>JAEEGL017142385.1_pt1 | contig 150283 bp, 120 predicted proteins | sample 9134231 | NCBI WGS metagenome assembly JAEEGL01 (sample SAMN16246548, study PRJNA631951) | gut metagenome | biome: gut microbiome; feature: rumen; material: fiber-attached | host: Bos | place: Iran: Karaj | collected 2018-10 | reverse complement strand
TCCGCTTCACAACCCCGCCAACCTGAAGGGTGTGAACGCCGTGAAAGAGCTGATGCCCGGACTGCCCCAGGTGGGCGTCTTCGACACCGCCTTCCACCAGACCATGCCGCCCAAGGCGTTTATGTATGCCATTCCCTACGAGCTCTACGAGAAATACGGCGTGCGCCGCTACGGCTTCCACGGCACCAGCCACCGCTATGTGTCGGCCCGTGCCTGCCAGTTCCTCGGCATTCCCGCTGAAGGCACCAAGATGGTGACCTGCCACGTGGGAAACGGCGGCTCCATCTGCGCCGTGAAAGACGGAAAGTGCGTTGACACCTCCATGGGACTGACACCCCTGGAAGGCCTCATGATGGGCACCCGCGCCGGCGACATCGACGGCGGAGCGGTCACGTTCATTGAGAAGAAATTGGGACTGGATGCCGACGGCATGTCGAATTTGCTCAATAAGAAGAGCGGCGTGGCCGGACTGACCGGCGGAAAGAGCGACATGCGCGACGTGGAAAGTGCTGCCCTTGCCGGCGACGACCGCGCTCGCCTGGCTCAGGACATGTATTTCTATCGCATCAAGAAATACATCGGTGCTTATGCCGCCGCCATGGGTGGCCTCGACGTCATCGTGTTCACCGCCGGTGTGGGTGAAAACCAGACCAGCATGCGCTCGGAAGTGTGCAAGGACATGGAATTCCTCGGAGTGAAGTTCGACGAGAAAAAGAACATGGTGCGCGGCGAGGAAGCCGTCATCTCGGCCGATGACTCTCGCGTGAAAGTCGTGGTCATTCCCACCGACGAAGAGCTCATGATTGCCACCGACACCATGAACCTCCTGAAATAAGAAAACCGTTCTAAGTAAAGAGTGAAAAGTGAAGAGTGAAGAATGATTGCCGTTTAAAGGATGGCGGCAGCAAATTCTTCACTCTTCACTTTTCACTCTTCATTTTAAAGCAGTTCGACTAATTTGTCGAGCCGCATGCTATGGCTGCCTTTGATAAGGATGAGCCTGCCTTGGGGCTGATGTTCGCCGATGGCTGCCGCCACCGCTTCGGTGTCGGGAAGTTTTCGGTATTCGCATTGCGTCTTGGCAAACTCCGGCCCCACGAGCCACACCTCTTCGGCCTGGCACCGCGCCACCATGTCGGCCACCCGCTGGTGCTCGGTTTCCGAGTCGGCCCCCAGCTCCTTCATGTCGCCGAGGATGAGCATTTTATGAGGGTGGCTGATATGGCAGAAATTGTCGATGGCGGCGGCCATGCTCGTGGGGTTGGCGTTATAGGCATCCACCACCAGGCGGTTGTGCACCGTTTGTTCCAGTTGGCTACGGTTGTTCGACGGCACATAGTCGGCCAGGGCACGGCAGATGTTGTCGTTGTCAACGTCGAAGCAAATGCCCACGGCCACGGCCGCCAGCAGATTGTGGATGTTGTAGGTTCCAATGAGGTGGGTGTCCACGCGGTTGTGCTCCGTGTCGCCGTCCTCATCGCTGAACCACCAGCTGAAACTCACGTATGGGTCGGCCTTTTCCAAGCGCCCTTTCACCGAAATGTCTTCGTTGTCGCCCGTGCCGTAGCCGAACTGGAAAATGAGTTCACGCTCGTCGGCCATTGCCCGCAGGTCGTCGTCATCGTCGTTGATGAAGACGAAGCCCATGGGCATGCCTTCCTCCGTGGGGTCGAGCGTCTGGCGGTCGGCCAGGAAGTCGTAGAGTTCGCCTTTTGTGCGCTTCACCCCCTCGAAGGACCCGAAGCCCTGCAGGTGTGCGCGTCCCACGTTGGTGATGAGCCCGCAGGTGGGTTCCGCCGTTTCCACCAGCGTCTTGATGTCGCCCGGGTGGCTGGCGCCCATCTCTATGACGGCAATTTCGTGCTCGGGGGCCAGTCGGAAGAGCGTCTTGGGCACGCCCACGTCGTTGTTGTAGTTGGCCTCGGTGAACAACACGTTATACTGGCTTCCCAGCACGGCGGCAATGAGTTCCTTCGTGGTGGTCTTGCCGTTGGTGCCGGTAATGGCCAGCACGGGGATGTCGAATTGCCGCCGGTGCATGCGTGCCAGGTCCTTGTAGGTTTGCAAGCAGTTGTCCACAAGGATGATGTTGTCGCCGCCGGCCTTGTCGGCCTCGTCCACGATGGCGTATGCGCAACCGTTTTCAAGGGCTTTCGCGGCATAGTCGTTGCCGTTGAATGTCTCGCCTTTCAATGCGAGGAAGATGCTTCCCGGGGGACAATGGCGGCTGTCCGTGGTAATGCACGGGTGCTGCCTGTAGAGGTCGTATAGCTTGCCGATGTCCATCTTTCCGTGGTCTTCTAATGTGTGTGTCGGGGCGTTTTTTACTTCACCACGGTCTTCTTGCCGTTCACGATGTAAAGGCCCTTCTGTGCGGGCATGTTGCCGAGTTTGCGACCGTCAAGGGTGTACCAGCCGTCCTGGTTGTTGTTCACGAGTGCGGCGTTGTCGATGCCGGTGGCCACGTCGTCGCTGATGACAAATTCACCCGTCACTTCTTCGTTGTTGAACTTCAGCATATAGTCATGGATGCCTTCGGGCGTTCCTGCCTTGAAGCCCTGGAGCATGAAGCAAGCCTGTTGTGCACCAAGGTGTCTGCCGGCCTCGGGCCATGCGAGCTTCTGGTCAGCGTCCAGCAGGAGCATGGTGCGGTCGGCCTCGGTGAAGTCCACCGGAGCGTAAGAGCCCTTGAATGTAATGGCCTTTCCGTTGCCCAGGTTGATTTCCTCGTCGTTAGATGTGTTGCTGATGGTCACGTCGCGGAAAATGGGGTTTGCAAGTTCTTCGTTGGCACATTTGATGACAAACGGCGTGCCGCCCGTAATCGTGCCGGAAGCCTTGCTGAAGTAGAGCGTCAGCGTGTTGCCAAGAAGGTCCGGGGCATAGCTGTCGAGTGTACATACTTCCACGCCTTCTTCGTGGAGCGGTCCGGCCTGGGTGCTGGCATCGAAGGGCAGGCAGATGGTCTGCCAGTTGCCGTTGCCCGGCATTTGGCTACCGCGCATCACCACGTCGAAGGTCATGTCCTTGTAGGTCTCAACCAGTTCGTTGTTGTCAGCCCCTTCATCCAGCGAGATGACGTGGCTATAGAAGGTGTTGTTGAAGGTTGCGCCGTCTTCATAGATGGCAATGCCGTCGGTATAGGTTGCGCCGTTTTGCGAGCCCATGTCGGCAATGTCTGTTGCTTCGGTGACCACACGGGCGCGTACTGCTCCATGGTTGTCGTAGAGGTCAACATTATAGGTGTTGTTGGCGGAACCGCTTCCAACTCTGGTTGTTTGCTGTCCAATGGCCTTGATGTCGGCATTGGGATAAGTGTAGAAATTCGAGGCGAAGGTGATGGTAGAGTAGGGGTTGGAGATAGACTGTCCAACAATGGCTCCTGTTGGCGTACCACTTCCCGAAACCGACGTGCCGTAGTAGAGGCAGTTTTCAATGGTCACATAAGCAGAATTGGACGAGGCCCCCTCATATCCGCACATGCCGATAATGCCGCCCACGCTGTAATTGCTGCTGTTTGTCTTGACGCTGGCAGCGCTGGTGCAGCCTAATATGCTGATGTTGTTGATATAAGTGGATGCAACGATGCCTCCCACATGTCCTTCTCCGGTGATGCTCACGCTATTGGTAACATGACAATTTTCAATGGTTCCACCGTTTGAAATATTTGCCGCAATGCCTGCAGCCAGAGAATTGTTCGTGTTGACGATGGTGCTGTTGTCGAGCGTGAGGTTCTTCACGGTGCCTGCGCCCACGGTGCCGAATAAAGCCTGCCGCCCAGTGCCGCTGATGTTGATGCCGCTGATGGTGTGGCCCTGGCCGTCGAAGATGCCGTCGAAGCAGTGCTTGTTGGTTTCGCCGATGCGGGTATAGTAGTTTTCAGTGCCTTTATAGTCAAAGTCTTTGCTCAGCAAGAAAGTCTTGTCGGCGTAGGTGGTATGTCCGGCGTTGACTTCCTGGGCCAAAAGTCCCATCTCACCCTTGTTGTTGATGGTGATGGTGTTGCCGTCAACCTCCCAGAAGTCTTCGGCCACATGAGTCTCCCAATAAGCATCTTCGGAGGTCAAGTAGCCGCCGGGGCCGGTGTGGGCATAAGCGGCGGTCCACGTGTTGTTGTCATCGGGGTCAACACATGTCACTCCGTCTTCTCCCACAAGATTTGGACATTTAAGGAAAAGCATGAGAGAAGCCGTATCACCCACCAACGACGATGTGTCCCAGCCATCGCCCACATAAATGGTTGTCAACATGACGCAGTCAGCGAACATCATAAACATGTTTTCAACCTTAGATGTGTTGAAATAGATGAGGTTGAGCTCTGTCAGTTTCTCACTGCCGGCGAATGCAAAACTCATGTCGGTGACTGAATCAGTATGTAAGTAAACCATACCTTCAATGCTCTCAAGCTCCAACATGGTCTCGAACCATGCCGCAAGGGAAGTCGGCCTGGCCTCGTCAAATGAGGAGTCGAACACCACTTTGGTATAATTATTAATAGCATCGTCATTCCAGGTACTAAGAGGGCGAGACGAAATAAGCCATTGATTTGTTCCGTTGGGCTCGGTGTTTGTGCCCTTGAAGGTGAGTGTCTGGCCGTTTTTCTCGGCAATGTAGTACTGGTAGGCCGTAGCCCAAGCCCCCTGTGCCAAGGTAAGCAGAAGGGCAATCGTAAATAGAACTTTCTTTTTCATACTGATAGCGTTTTGAATTTCTGGTGCAAAGTTACGAAGTTTTATTTAAACCCACTGCTTTTTTGAGGAAAAAGTTACAAACTCAAGTGTTTGTTCAATTTCATTGGAGTTAAGACATTGGTTATGAATTCCATAAAAGTAGATGGCCGGTCCGACAATGCAACCGAAACGAAGATGGCTTTATCATTTAGCTCAGCGCCGCCCCTTTTGTCAATATTTTTCATGGATTTTTGGTTACCCCAAGATGTTTGACCGCAAATTTCGGGGAGAGATTTGCCAATTCTCTCCCCTCAAACTGCCAATTCTCTCCCCGAAATTTGCGGTCAAAGTCGGCGCGATTTACAAGCGGTTGATATTCAATAACTTACAAAAACGGTCAAAAACAGTTCGTTTTGTCAAATATTTTTACCAGTTTATATCCATGCTGTTATCCGTCACAAAACAGGACTTTTTGAACTTGCGATAGTTGAATGAAAAATAAAGCTTGGTTGAAAAAAATTATCCCCCGAATGTTTTGCAGTTCGGGCAATTTGTACTATCTTTGTCAGCATGTTTGAAAAAACGGGCTTTCTGAACGCCGGAGGGCGGCTGGTTGACCTGTCGTCGCCGCTGGTGATGGGCATTGTCAATGCCACGCCCGACTCGTTCTATGCCGCCAGCCGCCACCAGTCGGAGGCCGCCATTGCCGCGCGTGCCGAAGAGATGGCTTCGCAGGGTGCCGACATCATCGACGTGGGGGCTTGCAGCACTCGCCCGGGAGCCGTGTTCCCCACCGAGGAGGAAGAGGCCGGGCGGTTGCGCATGGCCCTCGACGTGGTGAGGCGTACGGTGCCCGGCATGCTGCTTTCCGTAGATACGTTCAGGCCCCAGGTGGCCAGGATGGCGGTGGAGGAGTGCGGCGCCCACATTGTCAACGATGTGTCGGGCGGCACGGGGCACATGGCCGACGGGCTTACACCGCAGGGCGTTGGCGGCCTGCCAGACCATAGCGAGATGTTTGCCATCGTGGCCCGCTTGCGGGTACCTTATATATTAATGTCGTCAAAAAGCAACATCGCCGATATGCTGCTGCACTTTGCCCGTTGCGTGGAGCAGTTGCGTGCCCTGGGGCAGAAAGACATCGTGCTCGACCCGGGCTTCGGCTTCGGGAAAAGCCTTGAGCAGAATTTCTCCGTGCTGAACCAGATGGAGCGCCTCCATGTGCTCGGCCTGCCGGTGCTGGCGGGGCTGTCGCGGAAAAGCATGATTTGGAAGGCATTAAACACCACGCCACAAGACGCGCTGACCGGCACCACGGTGCTCAACACGTTGGCGCTGATGAAGGGTGCCGCCATCCTCCGCGTTCACGATGTGAAAGAGGCGCGGCAGGCGGTGGAAATGGTAAAGAAAGTGAAAAGTGAAGAGTGAAAAATTTGCTGCCGCCATCTTTTAAGTGAAGAGTGAAAAGTGAAGAGTGAAGAATTTGCTGCCGCCATCAGTAACGTCTGAACTCCTGAACTCCCGAACTCCTGAACTACAAAGAGTGAAGAGTGAAAAAAGGCTGCTGCCGTAAATCATAATGTAATTCAGAACTCATAACTAAAATGCTTTTTCATTTATCATTTGTCATTTATCATTTAGCGTAGCGTAATATTCTCCTGAACTCCATAAAAAATAAATATTGTGTTTGACTTTGGAATAAAAGACATCATCGACATCCTGCTTGTCGCCACGATGCTCTATTACATCTACCGGCTGATGAGAGAGAGCCGCTCGCTCAACGTCTTCATCGGCATCATGCTGTTCATCCTTGTATGGCTTTTCGTCAGCCAGATTCTTGAAATGAGGCTGCTCGGAAGCATCATGGACAAGTTGGTCAGCGTGGGCGTCATCGCCCTGATTATTCTCTTCCAGGAGGAAATCAGGAAGTTCTTCTATAACCTGGGCGCACACCAGAGCTTCCGCCGCGTGGCACGCTTCTTCCACCGTGCCGACGAGGAGGGCGACGACATCAAGGAAATCATGCCTCTGGTGATGGCCTGCATGAACATGGCACGCAGGAAGGTGGGCGCACTCATCGTGCTGGAACGCGATGCGCCCCTCGACGACATCATCAAGACGGGCGACCTCATTGACGCCAACCTCAACCAACGGCTCATTGAGAACATCTTTTTCAAAAACTCACCCCTGCACGACGGTGCCATGGTCATCAGGAAGAAACGCATCTGCGCCGCCGGTTGCATCCTGCCCGTGAGCCACACCGTGGACATTCCCAAGGAGTTGGGCCTTCGCCACCGCGCCGCCCTCGGCATATCGCAGGAAAGCGATGCCGTCGCCATCGTCTGCTCGGAGGAAACAGGACGCATCAGCACCGCCATCAAGGGGGAATTTCAGCTGAGGCTCTCGGCAGAAGAGCTGGAAAGCATTCTCGTAAGGGAGTTGAAGGAAAAGGTAAAGGCAGAGAATGAAAAGTAAGGCCCCCCTCTTATCCCTCCTTGAGGGGGGAAGACGTGGCGGTGTCATAACTCATAACTAAGAAATCATAATTAAAAGTTCCTTTACTCGACTTTCTCAAGTTGATGTAGTTCAGGAGTTACAGGAGTTCCGGAGTTCAGACAATACTTCCAGCCTCTGCAAACTGACGAAAAGGGAGTCTTCAGAACTATTGTCTGAACTCCCGTAACTCCTGAACTCCTGTAACTCCAAGAAGCTGAGCGAATGCGAAACTTGAAGAAATAATTTGATTAGAAACCTTCCATTTTATCAACTTATAGACGTTGTAATCATGCGAACACTGCGCACATGTTGCCTGCTGGCGGTATTCACGGCCTGTCTGACGGCCTCGGCACGAAGAACCATCAGCCTGGCAGGGAAATGGACATTCAAGGCCGAGGGCCTGCAACTGCCGTCCCCTGCCGAGGCCACGTTGCCCGGCTCCATGCTTACCAACCACTTGGGGCATAAGGTCACCATCGATACGCGGTGGACGGGGAGTACCTACGACTCGTCGTTCTACTTCAACCCCCACATGGCACCCTACAGGGAGGACGGCAACGTGAAATTCCCCTTCTTCCTCACTCCCGACCGCCATTTCGTGGGAAAGGCACGCTATGGGCGCACCGTCACCGTGCCCCGTGAGTGGAAGAAGCGGCGCGTGGTGCTCTTCCTTGAAAGGCCGCACATCGAGACCACCGTCTATGTGAACGGGCGGAAGGCGGGCCACGACATGTCGCTCAGCACACCCCACCAATACGACATCACCGACCTGGTGAAGTTCGGGAAACCCAACAATATTGAAATTGAGGTGTATAACGGCATTGAAAACGTGTGCGTGGGACAAGACTCGCATAGCGTGACCGACCAGACGCAGGGCAACTGGAACGGCATTGCAGGGCGCATGGAGTTGCAGAGCCGCCACCCCGTGACGAAGCTTCGCGCCGTGCCCGACCTCACGACAAACACCGTGACCATCACGGTCAACGAACAGCAGTTCGTCATCAATATGGGCGACAGCGTGGAAACATGGGACGAGTTCCATCCGCGCCTATATACGCGCTCCGTGGTCTATCGCGGCGACACCATTCCCGTGACCTTCGGCATGCGGCAAATCGACATCAGCGGGCCGCAAATCCGCCTGAACGGAAAGCCCGTGTGGATGCGTGGAACCGTGGAGAATTGCACCTTCCCCGAAACGGGATTTCCGCCTACCGACGTGGCATCGTGGGAGCGCATCTTCCGCAAGTGCAAGGACTACGGGCTGAACCATATACGTTTTCATTCCTATTGTCCGCCCGATGCCGCCTTCACCGCCGCCGACCGGCTGGGACTTTACTTGCAACCCGAGGGACCGTCGTGGCCCAACCACGGCGTGAGGTTGCGCCGCGGACAGAGCATCGACCAATACCTTTTGGAGGAGTGCAAGCGCATTGTTGACACCTACGGCCACCACCCCTCGTTTGTCATGATGGCGGCGGGCAATGAGCCGGCCGGCGACTGGGTGGCCTGGTGCAACGACTTCGTGAAGGAGATGATGCGGTACGACCCCTCGCGCATCTATTGCGGAGCATCCGTGGGAGGAGGATGGGCGTGGGACGATGGTTCGCAATACCATGTGAAGGGCGGCGCACGCGGACTCGACTGGGACAAAAGCGAGCCACAGTCGGCCGACGACTACTATCAGCAACTGCTCTTTCCACGCAACTACAAAGGCACCGAACCCAACCATTCGCCCATCATTGCCCATGAGCAGGGACAGTGGTGCGCCTTCCCCGACCTGGAGGAAACCAGCCAATACACCGGCGTATATCAGCCCAGGAACTTTGAAATCTTCGCCGACCTGTTGCGCGAAAACGGCATGGAGGCGCAGGCCAGGCCGTTCCTCATGGCCAGCGGCAGGCTTCAGACGCTCTGCTACAAATATGAAATAGAGCGCAACCTGCGCACCAAGGACTATGCGGGCTTCCAACTCCTGAGCCTCAACGACTATAGCGGACAGGGAACGGCGCTCGTGGGACCGCTCACCGTCCACTGGAACGAGAAGGGCTATTGCGATAGCCACGATTGGACGCAGTTCTGTTCACCCATCGTTCCGCTGGCTCAATTCCCACGTTTTGTTTTTGAAAACACCGACACGCTGGTCGTTCCCGTGGCGGCCTATAACGCCACGGGAAATGCGTTCCGGCAGGTGAGGTGGCGGTATGTGGTCAGCGGAGAGGGCGTTCATTGGGAGGAAGAGGCTTTCCGGGGACCGTTGCCCGAAGGCAAAACGCCCCTGTGCTTCACCATCAAGAGAGCACTCGGCAACATCCGGCAACCCCTTCAACTTTCGCTCAGGGTGAGCATCTGGAGCGATGATGCTACGCTGAAAATGGCTGAAAACCAATGGGATTTCTGGGTTTATCCCCACGATGGCGATGCCCAGGATGAAACCTCGTTGGCAAACAACATTCTCATTACCGACACGCTCGACGCGAAGGCACTCGACGCTTTGCGGTCGGGAGGCCGCGTGCTGCTCACCGCAGGAGGGAAAATCCGCCATGGCGCCGACGTGAAGCATCATTTCCTGCCTGTCTTTTGGAACACCAGTTGGTTCAAGATGCGGCCGCCTCATACCACCGGTTGCCTCATCCAGGCGGCGCACCCCGTGTTCCGGATGTTCCCAACCGACGACTGGCAAAACCTGAACTGGTGGCAACTGGTGAACAGGGCGCAAGTGATGAACCTCGACCTGTTGCCCGCCGACTTCCAGCCCATCATCCAGCCCATTGACACATGGCACCACAGCCGCAAGCTCGGAATGATGTTCGAGGCCAACATGCTTGGCGGAAAGCTCTTGATGACCACGCTCGACATCAGCCATGACCTTGACCGCCGCATTGCCGCACGCCAGCTAAGGCGCAGCATCTTGGCATATATGCAAAGTCCCGACTTCAATCCGCAACTCACCCTGGAGCCCGAAACCGTCACCGCGCTCTACGAACAGGCCACGCGCCAACCAGACATGTTCACCAACGAGTCGCCTGATGAACTGAAACCAAAATTAAACCCGTAACCAGAAAACCTCACCCATGACACAAGAGGAAAAAACACTGCTCGAAGGAAAAATCGTTGACGTCATAAAGACCGTTTACGACCCCGAAATCCCCGTCAACATCTTTGACCTGGGAATGATTTACAAGATAGACGTGAAAGACAACTGCGAAGTGGATGTCGATATGACTTTCACCGCCCCCAACTGCCCTGCCGCCGACCTCATCCTGGAGGATGTGCGCACAAAGATTGAAAGCCTGGAGGGCGTGGCCGGCGTCAACGTCAACCTCGTTTTTGAACCCGCCTGGGACCAGTCCATGATGTCGGAAGAGGCTCGGGTGGAACTGGGATTGGACTTGTAAAAGGTGAAAAAGTGAAAAGTTGAAAAAGTTGAAAAAAACTTAGGCAGAACTATCGTCTGAACTCCTGAATTCCCGAACTCCTGAACTCCTTTAAATCAATGAAAAACATATACATCATCAGCGATGCCCACTTAGGCTCGTGGGCCATCCCGCACGGCCGCATGCAGGAGCGCCGACTCGTGCGCTTCCTCGACGGCATCAAGGAAAAGGCCGCCGCCGTCTATCTCCTCGGCGACATGTTCGACTTCTGGCACGAATGGAAATATACCGTGCCGAAGGGCTACACGCGCTTCCTCGGAAAAATCTCAGAACTCACCGACGCCGGCGTGGAGGTCCACTATTTCACGGGCAACCATGACCTGTGGATGTACGGTTACCTGGAAGAAGAATGCGGGGTTATCCTGCACCGCAAGCCCCTCACCGCCGACATCTACGGCAAGGTGTTCTTCATGGCCCACGGCGACGGGCTGGGCGACCCCGACAAGAAGTTCAAGTTCCTGCGCCGCATGTTCCATAACCGCGTCTGCCAGCGCCTTTTCGCCAGCCTTCACCCCCGCTGGGCAATGTGGTTCGGCATGTCTTGGGCCAAGCACTCAAGGCTGAAGCATGCCGACGGAAAGGAGGCGCCCTTCATGGGCGAAGACCGCGAGCACCTGGTGGGCTTCGCCAAGCAATACATGAAAACCCATCCCGACATCGATTATTACATCTTCGGCCACCGGCACATAGAACTCGACATGATGCTCAGCCGGAAGGCGCGCCTCATGATCATCGGCGACTGGATTTGGCAATTCACCTATGTGGTCTTCGACGGAGAGCACATCCTCCTGGAGGAATATGTTGAAGGGGAATCACAGTTGTGATTTTCATGCTTTTTCCTATTTCATGAATAAAACCTTTTCGAATTTCTTGATGAACGTAGGCGGTTACGGAGAATGGCTGATTTTCCGTAACTTTGCATCCAAAACACCCGTAATATGAAAAAAATCGTTATCATGCTGTGCGTGGCCTTGATGGCATGCACGGCGGCCGAGGCCAAGAAGAAAAAGAAAGTCATCAACGTTCAGTTGCCCAAGAAGGAGGTGAGGGATCCCGCCACCCAGGGGCTCTTCAACGTCCAGCACCATAAGGACGACTGGTATTTCCAGGTGGCCGACTCGTTGCTGGGCCGTCCGTTCCTGGCCGCCACCCGCTTCGTCAGCACCCCCGTGGATGCCGGCATGTACGGCGGCGAACTGGCCAATAGCGTGGTGCTCTATTGGGAGAAGCACGACAAGGTGCTCCTCTTGCGCTCCATGATGCACCAGGCCATGGCCGACAGCACCCAGGACATAGCACGCGCCGTGAGGGCGGCCAGCGAAGACCCCATCGTGGCAAGCCTGAAAATAGACTCCACGCTGACCGACACGTTGAAAAACAAACTCTATAGCGTGAAGGTGAACGACCTGTTCAAGGGCGACAACCAGGTGGTGAGCGTCTTCAACACCGTGAAAACGCGCATGAACATGGGCGGCATCAAGCCCGAACTGTCGTATATCGACCACATCAGCACCTTCCCCCTCAACACCGAGGTGACCACCGTGAAAACGTTCACCGTGAAGGGCACCAGCAAGATTCCGGCCGCACAGGAGGCCGGATGGATGACCGTGAAGCTCAACACCTCGCTCGTCCTTTTGCCCAAGGAGCCCATGCGCCAACGGACCTTCGACCCCAGGGTGGGATATTTCACCGACGGCCACAACCGTTTCGACGACACCCAGCAGATGGTGAAAAGCAAGAAAATAGCCGTCAGGTGGAGGCTGGAACCCAAGGACGAAGACATGGAACGCTATCGCCGAGGCGAATTGGTGGAACCGAAAAAGCAAATCGTCTATTACATCGACCCCGCAACGCCCAAGCAGTGGCGCAAGTACCTCATCCAGGGCGTGGAAGACTGGAACGTGGCTTTCGAGCAGGCCGGCTTCAAAAACGCCATCACCGCCAGGGAATGGCCCGAAGACTCCACCATGAGCCTCGAGGATGCCCGCTTCTCGGTCATACGCTACCTCGCCTCGCCCATCTCAAACGCCTACGGGCCCCAGATTCACGACCCCCGGTCGGGCGAAATCCTTGAAAGCCACATCGGATGGTACCACAACGTGATGAAGCTCGTACACGACTGGTACATGGTGCAGGCCGGAGCGGTGGACGAACGCGCCCGCACCGTGAAATTCGACGACGAGTTGATGGGCCAGCTCATCCGCTTCGTCAGCAGCCACGAGGTGGGCCACACGCTCGGACTACGCCACAACATGGGCGCCAGCTCGGCCACGCCCACCGACTCGCTAAGGAACAAGGCCTGGGTGGAGAAGCACGGACACACCGCAAGCATCATGGACTATGCCCGCTTCAACTATGTGGCCCAGCCCGAGGACGGCATCTCTGAGAAAGGCATCTTCCCACGCATCAACGACTACGACAAATGGGCCATCAGGTGGGGCTACACCTACTTCCCCGATGCCGCCGACGAGGACACGGAGCGGCTGGCCCTCAACCGCATCACCACCGAGCAGCAGAAGAACCCGCGAATGTGGTTCGGAGGCGAGGGCAGCGACAACGACCCCAGGGCACAGACCGAGGACCTTGGCGACGACCCCTTCAAGGCTTCCGACTACGGCGTGAAGAACCTCAAGCGCATCATGCCACAACTGCCCGCATGGACCTATGAAGAGGGCGACATGGGACAGAACCTGGAGCAGGCCTACACAGCCGTCATCAACCAGATGAAGCGCTACACCGGCCACGTCTGCCGCAACATTGCCGGACTCTACCACACCAACAAGAGCGCCGAGGAGGCCGGACCCGTCTATCGCATCGAGGAGAAGGCGCGCCAGAAGAAAGCCCTCGACTGGCTGGCACGCAACATCGTCGCCCAGCCTTCATGGCTCATCGGCGAGTCCTATATCATGCGCATCAGCAGCAGTCCCGAGCGCCTCATCAGGCCCTTGGCCGACCAGATGCTCACCCTGCTGCTTTCCAGCTCCACCCTCAACCGCCTCTGCTGGTATGCCAACGACAAACAGGCCCTTCAGCCCGAGGAATACGTCAGCGACGTGGTGAACATGTTGTTCGGAAGCGCCATTTACACTGCCGGCAGGACATCGTCGTGGAACCGATACATACAACAGCAGGCCGTGAGCCGCCTCGTCAAGACGTGGACATCCCTGCAAGGGCAGGATGCACGGCCCTTCGCCACGCTCATGCTTACCACCATCCGCCAACGGTTGCAGGCCGTCAGGCCCGCCGATGCCGCCACGCGCGCCCATCAGGACGACCTCGTCCAGCAAATCACCCTCGCCTTTGAGGGGAAAACTCCGGCACCGGCCACCACCACCGTGACCGTCACGCCGCAATAATCGCGGCCCCGCCACCCCGGCGCCAGTCCCCGCGAAGGAGCGAAAAAGCCTTGAAACGCAACTTTTTTGAAAAAAAACCGCCAATCATGCACGCGTTTCAGATTTTTGACGTACCTTTGCACCGCTTTTGAAAAAGCAAGCGGGATGTAGCGCAGTTGGTAGCGCACTACGTTCGGGACGTAGGGGTCGGGCGTTCGAGTCGCCTCATCCCGACCAAAACCCTGGGAAACCGCCGTAAACAGGCGGTTTTTCATTTGGTCGGCAGGTTCGGGTCGGACGCAATTCGGACACGACCGAATAAGACACGATTATGTTTCATCATCCATTGCACCAAAAATTTACTGAGCAATGGATAAAAAAAATTTAGTTTTAATGCAACAAGAAGTTCTCAGAATGTGAGAACGTGGACACCTCCTGTGTACCATAAGGGGAAGGAAAACTATGTGGATTTCTTTGCTTTTGACCCAGGGAGGGGAAGCATGCGGAGGAAAAAGATAATGCTCGACCACATAAAAATCCTGCGAGCCAGGAATTCCTATGCGCGGTCGCTTGTCGAGGAACTCACGCAAAAACTTATTCGCGGCTGGAACCCTTGGGTGGAATTGAAATCGGGTGCGCAGTTCACGCCCTGGAAAGAGGTGTGTGCTTTCTACAGGCAATATGTCACGAAACTGCACAACGATTCAGCATTCAGGGAGGAGACAATGCGTGACTATCTTTCCCGTCTGAACATTCTTGAAGGATGGAGGGGCATCAGCGACTTCAAGGTGTTCTATCCTTTTCAACTGGACGAAGTCGTGTTGTCGAAGTTCATGGATTACATACTGATTGAGCGTAACAATTCTCCGCAGACCTATAATAACTATCTGGCATGGCTTCATTCCTTCTTCTCCTGGATGAAAGCCCGGCGTTACATTCACGACGACCCTACGGATGGGCTGCAGGCCATCAGGCACACAAGGGCGAAGAACCGCACGGTTTTGCCGGATAAAACACTTGTGGCTGTGCGAGATTTTCTTGAGAAAAACAACAAACATTTTCTCCTTGCCAGCTACATATTACATTATATGTTTGTGCGCCCGCATGAAATGTCTTTGCTTCGCATCCGGGATTTTCAGATTAAGAAGAAAACGCTGATACTCTATGGCGGCCAGACAAAGAACCGTCAAGACGCGGTTCTCACTTTGCCCGACCATATTGTGAAGTTAATGTTGGAGCTGAAGGTCTTCGACCATCCCGGACATTACTATTTGTTTTCCGACAAATGCAGGCCTGGTGACAAGTGGCGTGACTCGAAGCAGTTCCGCGACTACTGGAATCACCACGTGCGTAAGAAGTTGAAGCTTCCTGCTCAATATAAGTTCTATTCTTTGAAAGACACAGGTATCACCAATATGCTGCGGGCGAACACAGACCCCATCAGCGTGAGGGATCAGGCCCGGCATTCCTCTCTACTCATCACCAATACCTACACCCCTTTGGACATCAAGGAAGCCAATCCGCTCATCCTGTCTTACAAAGGTGTTTTTTGAAGTGTTATAGAATCTCCTCGAAATACCCATTGATGACCTTTTCCATGCCATCGGCGTTGAATTGCACTTCCATTTTCTTGCAGGCATAAATCTTGTTGCGCAGGTGGAAAACGGAATACACAGACGGAATGGCGTCGGAGGTGAACTTAGCCCGCAGCTCGGCGTTACGGTTTTGGTTCCTTGCCTCCTGGTGCATTTTCCCAATGTTGTATGTCGAGTTGTCGTTGGCCAGTGACAGAGACCAACTTTTGTGCTCAACATTGCTGTTAGGCCGGTTTAAGTTCCAGTGAGTGAATGGCATCTGGAACGTAAGATGGTAGAACCCTGTTGGCACGGCCTTGTCGTCCATGAGGAACACCTGCATGATGTCCTCCTTGTCAGTCCCGGACTCTTTCACCTGAGAACCCTGTATGGCTTCCCAGACGGAAGGCTTGTTGGCCGCCTCGCAGTTGTTCTGCAGACAGAGTGCGGTCTGCTTACATGTCCATTTGGGCAGGGTGTCCCTTGTAATTCTCCCGCCCGGAGCCTGGAACTCATACACGTTCATGTCGATGTCGGTTGTCGTGGCCACGGGAGAGATTTTCAGTTCTATGTCATTGCTGTTCTCCGGGTTTCTCATGATGCCGCCGAAATGATTGAAGCGTGTCCTCTCCAGTGTCTCGTTCTGCCCGTCTGTTGTCACCTTCGCGCAGAACTGCCCTTCCCCGGTAGTCCAGATGGCCTGTTTTTTCTCTTTCGCCGACATGGCGTTCCATTGTTCTTGCGACTGTGCGGCTGTACACTTTACTTCGCTGTAAGCTTCAATGATCTCTCTGTCCACCATGTCGATGTCATGGTACTCACTCTCGCTCTTCTTGTACACTACGTTTGAGTCGTAGAGGTTGGCAGAAACGTCCTCGTCGTCGATTACTTCCACCTCATACTCATCATCTGTCTGGTCAGTGATGTCGGTGGTGCCTTCTGTATATGCCGCCGACTTGATGATGTCCACTGTTTCCCTGATGTCGTCGAAGATGACAGTCACGTTGAGGAAGTTCTGCAGCTGCTTGAAGAACTCCTCCACGGTCCAGTGTGGGAGTGCCTTGCCTATGGCTCTCTCCTCGGAGCTGCTGACGTTGTTCGCCCAGTTGCTTCTTACCGTTGTCCGCCTTGCCGTGGCTATGTAGATGCCGTTCACGAAGTCGTTGTCGATGTCGTTTCTCCCAAGTGTGTACCCCAAGTGGTTGAAAATCCATTTTGCCACGAACATGAGGTTGGGACAGATGTTCTCTCTTTGTACTTCAATATAATAACCCAGGTTCAAAGGCTGTCCTCCGTTGTACAACGTCTGCTGCTCATCGGTGTGTATCATCAGCTGGTGCTCGTTGAGCAACCTGACAGTTTCAGCCGGGGTGTTCTCCGCGCTCTCGTCAAGGACGGGCACATAGCAGAATATCCCCTTTTTGCCTGGGAAAGATCCGGCGTTGATGATTGGAGTGCCGAAGAACCCGTCAAGGGCCACGAAATCCTCGAAGGATGTCCTGTTGTCGGTGTACTCGTAAGGCAGCTCGTCGATGTACAACTTCTGCGCCCTTGCCTGGAACTTCACGTTGCTGTTGCCGGAGAGCAGCTGGAGCTTCACCTCGTTGTCGTTGACACCGGTTATCTTTGCCGTGCCCTTGAACACAGTCTTGGCATCCACGATGATCAGGGCGTCGAAAGATTGTTGCCGTTTCGACACGTCTATGCGGTTGAGCGCTCCGAACACCTGGCGGTTCTGCCAGATGTGCAGAGGGAATACCACGTCGAGGGTGTAGCTGCCCGCGTCCTCAAAGAAAGTGTTCACGATGTTCAGTTTCAGCGTGGAGCCTTCCTTGAAGAACACGCGCTGGCGGTTGATGAATACTTCTGTCATAATGCCTACTTCTTTCCGATGAGCCTCTCGTATCTTCTCAGCCTCTGGTACAGCCCGTCGGGGCCGTCTATTACAGAATAGGACTCAATGCCCTCTTCCAGTTTCCTCACAAGCATCTCCGTGGCCTCTCTGTGTGCTTCCACGGCCTCGCGCAGTTCCTCGTTGTCTGTCTGCACGTTCACTATGGGCGCTATGACAGGTGCTGCCGCCGGACTCCCCATTACCTTTATCACGTCGTCTGCTCTTAGCGAGGCAACCTTGTTGTTGCGCTGTGCCTGGTCAATTAGCGAGAACACCGGCGCGAGGCTGCGGTTGTTCACGGCTTTATGACTGGCCACGAACTCCCCTTCATGTACCACACCAGCCTCGCGGCGGTAGTTCCTGCCTCCTGTAAAGCCGCCCTCGTAATAACCAGCGGCTTCAGCCTCGTGCTGTTTCTTGATGGTGGCTATCTGAAGGGCACCGGCAGCCAGGGCGATGCCAGATGAAATGGGAGCCAACAACAAGTTGGCAGGATAAGGAGCGCCTGCCATGGTTGAGCTGTAGGCACTGATGGCGCCCATTGCCGTCTGCGCAATGGCCTGGGCCAATTCCATAGCCATGGCTTTCTTATTGGCCTGCGTTTTGGCCTTGGCTATAGCCTCCTCTTTTTTCTTTTCCAACGTTTCCGCCTTTTTTGAGTTCTTTCCAGCTGCCGCTATCTGTTTGTCGTAGTTGGCTGTTATCTTTGCCACCTCAATGTCGCTGCATGCCTGGGCGTAGCTGCTTGCTGCGGACATCAAGCTGCTGATGGACGAGTACGCGGCCTGAGCACCAGCCACAATCTTCGTCATAGTTTCTGCGTCCAGTTGCCGTTTTGCTTCCTGGTATTCGCGGTTGTTCTCATAGTCTTCACCATAGAGTTGCTTCAGAGCCTCGTTGATTGCCTTTTGTTGGCTGACCGCCTGCGTAACGGAAAAAACGCCAGTGGCCGCGTCTTCTCCGGCGTCCACTTCTTTGACACCTGCATTTTTCTTTGCTGTGTCAAGACCTTTTGCAGCTTTTCCTTTAATGTCGTTGTTGGCAGCCTGTTCAGCTTTCAGCTCGGCATACTTCCGTTTGATGTGGTTGATGATGGCGTCATACTCATCCTGTGTCATCTGTCCATTCTGGAGAAGAACATTGTAGAACGTTTCCACCCCTTTTATCTCTATCTCTTGCAGCTTGTCATAGTCCGTCTGAGCCATCTGCTCGCGGTATTCGCTCAGGTGTTCCAGCCATGACTGTTCCAGTTCAAATTGATGCTCTTTCTCCCGCGTCTGGATTTGCGCCTCAAATTCTTCCCATTCCTTTGACCCTTTTTTGTTCAGCTTCTGCTTATCTCTGAGATATTTCATCTCAGACTGGAACAACGCTTCCTCCATGGCCTCGTTGTCGATGACCCTCTGCTGCAGGAATTGCCGCCGGATGTTCTGCTCGCGCTGAAGTTTCTCCACAGTCAGCGTTTGCTCATCTTGTTTGTTTTTCCACAGGTAATAATCATTTTCGTTTCTTTCCCGGTCATCTAGGAGTTTTTTGTATTCGGCAGAATCTTCTCCGTAAACTTCTTTCATCTTCTCATAATAGTTAAGCGTTGTTTCATGCCGTTTTTGCATATACTCCGAATACGTCAACTCCCCTTGTCTGTACGCCATCATCTGCCCTGCTATTTCAGCCTGGTATTCTGCCTTGACGGCTTCGGCACGTTCTCTCAACTCTTTCTGTCTTTCCGTCTCTTGTTTCCGCAGTTCTGCCTCTTGTTTCCGCAGTTCTGCCTGTCGTTTCTTCTTGTCGGCAAGTTCTTTCTTTATTTCAGCTTCTGTCCTGTAATTTCCTCTTTCTACATTTGTGTCATCAGTTTTTGTATTAGAAAGTTTCCCCCTTTTCAGTTCTTGCTGGTGCTTAACGGTTTCTTTCAGTTCATTATTAAGGGATTTGATTTCCTCATCTACCTGTCTGACCGCTTCGTGATAGTTGTTCATAAGAACTTCCGCTTGGGTGATGCCATATCCTTCCCTGGTTATCCATGTTTCCTCATTCCATCCGTGGAGATTGCCATTTGTCCCTAATGTCTGTAATGCGTTCTTCGTTCTTTCCAGTCTGTCGAGAACATAATTTGGCAAAGATTGGAATCCAGCCACTTGACTTTTCCACCATCCGCTAATTCCACTGAAAAAGTCATCGTCCAAGTTCTTTTTGTTTTCTTCAGCTTCTTGAATTTTCTTCACCAATATTCTTGCCTTTGCTTCGGCGAGCAGACTCTCTGTCAGATTGTCTATAGCCCTCGTCGTTTCTTGTGTGTTTATCTTTTCAATACTGAGATTTTTAAGATAATCAGGGTACTTCTCCTGAAGTTTTTTGATGGCTTCTTTCCTTACATCATCTGCGAGCGCTTTGTTTCTAGCTGTAGTGACTAGAGCCTCCAGCTCCGCTTTTTCTCCAGCTAACTCAATTTCAGCTTCTTTCGTCACCTCCTGCAAAGTTTCTTCTGCCTTCGTCAATTCATTTGTTTTTCCAATAAGGGAAACTATGACAGAAACCAAGGCCATAACCGCTGTGGCCGCAGCCACATAAGGGTTCGCCGCTATTGTGGCGTTGAGCAACCGTGTGGCGGCGGCAGCCTTGGCTGCGTTGCCTGTTACAGTGTTATAGGCAACTGACAAGGCCAACACTGCGACTTTATATACGACCACAATATTCCTGCCTACTGTCAGCGCGGCATTCTTCACGACCTCGGCAGCTGCCCAAAGTTTGGTTTTTATTGTGGCCAGGTTGGCGGCCACGGTATAAGCGATGATGCCCGAGGTCAAAACTGTGATTGCCTTCCAATTATTGACAACAAATCCAGTCAGAACATTCAGACCTTTAGCAAGTAGTCCAGCCCCACTTATCGTGTATTTCACCACCGGCAAAAGTCTGGAGCCAAGTTCAATGGTCATCTCCTTAAATGCTTTTTTCACCTTGTCCATCCGGGCTTCAGCTGTGTCGTTCATGACACCGAACTCATCAATGACGCTAGAACCTTCTTCGTATGCCTTGGTGGCTGTTTCCTGGTGCTTGCGCACATCATCAATCTTGTCGGCAAGGTTGGTGAGAACGCCGATGGCGCGTGCCCCGTCCAACCCCATGTCCCCGAACATCTTCAGCATATTGGTCGGGTCTTGCTTGCGCATGTTGTCGGCAAGGGCGAGGATGGCTCCGTTCAAGTCCTCTTTCACCAACTTTGAGAATTTCGAAGCCTCCATTCCGGCGAACTTCGAGAATTTCGAAGCCTCCTGCGCCATCTTCATAATAAACTGTGAGAACGCGGTGGCCGCCATCTCGTCTTTCAGGAGGTTCTCGTCCATGACCGTGCCAAATCCCATGATCTGCGCCTGAGTCAGCCCCAGCTGCTTTCCCACTCCGGCTACGCGGGCAGTGAACTCTACAAGATACCCAGCATTGGCAGCGGAGTTCTGCGCAAGTTCGTTGATGGCGGAACCAGTGGCCAGCATGGCTCCTCGGAGCCCCATCTTCTCATCCTCGCCGAAAGCCATTGCCAGTTTGCCTATCTTGTCAACAGCCCCCTCGCCAAGGTCATCGCCTAGGGCGACGGAAATCTTGTCAGCCGCATCCACGAAATCCATAATACCTTCCTGTGAGGTGATGCCAAGTCTTCCGGCTGCACCGGCCAGTTCATTCAACTCCTCCCTGCTGGTGCGTGTGTTAATCTCCTTGAACCTTTCATTCAGTTCATTTACCTGTGCCGCAGTCAGACCTGTGTACTTTCTGGTGTCCGCCATCTTCTCTTCCATCTGCGCGAAGTCGTTAACCGCACCGCGGATGCTGGATGAAATTCCAGTCAGAGCACCGAAAATTTGGGTCATAGCACCCCAGTTCTTATTCAAAAAGTCGGTAAATTTTCCCAAAGAGGAGATCTTTTTTGGTGTTTCCTCAACAGCAAGCTCATATTCTTTCATCTCTTTTTTGCACTTTTTTATGTGCTCAGCCATCTCTTTCCATTCTTCAGTTTTTTTTTTGATAGTACCATCTCGCATCAGTTTGTTTAGTTGTCGGACTTCATTACGCAAATCGTTGTAGGTTTTTGTAGACAAACCTTCTATCACGCTGTCTAATCCAGCAGCGTATTTTTTCTGTGCTTGAAGTTCTTTGCTGATACGCTGCAAATCTTTAGTGAGTTCCTCTCGCTGTTTCTTTGCTTCTTTGCTTTTTTCCCCCTGAAGGTTGAGAATTTTTTTCTCTGTGGTTTCTTTTTCTTTTTCCAGTCTTTTGATTTCACTGTGAACCTCTTCTGCTTTGAGCCTAATTGTGGTTGTCAATGTCTCATTCTGTGATGCCATAATAAAAGCGATAAATTTGTTGTCGCAAATTTACCGCATAATAATTTTAAACGAAAATACAAATGGGGGAAAGTCTTTTTAAAGTTCTCCCCTTATGATTTTCTGAACCTTCTTGTCAATCACCCATCTCTTAGATAGTTTTTTGTAGGCTTCGTCAACCTTTTGTTCCAACTCCTCTTTTGATTTCGCTTTTACGAACGTAATGAGAGGTTTGTCTTCTTTTTTGGCTTCCACGGTTGCTTCAAATTCCCCTGTTTCCTTACAAAGGCGCGCTCTTGCGCAAAACCGTCCACTGTAGTCCTCGTCGTTGGAGATTTTCACCATGCGATAAGGGTATTCGGATTCTTCCTTGTAAGAACAATCCGTATTATCTTTTGGCCGCTGTACCAGCCAGACCAACAGCCAAACGAGTGGTAAAAGAGCGAGAATCTCCATATTTCGATGTTTGTGATAATATATCAATCCACAATGTCAACTGATGCGCCGAGTGCGCGAGCAATGGCCTCTATTGTCTCCAGCGTGACAGCATACCTGCCTGCCTCGATACGCAATAGATGCGTGCGCTGTATGCCCGCGAGTTCTGCAAGCTTAGTCTGAGTAAGCTTTTGCTCACGGCGAAGTTCGGCAATACGCCGGCCAATCCGCTTTCTTGTGAAAACCTTCTCTTCATCCGTCATTATTCTACCTCCTCTGCCTCATTGAAATAAGAGGGAAATCTTCAACCGTGAAGCCCTATTCATTTACAAAGCAAAGATACAGCATATTTTTTAAATGTGCAACTATTTGCACACTTATTTTTTCAAAAAACGATTTTTCTATGATTTCCCACAGTTTTTATTTTATCATTTGCCAAATTGTAAACTATGAGTTGGCAAAATAGGGGTTAATGAAAACGCCCTGCATGTAAATGCAGGGCGGTCAAGGTTAAAATACGATTATTCTCTCAGAATAACAGCCTCGCCGGGTACCCAGCGGTAAAGTCATACCCCTCCACCTCCTCAATAGTATTAAGGTTGTTGATGGCTGCCTTATGGCTCTCGGTGACATTGATGGCATCCCCAGCATATACCTCAAGGGCCACAAGCATCTGCTTCCAAGCACTGATAGGGAACGTGAACTCCTGACCGCCGAACCACCGCGTCATGCTCTCCCTTCCAACAGCCTCATTAGCTGAAATCTGGGTCGCCAACTGCTGACGCTCATCAACAGTGAGCCACATCACCTGCCCACCTATCGTGAACGAGTTTACAGCCTCCGAACTGTCATAAGCATCCAAAGCCTTTAACTTGGAGCTCTTGGCTTCCTCCAGCACATCAACGGCAGAAGGCTGGGAGACAACAGGCGCACAAGGCTCATACCCCGCCGCCGACAAATCTTCTTCCGTAGGATTGAAGATACGCTGCCCGTCATGGAGCAGCACGCCGCCGTCATAGACGGCCCCTTCCTTATTGATATATTTCATAACGTTACTCTACTAATTCATTGATTGAGTGTATTCTCGCAGCATAATTCCGCCATGCGGAAGATGTTTTATAAGAATTGACCATCGTGTCGTCAACGTAAATCTGGCAAGTGCCATTTAATCCTGACATATATGGTATAACCCTTGTGGTGCCAATAATCTTCACGGTCTCTAAATAAGGATTTTCAGCAAACACGTTGTTTGTGCCTATCGTGGTTATTGAATCATGCAATGTGATTTTTGTAAACCTGCACAACCTGAAAGCATAAGTTACTAAATTCGTAACACTGTTAGGAAGTGTCACTTCTGTCAATGATATGCAACCTTGAAATGCTGCTTGGTTGATTGTGGTGACGCTATTCGGAATATCGATAGACTGTAAACTAACGCAGTTACATAAAAAATTTGCTGGGATTGCTGTAACACCTGAAGGTATATTTATAGATACCAAATCTCTACAGCTGTCAAATGCCGTGTTTCCTAAAGTCCTCACATTTGCCGGCAACGTAATGCTTTGTAGCGGAGTCCCCTGAAAAGCATTGGCTCCTATAGACGTTATGCTTTCTGGCAGTTCTATTGACTGAAGCGATGTATTGGTGAAAGCATACGCGACTATGGCGGATAACGTTGGCGCAAGGGTAACAGACTGTAAATTGCTACAGCCTTGAAACACGTTATTCCCCCAAGTTGTAGCTTTTGACACATCAACACTTTGCAATGACCTGCAATTTTGGAAAGCCCTTGTTCCAAGGCTGGTGATTTCTCCAAGGTTTATGCTTATCAAGCTCGTGCAATTTGCGAATCCGTCCTCGCCTATGGACTTTACAGACGACGGCAGCTGTATGCCTGTCAATGAAACGCAACTCGCAAATGCTCTCGTCCCTATTGATGTTACTGTTCCTGGAATGGTCACATCACTGAGTTGGGACGCCCCATAAAATAAATCAGCGATAATTGACGTTACGCCAGATGGTATGTTAATCCTCCTGATGGTGTGGTTGAACAGGCTTGTCAAAGTAGCTTCGTCATTCAAGTAGTATGCCTCCGCGCCGCTTATGGAGAGCAATCCGTCAACAACCTTTCCAATGTAACGGGAATTCGAAAGAATTTGAAACCTCACGTCCACCTCAATGTCAGCAGGGAGAGAAAGCCGCGTGGGAGTGTCACCGCTCTCAAACTCGAACATATACTCATTCAGCTTGCCGTCGGAGAACCAAGGGCCGAAATTCAGCGTCAGGCTCTCCACCTCCCCGAACTTGTAATACTTCCCGGCCTCCAGCGTCACGTTGTTGTTTTGGGTGAGAACAATGTCGTAACCGACGTTCACTTCAATATTACCGCTGCCAACAAGACTTGCGCCGTTAAGGGTCTTCAGTGACTGGTGTTCCCTCAGGTACCCCACGTCGTTTATGAACGCCGAAACATTGGCAGGGACTGTTGGCAACTTCGACAGGACGTAGCTGACAAGTCTGCCAACATCGGGAACCTTCCTGCTCTCTTCCTCTGACATATTATCTGAAATAGCGTTCCCCTCCTGTATTATGTCAGAGGTGCGAAGCACGTCTCTCAGGTCGGCACCTTCAATGCCTCTGACGTATTCGGCCAAAGCGGCTATCTCGGCCCTCAGCCCGGCATGCGCCAGGGCATCTGCGTTGTGGCGCAGTATCATCAGCTCGGCATTGGCACTGAACAACTGAACCTCCATAACAACGTCGTAGCTGTCACCAGTCACCATCTCGCCGTCACCTTCAGCCTCCGTGGCGTGCGTAATCTTCACAACACTGGAGACGAAGGAACGCCAGCCCTGGCCATTCAGCTTTCCGCGCACACCGATGCCATACACGCCGCATGGCAGTGTGTCTGGAATGTCAAACAGCAGCACGTTGCCTGTCTCGTGGTCAATGCTGAACGTTTCTGCAATATACGTCTTGAAAACGTTCTGAACAAACACACATAGCTCCGTGCAACTGTCAACAGGGAATATCTCACCATCCCGCATAAAGGTGGCAGTCATCGGCGCCACCGTCCCTTTTGTTATGTTATACATCGTCAAATCATTTGGGATATACAATACGATTATATCTCACCGTGGCATGGGGGTTGAAGTTCACGGCCTTCACCTCGTACCCCTTCACACCCCATTTCCACCACAAAAAACGTTTCTTCGGTAACTTCTTCACCGCGATGGCAAGCGAGTCCCGGACATGATACGCCAACTCAGGAGCGTCGTACCAGAACTCCGCCCACGCATCCTTGTAATGCAAAGGAGCCTTCCCCGTGCTGTCTACGGGAATCATCACCACCGTGTCACGAGACGAAACACCAGTCACCTGGTACGACGACAACTCGCCAGCCTTCATCTTGATGTCCTTCAGCAACGCACGGTCATCATCGGAGAGCACACTCTTTATCTTCTCCACGGGAATAACCTCGCGTGTTACCACCTCCACCGTATCACGGATAATTTCCTTCACCATCGGCACATGCTCCTGCTGACGCGCCAGTTCCTCACGCAACTTCTTGTTCTCCCGCTCTGCGATGTCCCTGCCCGTGCAAGTCACATAGAACGCCGTGCCGAATACAACGACAAAGACGAGAGCACCCAGCCGCGCCCCCCATTCTAACAATACATCCTTGTCAATCATCGTCAATTATGAATTGTCAATTATCACTTAACTGTCACCCAAATCTCTTCCCCCCGCTCATCAGCCTCATTCAATATCTTACAAACATATTCAAACATCTCCTTCGTCTTCGTCAACGCCCCCCTGATAGTATTCAACCCAGTCAACAGGCAACCGGCACTCATCCCCGCAGTGGCAACGCCGGTTTTCAGGTCGCCAGCATGGAAGAGAATGCCGTCAAAGCCAGGAACGTCAAGAACCCGCGGAAGCCGACCCTTGCAAAAGTCCCAGTAGTATTTCTTTTGTGAGAACTTCGGGCTCACAACCTTCATCGTCACGCGGTACCGCCCGGACGGTATCGCCGTCTGACTTTTCACCTTAATCGACTTTATCTGCGCCAGCGACATACCCTTGTGAAGTCCCCGGTCCTTGTCTTCAATAATGTTACACACCCAATCCCCATCTATAATAAGATTGGAAATGGTGTACGAAGCTTTCTTGTACTTCCTGTCAACAACAATCTCCATACCTCCTCCTGTTTATTGGTTATTGTTTATTGTTTCACGTTTATCCTCCTCCTTCAGCAGTATATCACTCAGCGGCACATTCAGATGCCGCTCAGCCTTGTTTACCATAATCCGCTGCAACGCCTTTGCAATGGGAGCGTCGTTCTCGCTCGACCAGTTCTCCAGGCAGCTCCACACCTCATAGAACAGGAAAACAGCCACGGCGAAACGTACAGCCAGGCCATCCGGGGAATGGCGCACGAACACGTCAACGTAGTTCGCCAGTATGATGCACAGCCACACGATTATCATTGTCCACACAATGCGGTGCTTGTACTCGCTCTTGAACTTGCCGTCGCTCTTGTCGGGATGCTTCTTATGCACTCGCTGTCCCAGGAACCACGCGCTAGCAACATCAAGTACGACGGCAATCAGGCATGGCACAAAAAAGTCCACGCTCGTCTCAACAGCCATCAGGAAACCTCCCGACACGCTGCACAACCACCGCAACCCTTTCTCAATTATCAGCTTCTTCATGTCATACGTAAAAACAGTCAACTATTATATAGCTCAAACATCATCTTCCTTTTATTCCATACCTTATGGACAGGCTGAATAGGCTGGTAAGGATTGGACGCACTGGCGTTATGTGCAACCTCAATGGCATGTTTCACAACTTGAATGATATTGCTCAATGTGAAGCCTGTGAGTATTTCATCGTCTGCTCTTTCATACGCGCCATTTTTCCACACATACTCAGTGAAATTCACCGCGCCTCCTACTCTGTATATGACACCCGTTTCTCCAGCCGGAGGTAAGTCGTTGGTGCTTGCGTACCTATTGGAAATATCGTCCGTTGCTTGGAAACAATGTGTTCCGATAATGACCCACGCACCTTCAGCATACGCGGTGTCGATGATGTTTTTGTAGTCCTTGACGCTATAATTATTATTGGGACTCTTTTCGTTGAAATTCAAAAACAACCTACGTGTTTTATACGGGTCTTTGACACCCGCATTATAAGGGTCACTCATTGATGTAGCAGATATGCCGAAGTCCATCCAACGTTTGACCATTTCCTGAACCGCCTCATAGCCAGAACCCCCACTACCTTGCGGATATACAATACAGGGGTCATGGAAAATGCCAGCTTCACGGAAAGCTTCCATACATTTTATAAGGCTTTGCTCGCAGAATGCGACACCTTGGAAAGTGTATCCATTGCTGCCACCAGTCCACCATCCTTTATGAATGGGATGAACTTGGAAATGAAAACCTTGACGCTGCCATTCTTTAATAATAGACACCTTGGCATCTGTGAAATACTGTCTGTCATTCGTGGGATAATCACCATTGGGGCTATATGCAATATCATGCTCCTGGTCATCCTTGTAATGAGTTCGGTCTGGTTGTATTGCAAGGTCGCATTTACAATCAACATGATAATCCTCACTTAATGCGTCGCAGATGTATTTCGCGTTATGGCCATTATAGTTACTGAAATCCATGTCATCGTCCACCCAAGATAAGGCATATTTGTTAAACTTCGCAATTAAAGCGTCATCAACGGAAACAGATTCCCCACCTCCTCCAGGACTCACAATATATCCGTCATGTCTGAAGTTTATAACAACAAATTTGGCATTTGAGGGAATGTTGACACCCCATTCAAGTGTGACATCATCCACGGTGTCACTCGGAGTGGTTATATATGCACCTTCCCCAGAAAGAGGCTGCTTGCTTTCGTCATAGAATAAACAACAAGGCATGCTTGAAGCTTCCCTTTGAACACAATTCTTCAGAACAATTTCCCGGTTTCCATATAAAATATTTCCAGCAACAAATTCTGCCACAATCTCACCTTGTTGCCTGACAACCCCTTTATTGAAAAAGTAATCAAGAGGAATAAGCTCAGTCCTGCAGAAATCTGCTATTTTGGCAGCAGAGGCATAGCCTTTCGACCCGTCATACCTGATAAACTCACCAGGAGTCTTTGCTACAGGTATCACACTGTTAGCAATAGCATTGAGATTGTTTACAGATGTGTTCAGGCTTGTGATTCTCGACTCTGCCGTCCTTAGCCGCCCTGCGTCTTTGGAAATAGGGAAGTTATCAACGTCGCTGATATAGTCACCGTCCAGCGCATAGTCACCGACATTTGCGGGGGCGAAATAAATATTCTCCCCGTCTTCCATCAACGACCAGTCAATGACGCAATAGCTCTCGTTTGACGTGCGGATAATCTCCAGCTCTCCCGCCTGTTTTACTGAGTTGAAGCGCAACGCTTGGCTTGCCGTCCCGTTGTCGAGGTAATATAAGTTAACGTACCACGTGCCACTCACATTGCGGCGGATATTCTGAATACAGTATTTTGACGGGTCGTTATCACCCAAATCCGCCGCGCTGATAAACAATTCTTTAATGATGCGGTCAATCTTCGGTATCTGTCCACCCGTGGAAGTTTCCTGGAAAAGGCTTCGGCATACAATCTTGCCGGCCTTCTTGTCTACCATGTTTATTGAGGTTTCAAGGCTTGTGATTCTCGACTCTGCCGTCCTTAGCCGCCCTGCGTCTTTGGAAATAGGGAAGTTATCAACATCGCTGATGTAGTCACCGTCCAGAGCATAGTCGCCGACATACGCGGGGTTGACGTATATATTCTCCCCGTCTTCCATCAAAGACCAGTCAATGACGCAATAGCTCTCGTTTGACGTGCGGATAATCTCCAGCTCTCCCGCCTGTTTTACTGAGTTGAAGCGCAATGCCTGGCTTGCCGTCCCGTTGTCGAGGTAATATAAGTCAACATACCAGGTGCCGCCCACATTACGTCTGATGTTCTGTATGCAGTATTTTGACGGGTCGTTACTTCCCAAATCCGCCGCGCTGATATAGAGTTCTTTTATGATACTGTCAATCTTCGGTATCTGTTCCCCCGTGGATGTTCCTGAGAAAAGACTCCGGCATATAACTTTTCTTGTTTTCTCGTCAATCTTTATTCCCAATGCCGTATCACCCGCCTCCCTCGTTTCAGCCTCCGCGTCAATATTGCCCTGCAATGTGTTGTCGCCCGCCTCGCGCAAGGCTGCTTCTTCCTCCAGTCCCGCAGCATCGGCCTTGTAAGAGCCTAGCAAGGTAATAAGCGACGACTTGCTGCCGTAGAGGAGAACACCGCGCTCACGGCCATAGGGAACCATTCCGCCGCGGGTGTAGGTCACACGTATCGCGTCAAAACGCACGTCGCCCACAGTGACCACCGATGTCTTGGAGAACTCATAGGGGCAGTTCACTGCCGTCTTGTCCACAAACACGCCGTTCTGGTAGCGGCAAAGATAAACGCTGCTGCCGTCGGTCACGTCAAGGCGGTAGTGGCCATCAGGAAGTGAGATGAGCCGCGTGCGCACATGCTGGCTGTCAACCACTGGCTGCACGCCACCGCCGGAAACGGGCGTTTCTGCATCTTCCTGCTCTTCGCCGTTGTTGTCTATATAGCCAAGCTCCACAGGCATGCGACAGAAGGCCGTGTCCTCGGCAAAGGCTGTTTCCAGGGCTGTTATCTTGTCATCCAAGTCCTGCAGCATTCCCGTCAGCTCTTCATCGTCTTTCACTCCGTCCAGGAATGCCAATATCTCATTGAAGCTCTCTATCACGTCCGATGTGTCTCCCCTCGTCAGCGTGTCCAGGGCTGTTTCCAAGTCTCCCAGGCGTGATGCTAGGCTGTCGTCATCGTCAGAGCGCGTCGATGCCTCAGACTGCAGGTCCGCCCGCAGTTGCGCCAAAGCTGCGCGTATCTCCGGAAGGCTCGTGTCCTCAACGGTGTCCAGCCGGCTCTCTGCCGATGTCATCCTGCCCTTCAGGTTCGTCACGTCCGACACGCTCTCGCCTGTCAGCAATTCTTCCACAAGGTATTCCAGGACCGCGGCCACCATACGGTTGGTCACGCTTCCCGGCTCACGGGCATTGTCAATGTCGCTCACAATGCCCAGCGCTTCTGCTTTTGTTACTGCCATATTGGTTTTTCTTTGATGTCACGATGCAAAAATACCCAGCTCTTTGTCAAGGCGAAAATACTTAGAACCCGCTCAGCGTAGTGGTGATGTCCGTTCCCTTGCTGCTCTTCATGGCCTTGCCGCCAAATATCGCCTCCAGCACATTTGACAGCGTGCCCATGTACGCCTCGCCGTAAAGGTCGCGCTCCACCTCCGACAGTACCCGTATGCTGCGCATGTACTTCCTTGAGAACCAGTCGCGCTTTTTCCGCGCCTTGCCCATCTTGTGGGCCTTGCGGTACGACTTTCCGAGGAACTGCAGGCCGTTCTCGTCATCCTTGCCGCTGTTGCCCCGCCGGTAGCCCTTGCCTACGCCCCGCGCCACATAGATGCCATACAGCATGAACTCATGGGCTATCGTTATCTGTCCGCTCAGATCCGTCACCTGGTGCGACAGGGTGTTGTGCAGCCTGCCCGTGTCCATAATGCCAAGACGGAGGATATTCTCACGCCATATCTTCACCATCATCTCAGCCCACCCGCGTTCCCATTCGCGGATGTCTTCTTCCGTGACCGGCCTTTTTATATCACGTCCACTGCTCATCGTCGTACACAAGGTCAACAGGTTCCTGGACATACAGTGTGAAGTGCAGGCCCGTCATGCCGGAGAGGTAGTAGCGCCCTATCTCCTGGTTGGGTATGGAGTGCGTGTCGAAGTACATCATCTTTTCCTCATACTGGTATTTGTCGCGGATGATTTTCGACACGAATTGCAGGAACAGTTCGCGGCACAGATCCAGTTCCTCCTGCCGGCTCGCCATATTGCCATACTCGTAGGCCGAGAGGATGAACACCGTGTATGCTCTGCGCTTTGAGAAGCCATACGTACCGTCCGCCGATGACAGGTTGCCGCTGTTCGTGTCGGTGATGGCCACAAAGCGGTCATTGTCACGGTAATCCTCCATCAGCCCTTCCAGGTTGTCGGTGTTCGAGATGACCACAGGCTTGAAACCTTTCTCGCGGGCCAGCTTGTTATGTTCTGTCATGGCATGGAAGTATGCCACTGCATCGAAATGATTATTTTCCATATTTCTTCTGTATCTCGTCGGCCTCCCTGGCCAAGGCATCCAGCTCTGCCAGGGCAGTCCACGTGTCCGTTTCCTCAAGTATGTATTTCTGCTTCGTCACGTCTCCTTTCGTCAACAGCCTTATCTGGGCCCTCATGCTCTCAAGGAGTGTTTCCTGGGTGACTGCAGCCGCCTCACCGTCCGCAGGCTTCAGGAAGTTGGGGAACCGGCGGCCGAGCAGCTGTTTAGCCCCGGCGTACCACAGGAAGACGCCCATGAGCACCTCGTCGCGCAGCTCCGCACCGTCGTCCTCGTCAGGCACCGCGTACAGCAGCCGCGCCATTTTCACCAGGCACTCATCCTCCTTCGACAGCAGGTAACTCTGGTACAGGTTCTCCACCTTCAGGTAATTGCCGAAGGGAAGGCCATAGAGGGCATAGTCCACCGCCTTGTATTTCCCCACCTGCTCAAGGCGCACGCCCATCTCCTCCGTGTGGCACGTCCATTCCACGCTCTTCATCAGCGAGGGCAGCAACTCCGGGTCCAGCAGGAAGGTCTTGCCCGACGCTCGCTCCCGGCACAGCCATCCAAGGTCCGCGCGGCGCACGACCTCCACGCCCGTGAAATACAGGAACGCCGCCACCTGCACACGAAGCTCCCAGTGGGCCGTGTCGCCGTAAAGCCACAGCAGCCGCAGTATGTGGCGCAGGGCCTCCTGCGACAGCTCACCCCACGACTGCGGCACCGTGAAGCTCATCTCCTTACATAAAGAAGAACGTGGGGTCCTCTTTCTTGTTCTTGTATCTCTCGGCATGGCGGCGGGCATAGAGGGAGGAGTTTGTATAGGTGGGGTAACTGTCGCGGAAACTCTCCAGCTGGTGGACAATCTGGCGGAGCAGCAGCTCATTGGGCGCGCCGTCCCGTGTGTCGTGATGGCTGATGAAGTCTGCCATGAACGCCACGCATTTCTGCACAACGATGATATCGGCGTTCCCCAGGGAGCCGGTGCGCAGCTTCAGCAGCAGCTCGTCCATGTATTCGTCGCTGATTTCGTTGCGCAGGAAGGCGCTGGCCGCCGGTGCTAGGCCCATGGCCTTGTGCCAGTTGTCCGTGGTCATCTTCATCGTGGTCAGGCGCATCTGCCGGGGACTGTAGAAAAGCGTGTGTACCCGCATCTGGGCTTGCTCCGTCAGTCCCCAGCCTTCCACCTTCATCAGTTCTTGCACCATCTCGTCAACAAGGTCCAGCTCCTCGAGGGCCATCTCCTCCACGAGCGCGTCGACGCGGCTCTTCGACGCCGGGGCCGTGCTCTCCGTCGACACGATGCCGAACCCCGTGGCCGTCAGCACCACGTCCAGGGAGCGGCAAGTGCGCACGAAGGCGTCCACGCACACCAGCGGGATGGCCAGGCTCCTCAGCCGCCCGTCAGTGTCAAGCGCGGCCTCGAACTGCGGCGAGACAAGCGTGCGAACCATCATGCCGTAGGCCGCAACGAAGTGCGACTGCAGCCGTTCATACACACTGGTGTTCCTGTCGGGCATCTTCGCCGCAGGGACGAAGGTCTCAAACACCTCCTTCGTCATCTCATTCAGTATTTCCACGATTGTTGTTTATTGTTCAACGTTTATTGTTTATTGTCTCCCGTCACTTCCTTGGCGTCAGTGTTCTTGTCGAGCGTTGTCAACATAATCATCGGAACGTCGGGATACACCTTCTCCTCCCAGTCGTTGTACGCGATGATGGTGTTGTGGACGGTCATCATCATGTCGTGAGGCATTGTCTCCAGGGCCTGCTTCATGGTGAACAGCTCGCGTTTGTCGCTGCCGCTGTTGTTCATCTGGCTCTTGCCCGGCGTGGCCCCCGCCAGGTTGGGATGGACGTTGTCGGAGTAAGCCAGCACGTTCGACGCCTCCGCCACGTCGTCGTTGTACTCGTTGCCGGCCTTCGACGTGTCCACCACGTTTATCTTGATGTTATGGCGCTCATGGCCGTCCATCAGCGCCTCGAACTCGCTCCAGATGAGTTTGTCGGAGTTGCCGCTGCCGCCGAGATAGTCGCGCAGCTGCACGATGAAGCTGTTCTTCATCTCAACAAACTCCGGGGTGTTCAGCGAGATGCCCTGCTCCCTGGCGCGGTTCTCCCAGAACTGCGTGTTTATCTCCACATGGTAGCGGATGTTCTGCCCGTTCTTGATCTTCGACTTCTTTGCAGCCGTCAGAAGGCCGTAGATGTCGTACCAGCCGTCGCGGAGCGTCGCGCTCCAATAAGGTACGGGGTAATAATGGCAGCCTACGGTGGGCATGCGGCACACGATGGCGAACTTCGTGTATTTGGCGGGCATCACCTTGAACACGCCCAGCGCATCGCGCTCCTTGTCGGTGCGCGCCAGCAAGTCGCCCAGCGGGTCATACTCATCGAGTAACGGTATCACCTCCACATGCTCCGGGGCGTCGTTGTCCTTCCAGTCGGCAAAGAAAACGTTCTTCACACGGCCAAGGTCGTCGGCTTTCTGGAAACGCACATGGCATGCGTCCTTGTGTACCACGCGCACAATCTTCTGGCGGTCACGCTGCAAAATCACCACACACACGCAGAAGAAGTAATACTTCAGGTCTGTTATCTGCTCACCGAAGAAGCGCTTCATGTTATTGCGCACGAGGAAACGGCGTATCTCCTTGTCGTCCGTGGGAAGGGGATGCTTCTCACCACGGGTGTCCATGTCCATATATTCCAGGCCGCGGCCATAGCACGTCAGGACATTGAAGAACTTGTCTTGGCTCATCACGCTGTTGTGCTCCACCATCTCCTTCAGGCGGTAGGGAAGCTGGTTGTCAGTACCCCAAGCCACCACGTCGTAAGTGTTGCCGTCATCAGCCCGGACGGTCATGATACTGTTGTTCTCAGGCGACGAATACACGTTGTCAACAGTCACCGCGTCAACAGCCACATTGCTCACACTCTCAACATCAAAAATATATCTGTCTTTCATAAACAAGCTTTATATATATACAGGGTGTCCGTTTATCTCAAAAATCAGAAGGTCTTTCACCTTACGAATCTGGCCGCTCGTAGGGTTACGGAAGTCATGCGTGCCTTTCTCCCAGTATGCGCTCGCCACCTGCCAGCCATTCAGGCGAAGCAGCTCGCCGTTCTTTTTCAACGCCACTACCCAAACAGGCTCGTGTGTGCGCTGGCACTCGTCAAGGAACAGCTGAGCCTCCTTCAGGTGGATGGCGCTCTTTACTTTGTTCATTTTCGTTTTCATTTAATTGTAGATCTCCTCAAACTGCTCCGAGAAAATCCGGGAACGCTGTTTTTTGACCAGCACATTATGTGTCTGCTGGGCATAGGTGTAAGTGAACTCATAGGCCACCAAGAAGTCATCCTCGTTTTTCCACTCGCTTTTTGAGTCGCTCACCACCACTTCATGGCCACGGCTGCCTCTCCCCCACAGGTACACTTCCTCTGAGCGGAACAGCTCATCCGCCCACTCAGCCATGGCGTCAGTCATCCACCCGGTGTTTGCCGTGAACTGTTTTTCCTCCGTGATGTGGTAGTTTTTCAGACGGCTCCTGATGCGTGTTGAGGAACGTGTATATTTTGAGTCGCGCTTCAACGTCCCGCAGCAGTGCAGGAACTCCTCAACCCCGAAGGAGTTGACGAACAACAGCGACGGCTCCGGCAGAACAAGGTCTTCCACCATGCGGAACACCTGCTGGCGGTTACCAGCCGTGACGGTATAGCCAATCAGGCGGCCACCAATCAGGCCAATTGCCCCGATGATGGTTTTCGGCGAGACATCGAACTGCGAGATGCTGCCCACCGTCACCGATGCCGCGATCTGCTCAGTGAGCGTGGTGAACGTCCCCACCGGCAGACGGACCTCTGCAGCCACTGTGGCCGTGGCACTGCCGTAGGCATACAGACGTTCCTCACGCCCGTAGGCTGTCAGCTTCTCACCATCGAGCATTGTTAGGAAGTGGTTTCCCGTGAACGCCGTCGCAGTCATGCCCACGTCGGCTTTTCCGTAAAGCACTGTCACCTCGCTGATGGAAGCTGCCACATCATCATCGTCGATGGTACACCTCATTCCCAGTTGCAGATGTTTTTTCGCGTACGGCTCAACCAGGGACGGCAAGTCAGAGAGCCTTATCTCCCCGCCATAAGGGTAATACGTCTCCTCAATCACATCATTCCAGGAACCGTCATAGTAAAGAGACAGGGTGACAAGGGCACTGTCCTGGGCGGTCCTGAAGATGATGTCGTCGAGCATGGACGAGAAACAAAGCGTGGGAGGTTGACTGAAAACAGTTGCCATGGGCGTTTCTTTTTACGCAAAGGTATGAACAAGGCGGCGCGGGTGAAAATACAGACCGCCTGGCACGCAAAAAAAATAGGGGCGGTGGCCAGCTGCGGCCACCGCCCGGAAAGCATTCGTAATAAATGGGAACCTCTCAGATTTTCGTCCACACCAGTCGGTCGAACTGCCGCTCCAGCGTGTAGCCGTGCTCCGCCATGTAGATGGTCACGTCATCGGGGGTTAGGCTGATTGTCTCGCGCACGTTGTCGCAGATGTCCTGCGAGGTGAACCGCCCGCGGTCCGTCTCCTCGTCGAAGTAGGCGTCGAGCACCATCTTCTTGTAGTCATTCAAGTCAGCCATTGCTCCCGTCTCCTTCCTCCTCCATGGCGTCCAGCAGGCCCATCAGCAGCTTGCGCGTCTCGCGAAGTGTGACGATGGAGCCCAGGGCGTCCGCCGGTTTCCTGATGTCGAGTTCCATAAGGATGAAGTCCTCCAGAGCATCGAGCTCGCGCACGTGCGCCTCCAGCATGTCTTCGTCGCAGAAGTCGGTCAGGGCCTTTGTCAGCTGCGGCGTAAGTCTCAGCGTCTTCATAGCGCGCCTCCTTCCAGCCATGCGGCCACGTTGAGCGCCACGATGAGTAGCAGGAAGACCGCGTGGGCCTTGACGACCTCGCCGCGGGTGAAGTCCTCTCCGCACAGACGCGAGAAGGTCGCGCTCCTGGTGCCGAGCCACTCTTTCAGGTTCTTCGCGGTTCTTTCCAAATTGGAAACGACCACGGGGCGAACCAGCCCCTGAATTGTTGTCTGTTGCATATTGCACTGTTTTGTAACCTACCGGCGTACCGCACCGGCGCGGAGACAGAGAAACGGCTGCACATCCCGTTGGTTACAAAACAGTGACTTCACCCGGAGGGCAGTTCTATTTTACGGAATGGCAGCCGTTATACGGTTGCACAATGGGCAATAAAAAAGCCCAGGCATTGTTGCTGAGCGACTGACGTGCGCCCTTACGAGTGGACTACCACTGTTTTGTAACCGTTGGCAAAGGTAAGAAAAAATCCCGAAACCTGCAAGAGATTTCGGGATTTTCTTTAATGAATGCCGTATTTTACGATTATTTCAAGAAACTCAGGTTCGTAAACCACTCGGATATTCGCGCCTTTCGCATTTAAATCATCAATTTTCCTCATCTTTGACGGTCCGGCTCCATGCCCAACAATCACCATGTTTGTCTTTGCGGAAATCGACGTGTTGATGTCTGCTCCATACCGTTTCAGCAAATTGGCCAGTTCTTCCCGCATCGGGTAAGAATCAAGAATGCCTGTCAGGACTATTTTCTGCTGGAAAAAGGGAGTGTCGCGGTTTTCAACTTCAGAAGCATCCAATGGTATTTTAGCTTCAGACGACAACTCCCTTTTCCGCTTGCCTGCCACAGTCATTTTCTCGTAATGATGTTCGTGATAAGGCACACCCAAACAGGAAAGCATCAGATTCGCACAAGCAGTGGCGTCACATAGAGCGTCATGATGATTCTCCAATGGGATGCCAGCCGCAGCGCATGCATCTGTCAAACTTAACTGCGTTATCATCATGGTGTCGATGACTTTTCCCAAAGAAAGAGGTATTTCATAGTGTTCACAGACATTGGCCAACACATCCGTGTCGAAATCCGCATTGTGGCAGACAATCATTTGGCCATTGAAATACTTTTCAACAGAAGGCCACAATTCCAGCCAAGTAGGAGCGTTGGCCACCATCTCTGGAGTGATGCCATGCACATGGGCGTTGTTCTTTCCTCTTTCATCAGGAATGGGTTTAATTAGCGAGTAGAATTTCTGCGTAATAACGCAGTTCTCAACTCTAACGATGCCTACAGCACATGCGCTTGTGCGCTCTGCCGTCATCGTTTCAAAGTCGATGGCAGTAAAAATTAAATTGTCCATAAGTATTATAAATTAAAACCAAGTGCAAAGTTACAAAAAAATCCCCGACATTCACATGCTGGGGAGTGAAAAAACGGTTTTAACAAATAATACTAATATTCTATGCCGCAAATGTACATAAAATAACCGAACTATTAGCTGGCTGAATAAAGAATTTAAGTTTTCTTTAGAGGAAAGATACGAATAATGCTTTATCATTTAAACAAGAAAAAAGCCGCCGATGCTCTCGCACGGGCGGCCCAAAGAGTTCTAATAATGTATAAAAATCCATTAGTCGTGCGCACGGAGCGACGACGCCTGTAATTCGCTTGTTATATGATTCATACAGTCCGAAAGACGGCTATAGATTGATTCCCCCGCGCGTTTCTTCCCGCTGGTGTACTGGCGCATGAGCGAGGGGTTGACACCTGCCCGTCTGGCCACCTCGGAGACATTGAGAAACGAGAAGTAGTCGAAGAACGATTGCATGTCGTACTGATAGCGGAAACTCACCTCGTAGGGCGTGCCGCCATTCTTCAAATAGTCCTGGCGGGCTTCTTCCACACAGTCCATCAGGTCGGCCTTTGATTCTTCCACGCTCATGCCAACGGAGTTAAGGCCGCTGCCATAGACATCTTGCTCGGTGTGGCACCAATAGCTGCCATCGTTGGCCCTATAGATAGTCACAAGCACTTTTTCCTTCTTGTCCATATTATCCGTATATGAATATGATGTGTTCAACAGTAAAGAGTCCTACATCATTACTAAGCTTCCCGCCAGTCTCTTTAAAGTGGCCGGGGATTACTCCCCAGCCAACTTTTTCAAGATTTTCAGCGCAAGTCCTGTGGGAACTTCGCCAGCGTGTCGCGGCACTCTGAATGACTTTCCCGTTTTACGGTTAGTCCATTCATCGTGCTTCTTTCCGTGTTTGGAGAGGAAGCATCCTGCTTTCCTTAACTCCTTCAAAAACTCGGATAGTTTCATAATTTATTAGAACTCTTTTGGCTTAATTGCCGATGCAAAGGTAGCGAAAAAGCAACAAACCACCAAATATTTAGGTAACTTTTTTGCAACCAAAGCGCATTTTTAACATTTCAAACAAAAAAAACCGAAAAAGCCGTGAACACCGCTTTTTTGTAAAAGGCTGATACAAAAACAGAAAATCTTCGCTTCCTTGGATTTGCAAGGAAGTTTCTCCGAGTTGACCCCGCACCGCCCTGTTCCGCCATTGTAATTACCCCCTTTGGTGGGGGGCGGTATATGTAAACATTTTTTAACACTATTAACAAGACAAGGAAACGCCGTCCGCGGTCATGCGCCCTCCGTCCGGGGCAAGCAGGAGCAGCATTTTGTTGCTCCGACGGCTTTGGGTGGGCCGTACACGGAGGGCGCATGAAAAGAGGCCGCCTAAGCAGCCTCATTTATTTGGTCACAAATAGCGACTCGCCGTCCTGCCCTGATAAGTTTAGGCAGATAGATGTCGAGTGCATGAAACGGGAACATGGTCATTTTTCTTCTGCCAGTCTTGGTAAGCGTGACCCCCAGTATCTCGCTGGCATCCTTGGCATCTTGCGAGTAAGCCACATAGAAATCACCAACCCTGAAGAGCAGGAGAGCATCAGGATGTTTTGCTTTCAGTTCCTTAAACTGTTTCAACGAGGCGTTACCAACATCCTCTTTAGCCTGTGCCGGTTCATCAGTCCTCGCGACCTCCGCACCCAGCGCGTCGAGGCACTGGGTGAGCATAGAGGTGGCACGTTTCACGTCGAGGAGCGTTGTCTTTATGAACGACGGCTCCTCCTTCAGGCTCTTCAGCCACGACTTGAGATAAGCGGCGCTTTCTTCTTTGATGTGAGCGCCGAAGCCATAGCGGTGAGCGGTAAGGGCAGCGCCCAGCTCCGCCACCAACTCCTCGCGGGCATACACCGGGGAGCCAAAGACCACGCTTGGCTGCAACCTGTTCAGATGGTCTGCTGCACCAGTAGAGTGTATGCACTCATGGAATGCCGTAGAGTAGAACGACTGCCCATTTTGGAACTGCGACTTCTCAGGCAGTACGATCTCGTTCTTTGAAGGAGAGTAATACGCTCTGTCCTGACGCCTCACGTTGATAGGGCAAATCCACTTATTGTTGGTTGTCATCAGGTCGAAAGCCTTGAACTCAAAACCATCTGTTTCAACTGCAGGACGGCTGGGTATCAGGTCTGCTTTCATTTTGTTGAAGAGGTCAGGCCTTGCTTCCTCGATATTCGTCTGAGCGACATTGAACACATCATACACGATTGTCGATGGAAACACTCTGTACTTAGCCTTCTCAGTATCAGAGAGGAGTTTATAATCATCATACTTCATCTTCTCGCCGTTCTCGCCCACGACCGTGAACGTAGTGAGGAATACCGGGAAAGACTTCTCCCCCTTCAGGACATGTACCCACGGCAACTTCTCACCCTTTGCGTCGACGGCGGGCACCCTGCCCTGTGGCGAGTCGCTGAAGTTGAGCGAAAGGCATTTGTTGTAAGTGAGGAACACCGGCAGTGTGTAGCCTTTCCGCTCGCATTGCATCAACAGCATCAACGTATTCATGCCGTTGTATTCGCGTCCGCTCAGGTTGCGCGGCCATGCGAGGCTGCTTTCCGTGAACCACGGCTTCTGCCAGTCGGTCCCGATGGTTTCAATCTTCTCAATCATCATCTCTGCGAAGAGGTTAAGAGCGCGGTCTTCCCTGCTCACTGTGTCAGCACTCTGGCTGTTGTTCTTTTTTGTTTTCATGACTCTGAATGTTTAAAATGTTTATAATGGGTTGTCATTTGCGGTTATTCATGCAGCCTGCTCCACAATGATGTAGATGATGTCCACATACATCTCCAGGGCGCGTGATTCTGCGATGGTGCAGGCCTCTCCGTATGTGTCGGCATCCACCTCAAATTCATAGTACTCATTGTCTTCACACTCCACCGTGACATTGTAGGTGTTCCAGCTGCTGATGTTTCCGATGTGCTGCTTAACGCTGTTACGGAATTGGGATTTCATTGAAATGGTAGTCATAATCTTTTGCTTTTTGATGTTAAACTTGAAGCGCCTGGCGCTTTTGTAATTTTTACGTGCATAAGAAGACTAGCAAAAGGAAAGCACGCAAAGACAAGGGAACACCAAGAAAATTTTACCCTTGCGGCTTGCCGTTTTCCGGATTAGACAAGCCTGTCCCGGAAAACTGAAAAAATTTCTTGAGTGAAATAGGAGATGCGCCCTTGCCGAGTGCTGTTTGCTGTACCTTTGCAAAGGAAAAATCAATGCGCCCGGCAATGCCGAGAGTTGTCAAAAAGCGATTATGCCTGCCGATGAAAGCCACCATAACAGCTGCTGCATATCGGCATAACACAGGAGCGGAACTCGTTGGAAAAGTTAGAAAGACAAGATTTCCTTGAATGGAGATGCAGGCACTGGTGGTCGCCCATCAGCGTGACACTGCCGGGGATAACAGCATTATCACATTTATGACAGAAGGGCTGCATGACCGCCAAGACTTCCCATTACCAATGCCATTCAGAGTATAACAAAAGGGAATGACATTTTAGAGTGCAGTGAGCATGACAAGACAAGGCACCTAATGTCAGAGATGACAGAAGATGCCATCGGTACTGGCAGGAACAGAAAAAAACAGGCAGGCGCATCACTGCGCCCACCTGCGATAAAGAACGAGTCTATGAAAAGAATATGAACAGTTCACGTGCGGAATACTCTCACACAATGCCTCCTCCACCGCCGCCGGTATAGACAGGGGTGTTCCCTACTTCTACCGCTATACAGAGGGTGTCGAATGCGTCTGAGCCGTCGGTGCGTCCCTGGAGCGGATCTTCCTCGGTCTCCGGCTTCTTCTCACCGCTTTTGTCTTTCTGGTTCGTGCCGTTCACGGTCATGGCCGAGTCGATGGAGTTCAGCAGGTCAGGATTATTCTCCTCGTTGATGAGAACGGTATAAGTACGTTGTCCGGCAAACATGCCATTGATGAGTTGTTGCTTGACGGCATGCTTCCAGGGCTGGCCTATATACACCTCGCGGACCACCCAACCGTGCTTTATGAAACATTCCTTGACGACGGTGTGGAAATCGACCTTGCTGACACCATAGTTGTTTCCTACAAACGTGGCGTCAAAGCAGAACACCACCTCCTTGTGCTTCAGAGGACCGTAGTACAGGCAGATGTCATCCACCAGTTCCGGCAGCCGTCGCTCGTATTTCACGTAGAAGCTCTTCAGGATGCGCATTTTAAAGTCAGTGCCAGGCTGTCCTATGACTGCCCAGTTGATGTTCGCGTTGGCGTCCATGGCCACCCAGAGCGGCGCGTCCGGCTCTATGTCGCCGTCGGTGCGGCAATCCACATGGCGCAGCTTCACCATGTCGTAGCCCAGGGAGTCGATATAGGTCTTGTTGACCGACGTATAGAGGTTTCTGTCTGTCTTCGCGTTGTAGAAAGAGTCCTCAGAATGCTCCACCCTGCGGCACATAATCGTGGTGCGGAATGTCGCGGGAGGCATGTCGCGGTGGCACTGTGCGATGAATTCCTCGCCGAGAATCTCGATATTCTCGATGCTCGAGAACTCTTTGTAAAGAAATGTCTCTGCCCGCAGCTGGTTGATGGTGCGCGACAGGCGGCGCATATAGTGAAGGACGGAGGCTTCAGGTTTCTTTTGTGCCTCCACCATTCCAGACACCAGGGAGCGCACGCGAGAGAGCTCAACGAGCAGGCCTTCCAGCATCAGCACTTTTTCATTATCACATTTCTCCCGGTCATTCAGGAACCACGACCCTTTCTTTGTTGTCGGCATGTCGGAGAACTTCGCTATGCCATGGTGGTAGTAGAGATGTCCGAACACGTTGCCGTTGCCGCGGTTGGCGGGAATGGTCTCATCCTTCAGTTGCCCGAAGTCTATGAATTTCGCTTCGTCTATCAGCAGGAAGTCGAAGCTCTGAGAGTTTGACGTTCCCTTGCGGTCCTGGCTGATGACCGTGGCATACGACCCGTTATAGAACGACAGCGTGTTCTCCCAGTTCATGGGCTTGATGATGGGTTCTTTCCATCCCCACGCCTTCGCAGGCTTCTTTCCCCAAGCATAATGCACGTTTTCCACGAATCCCCACCGGCGCAGGTGTGTATCCCACGAGGGTATGATGTTCGTCCACATCCGCTTTGAGTTCGGCCCCACCAGTGCCGTGTTGCTTCCTGGCATGCCTTCCACATTACGGCGCAGCAGGGAGGCGGCGATAAGGCCCTTGCCGATGCCGCGTCCGCCGACCATCGTCATGTTCTTCGTCATCAAGGCCAGCATGTAGGCCTGTGCCGGGTTGACATATTGGTTAAGCGTCTGCATTTGCGGTTATCTGTTTGGCAATCTGTCTCTCCTTTTCCGTGACAGCATCTATTATCTCCACCACCTCGGCATCCTCCGCGATAGAAGAGAGGACAGAATGGGAGTATTTCGCGTTCAGCTCGTCGATGACCTTCCTCACGTCAGGAATAGGCCTGAAGCCCATGTCGCTCACGTCGAATGTGAACCGTATGTGAGGTATCTCGCCATACCCCCTGTCGTGCTCATCGTCCTTGTCCAGCTTGTTATATTTCCCGTACATGCCCGCCAGTTTGGCAATGGCGTTGCCGTCCTCTTTCCTGAGTGCGATGGCATATCCCTCCATAATCATGTTGTTGAACCTCCAGCGGTGCCATTCCTTAGAGCATTGCTGGAGGTTGCCAATGACAGCATGCAGGATTTCCACATCCTCGTATGCCTTGCGCTTTGAGAGCGCCTTGCCTTCGCTGTCGGTATAGTTTGCCTGGATATAGTCGATATATTCGCGGTCTTTTTTCAGGGGGTTGCGTAACATGAAGTTGTAGATGTCGCGCAGGCGGATGATGCGGCGAACGGTCTGAGGTTCGACGTGCCTGGCTCGCATTTCCTCCTCTGACAGCATCAGGTTATCGGCGTATATGTCAATATTGAATCTCATTCTATACTGATTTGTGCGGTCCGCAGCCACTGGTTGGCTTCATCAATGGCCGTTGGTGAGCCTACTTCAGCCAGGCGCAGTGTTTTCTCATGCAGGTCACGTGCCTTCTCGGCAAGGATGCGCCGGTACATCTTGCCAGCTTCTTTATACGGATTCTGCATTTCCGCCACCTCTTCACCACTCAACCCCAAAAGGTCTCCAATCTGGGCAGGGGTCAGCAGCAGCCTGGCCAACGGCTCGATCTTCTGTAATAATTCCTTTTCCATTCTTCAAGTCAAGTTCCACGGCACCATTGCCGCAGATGTCCAGGAACTGCCGCATGAGACAGTCGAATACTCCGTGGTCGGTGCTGATAATGGTGCTTTCAGCCCGCGCCCCATAGGTCTGGTTCTGTGAGGTGACCACCGAAACGCTGATATGGAAGTTCCGCACAAGCAACAGTTTCGAGTGGTTCTGCCCCAACAGGACATACTCGAAGGCAGCGTCAAGCAGTCTCTCCAGGTGGAGTGTCTTGCGGGCTGCCCTTTGGTCGAGCAGTATGGCAGAATGTCTTATCAAGTCTTTCTGCCGCAGTAGATAGAAACCGTTCAGGAACGGTTCACTGGTGGAATAGCTGCTAACCCACACGTCGGCCTTTCCCGTCTGTGGCAGCAGCCAGGAGAGCAGTCCGAGAGTGTGCAGCCCCAGTCCGAAATATGCCTGTATGGGCTTTTCGTGTATAGGCTGCAGCAGCGCATGGATGTCTTTACCTTTTGGCATTGACAGGTATAACGATGCCGAGGTTCTTCAATTTCCCGATGGTGTCTTCTTTTAACGCCTGCTTTAGGGCGAAGAGTGTGTCCACTGCCTCCTGCAGCTTTCTTAACGACTCCTCGGTATGTGCGTTTTTACGTGCCAGTCCTCGCGAGATGGCAGTCCTCGCGTTCTGTATTGTCCTCACATTGTCTGTGAACACATCCACGCTATCAACTTTTTTCTCATTGCCTTTGCCTTCAGAGTCAGGCTTCCATGAGTCGTACTTGGCATAGTCGGCACGTAGCGCATCGTCCATTTGCCGCAGCTGATAGCACAGCTCGTTGCCATCGCAAGGCGCATAACCAGGCTTTGCTATCATCATGGCCAGCTGAGCGTGGCATTTCCGCATTTTCTTCCACCTTTCAACGTTGTCGTCCCACAGCTGCTTGATGTCATCTGGCAGCGAGTCATGGTCGGAGCGTCTGCCACGGGTGCCGAGGACAGGAACCGCTGGCACGTTCTCCCTGTCATCGGGGACGGCAACAGGAGCCACAGACAAAGATTGCTGAACTTTTCTCACCGTTTCACGGTTGTATTTTTCCACTGTCTCTGTCGTCAGCCCGCGTTTTCTGATGGCGAGATGTTTCCTCAGGTCCGTCCGTATCCATGGGAGCATAGCCTGTGGTCTTTTCATAGCCGAGTTGTATATACCTCTGCTCCGTCCCGGTGACAGCTGCAACAGCAGCGTCGCACCTTCCATAATTTGTGCGTCGGAAGGTTTTTCCAATGAGAGGAATTTCTCTATCTTTTCGTTAAATGTATTGTCCATGTCAAAAAAAACAAAAAGGCGGAATGAGGCACTTACGCCCATCCCGCCCCGTAACTATAATCTAATACCTAATACATGAAACGTCAAGCAGCTGTCTTCATCTCACCATCGGCGGCATCAATATAGTGAGTGGCGTCGATATTGATCTTACCTTTATAGGTGGGAACGGGACATTCGTCATACACCTGAATGGCAAAAGTCGTGGTGATGGCACCAGTGGCCTCACTGGCGGTGTCGCCACTGGGTGACGTATGCGTCTTGAATGCCTCGTTGCCGAGCAGGCAGAATGAGCCGTCGCGGTTCTGATAGAGATAGACAAGGTCGTCGTTGTTCGCCTGCCGTGCAAATCCTTTCACGGCATCCTCAATTCCAGAGACAATGGCATTGGCCTGGTTATTGAACAGCTTCGAGCCATCCTCTCCAACACTCTCGAAGGTGACATTGCTTGCTTCGTCCTTCAGGTCGATGAACTGCCAGAATTTATCAGCGGCGAGGGTGAAATCACCCGTCAGCTGCGCCAGTTTCTCCATGGTTGCCCCTGTGTCATCAGGGTTGGTGAGTGTCGGCCATGCGGCAATCCATGATTTCAGGATGAAGTACAGCCGGCGGCGAATGCCTGGCAACACCTTCTTTCCGGGACATGCTTCCACGCTTTCATAAAGCGAACTTGTTGTGCAACTCATAATCTTCTGTTCTTTATGGGTTAAACATTCAATTCTTGATGTAGTACGTCTTGCCGGAGGCAGGCGCCGTGTCGCTGGTGGCCACGTAACTCGATCCACTCAGTTCGTACCAGCCCTCAGTGGCGGGGTTCTTGCCCGTCGGGTCGGCAACCGGGTAATAAGTGTCGTTCTCGCCGAGGTCTCCAATCATGAGATTCTCCTTGCGGAGTGAGCGGATCTGCTCGCCGTAGATACCAGCATAGCAGAAGGTGCAAGACCACGGGTTGTAACTGCCGATGTACGGGTGGTTCTGCTGGTTCATGATGTCGGTACCGAGCAGCAAGTTCGGCTTCACCGTAATCTTCAGGTACTGTGAGCCTGCCATGTTGTCGAGCACGGCAAACTCACAGCGTCCCTTGGAGCCTTCGAGCGTGACCTTGTCGTAAGACTGGTTGTAGGGCAGCGCTCCATGGCGAGCTTGGTAGTCATCGCAATAGAAGTCGTAGATTTCTGGCGACATATACATATATGCGTGACGGCCCTGCTTTTTCAGCATCTTGTCGGCAGCCCGCCAGAATTCTTTCAGTTTCTCGACAGCATTGGTTGCGTCGATAGCACCCAGCCGGATGTAGTTGCCTTTTGCCGTGGCAATATTTCCAGTGCCAACCTCCTTGCCGATGATGGTGTCGAAGGAGTCAAAGAGGTCCGCGGTCGTATTGCCGGCCTTGTTGCGGACACCTCCGACAAACACCACTTCGTCAATGTGCATGCCAATCTTGGCAGCGAAAAGGCTCAGCAGCTTACGTGCTATCAGCCCCTTCGAGATATGTTCACCAGCGGCGATGCTCTCACCCCAGATGGAGTGCAGCAGCGGCATCGGGTCGAAGTCCTTTGCGCAGTTGCCGGGGAACACGTCGAGTGTACGGCCATCGATGGAGTAGTCGGCGGCATCACGGCGGTTTGACTTCCAAGGTGCCAGCTGTGCGTCGCCGTCGAGTTCGTTGAAGGTGATCGAGTTGCGTACTCCGGGAAGCACAGTGACATATTTCGCCGTCTGGTCCTGGAATACCTGGAAAGGCACCTGCTGCAGTTCGCGGCTGATCTGCCGGGCGCTTTCCTCAAGGAATTGTGGAGTGATGACTCTTGCCAATTCATCCACGGTCATTTCTGTAATATTCATAATCAGAGAAGGTTTTTGATGCTTTGATACATATCCTTGGCGGTTGCGGGCGTATGCTTGCCGTCTTCATCGGCGGGCTTCTGCTTGGTTTCATCGCCGGCTTCAGCCTTGAAATTGTCAAACTGTTTCTGGAGGTCAGCCTGGTTTTTCTCCGCTGTAGCCTTGGCATCCTCAGCAGTCTTTTTCTCAGCTTTAAGCTGATTGATAAGATCGTCTTTCGCCTTCAGCTCTTTCTCCAGCGTGTTCAGCTGGTCTTCTGTGAGAGTGGCTTCGCCTTTCTCGCTGACTGCAATATCCTTGATGGCAAGAATAGCGCAGATAAGATTCAATACGATTTTCTTCATTGCTACTATGGTATTGGTTTGTGAATTGTCCTGAGGTTCCGCATCATTCATGATGCCAGACACATTTTTCAATGCCTCTTTCATACGCTGGAAGAACGAGCGGGAGGGCTTCTCTTCTTCAGCGAACTGCGGCAGCCCGTAATGCTCGCTTGCTCCTATTATACCAGCATACGCATTCTTGACTGCCTTTGCCTTCACCACGTCATCGTCATCATCCAGCACAGCGTCCACCAGGCCGAACTCCTTGGCATCCTGTGCCGACAGCCATTTCTCCTGTCCCATCAAGGACAGGTTCTCTTCGAGCGTCTTGCCGTTCTTCTGTGTGTAGATGTCTGCCAGGCACTTGTCGATGGTGTCAAGTTGTTCGCGTTCGTGCTGGAACTGTTTGATGATGCTGTCAATCTGTTCTTTGTTGGCGCTGGTCCACACATCGAGCATTTGTGACGAGTTATGAATGAGCATCATCGAGCCACGGGCGATTTTCACGCTCTTGGCCTTCATGCAAAGGATGGTGGCCGCGCTGGCGGTCATTCCGATAATGACCATGTTGCATTTGCCATGGTCCTTGATGTACTCCATGATGGTGATGCCATCGTCGATGTAGCCTCCGAGTGATGACACGGCAATTGTCACTTCCTGATTCTTGTGCTCTTTCAGGAAGTTTTTCACCATGTTGGCGGTCGTCCCCCGATGGCCGGTCCACCAGTCGTACGCAACGCCTATTGTTCCTGTGATATAAAAGTCGTACTTCATACCTTTCCGTTTATACGGCAAAGATACGAAGCACGGCGTTTGTATGAAAAAACCTTTATTCAACGATGAGCAACATCGGGGTCATCGCCTTCCAGGTGATGGTGACAGACTTCAACATGGAGTCCGCGGGTTTGTCCGGGAAAGTGTTATTCTGCCTTATTATAGGGTACGGGCGCGAATTCGTGCCTATCATATAGCGCTTCCCGTCAACCGATGTCAGGCGGAAAGCCATGCGTCGGTCTGTCAATGGCTTTTTGCAGCACGTTGCGAAAGTCGCTGTCGTAGTGAACACTTTCTGGTTGTTCTCATAGGAGTCCTCGACGGTCACTCCGACCAGCTCGTGGATGTCCATAAAGGTGAAAAACGGTTCTCTTGAAAACCGGCATGTCGTATCAGAGAGAACAATCATCGGTATGAGGTCCTCACATCTGAGCATTTCGATTTTGTTGACATGAACTAACTTTGACATGGTTGAACAGGTTTGAACAGGTTTGAGACTTTTTGATTGTTTTGTGGCGAAAAACATCAAGTTAATTTTTATTAAGGATGCTCATGCTTGTATCCTCTTGAGATGTTGATGCCACTCTTTTTCTTGTATGCGTCCTTGATACGTTGGAACTTCATGCGGATGTTCTCATAGTTGTTGCCCTCCATAGAGATGCCATTGGCCTCCATCCAGTCCATGACCAGTTTCGACAGTTGTACAGACCGGCATCCTATGTCTGTCAGGTCTTCCCACATCTGCATGACGAAAATGTCATCGATGGCTTCCGCTATGGCAGCCTTGCCATGTTTTGATATGTAGTTATACACTTCCGGTTTCTTCGACCTCGACCCCATCAGGCAGATGGCCAGTTCTCCCTCCTGCTGTGTCTCTGGAATGATGTCTTTGGGACGGGGACGGGAAAAGTGGCGTATCACATTATTCAGGTTCGACGAAGCCGGGAACTCGCATGGACATCCAAAATGATGCTCACACCATTCCCGCTCGTAGCGCGGCAGTTTCACATAGATTAGGATATTGCTCATAGGGAAGGACTTTTTTGACTGTGCAAAGATATGAAATTCCTGCAGAAAAACGGCAATAGTTTAGTTTTATTTATGTAAAAGAATTGTCGCGCACATGAACACTATTTTGGCCGCACACGCTGCACACAACTGCACACAAATATATATAAGGCTGAAATTCAATGACTTAATTAAGTTTTCTTTTGTGTGCAGAATGTAAATCTTGTGTGCAAAACGCGCCTTTTGTGTGCAAACCGACGGTGTGTGTGCAAAGTGTGTGCAGTTGTGTGCGTGTTGTGTGCAAACTTTTTGGTTTGTGTGCTGATTGTAAACCTTTGATTTTCAGATAAAAAGTGAAGTGTGTGCAGTTGTGTGCAGTTGTGTGCGTCGTTTTACTCACGCGCGCGTGCGCAAGAAAAAAGAAATGACCACTCCTACCATCATAAATGGAAAGAGCCCGATGCTCACGCACCAGGCTCCTCCTTTACAAACGGTAAATGCAATCTTGAAAACTATGTCTTTTTACCTTTTATCTTGTTTTATCCCTCTCTCTCGTCTTAAAAAGGCGTTTCTTCCTCAGGGGAATCGAACATGTCAGGTTCCCTGCGTTTGTTGAATTCGTTTTTTTCCGCGTTGTTGGCCGCCTGTTCCATCTGGTCCGCCCGTTCTTGCGATACTGACTCCAGGTTCAGGTCGAACTTGTCTTTGAGCATCATGTAGTCAAAGCACATGCAGCGGTCGAATTTACATATTTCCGCCTGACGTGTCTGTCCGTTCCCGTCCACCCTGGTCTCGGTGATCGGCCTTCCTTCCTGGAACACTTTCCACCGCTCGGAGTTTTTCATGCCCAGGTACGCGCCGCTTGTGGTGAGGTAGTATCGTATGGAGTCTTTCGACATTACTGTCTCGCCCTGCTGCCTTGCCATGCGTTTGTACTGTCCTATGAAATGGTTCAGGCGCAGCATGAGTACCGGCGTCTCGTTCCTGAACTCCCGTTCTGTGCGGTCGGTCTTCAGTGTCTTGACATATTTCACCTTGAAGTCTCCGTCAGCGTAAATCATTCCTTCCTCGTACAGGTATGTCATGGCGTTCCACAGGTTCCCGAGCTCGTTGTTTGATATTATCTCGGCGTTCTGTCTCTTGATGCCCTCCACGCACAGTGTCTTCAGCTCCTCGTAGCCGAAGGGCAGGGCGAGCTGGCGGTACAGTGTCTTGTATGCCGCCAGCAGCATCACCCAGTTGCGCCACAGCCGGTCTTCTACCTGTGCGCCGTCGATGATGTCATAGACTTCATTGGTCACCTCGTTGTATGTCTCATAGAAGGAGTTCTCGAAAAGCGCGCGGTGTGAGAGTATCTGTTTGGTGAGGTGCTGCAGCCCCAGTTTCCTGATGTCCGCCAGGTGGTTAAACTTGTCTTTCGCCTCCCTGTCGTGTACGGTGGTGTCGTGTGTCAGGTATATCATCCTCGAGAACATGGCGATGTCGAGTGTCGGCATCTCCTGTCCGCTGACGATGACACCGCAATCGACGGGCGTTTTCTCCACCTGCTTTCCCCTGTCCATGTCAAGGCGTGAGCGTCCCACGCCGTCGTATGCTCCCTTGATAATCTCTATGATGCGCATGTCGAGCGAGTTCTTGTACTCGTCGAGATGCACCATGCCGTTGGCCGGCATCGCCAGGGCCTGCGACAGTCCCGGCGCCGTCGTGTTGCGCAGGTTGATGGGGCGGTCGCCCACAGTGAAGAAGCGCATGAGCGTGATGCCCAGCTCAGACTTTCCGCTGCCTTTCGGCCCGAAGAGGTTGAGCAGGGGAAAATTGGTGGTATATCCTGTGATGATGTCCCGGAAGATGGTAGCCAGCAGGTAGCAGAGGGCTATCTTCGCGTTGTCGCCGAACACGTCGGCCATCATCCGCGCGAAGTCGGGCAGGGATATGCTGCTGTGCCCCTCGGGCATGATGAACTGCCGCTCAAAAGAGAAATAGCTGGTGTCTTCCGCGTAAAGGTCGCTGGCGCCCTGCAGGTAGTAGTTGTCCAGCTGCTTGTCGGCATCGTGCAAATGGACGATGCCCATGTGGTCAGCCGGGAACCACTCGTTCTCATATATACATCCGTTGCCGAAAGCCCAGAAACCGCGTTTCTGCCATCCGTATTGGCGGACGCGGATGGCGGTGCCGGTGATGTCGAAGAGGTATTTCTTCAATTTCTTCAGTTCCTCCACGTTGGCCAGCCAGAGGAAGTTGCCGGCACTCTCCACCTTTATCATGAACTTGGGCAGCGACACCAGTTCCTCGGCGTTCAATTCCAGCGTGCGCGTCACCCCGTCGATGTTGGTTATCTCGTACAGCCGCTTGGAGTCGTCCACGCCCATGATGTGGAAGAGCGGCTTCATCTTGAAGTTCGACCATTGCTTCTCGCCGCCGTCCTCGTTGCTCCAGTAGCAGTTCTTCTCCTCGAAGAACCCGTATTTCCTCAGGTCGATGCCGCTGCGCTGTGAGCTTTTCCTCGCTTTCTCCTCATTGCGGATGCGCTTGGCGTCGTTGACGGCGTTTTTCCACAGGCCCTTGTGCCCGTAAATATCCGCCAGCGCGTCGAGCAGCCCGTTGCGGGTGAACTCGTCCTGCTCCAGTATCAGCGTGGAGCATATCTGTCGCACGGAGTCGCTCTTGGCGGTGTCGGTCTGTTCTTCGTTGTATATATGCCGGGCAAGCCAAATGACGAAGTCCTCGCTTTTCAGCTCATCCACCTGCGCCTTGCGCTGGAAGTAGCTGTCGGCGTCCTGCTTGCGCGCCTTGCCGTCCTCGCCCGTCAATGGCGGTATCTCCTTCACGCTGACGCGGAACCCGGCCTCCATGGCCATCCGCCCGTTCTTTTTCACTGCCTCTATGCCCGGAGCATCCTGGTCGGGGATGAAGCACAGCTGGCAGTGATAGCGTTTCAGCAGCTGCAGCTGCTCTTTCGTGAAAGCCGTCCCCAGCGGCGCTATGACGTTGGTGACGCCTATCTCCTGCATCTTGATGACGTCGGGCGCGCCTTCCACCACGTAGAACAGTTCCTGACGGGCTCCTTCCTTCTGAGCCGTGTCGAGTCCGAAGAGGTGGTGCCCTTTGTTGAAGAAGAACGACTCCGCGCCGTTCATGTATTTCGACCCTTTCTCCTTGTGCTCGTCCATGGTGCGTGCCGTGTAGCTCACCACGCGCCCGTACTTGTCGCGGATGGGTATCATCAGGCGGTCGTTGTAGAAACCGTAGTCGTTGCCCCTCTCCGATGTGCTGATGAGCCGCAGCTCTTTCATCAGGGGGATGCTCAGCCCGGCTTTCCGGGCGAAGACGATGATGTCCTGCCAGTCCTTCGGGGCATAGCCGATGCCGCGCTCCTCCACCTCCTGGGCTCCCCAGCGCCTGACGGCATAGTCAAAGGCGGCCCTCGCCTCCGGGGTGCCGGCATGCAGGCATTCCACGAAGTGGCGCTGCACATGCCCGTAGATGATGTACGCGCTCTCGCGCTTGCGCTGCATTTCCTCCTCCTCTTTTGTCGGAGGCCGCTGCTCCTCATCTTCTACCTGAATGTGGTAGCGCTTCCCCAAGATGCGGCAGGCCGTGGGGAAGTCGCAGTTCTCTTTCTCCATGACAAAGCTTACGGGGTTGCCGCCCTTGCCGCACACGAAGCAGTGGCAGATGTTCTTGGCCGGGCTGACCACGAAGCTCGGGTTCCTGTCGTCGTGGAACGGGCACAGCCCCTTCCAGTTCACACCGCTCTTCCTCAGCTCCACATAGTCGCCAACCACGTCCTGAATGTTCAGGCTTATCAGTTTCTCAATGACATGTTCTTTAATCCTGCCCATAGTTTTCAAAATTTACCGGCTGCAAAAATAGTGTTTCTACTGCCTTGGCAAAAATACTTATTCCATTTGCCACCAAGTCTCGTGAATATGCTTCTTGCCATAAGCAATCTCGGCATCCAGACGTGATAAGGACAGGTATTCCGAGGGAGGGCGGCCCGCTGCCACTTCCATATACATCCTCCTTACAAGATGCTCACAGGCCTGAAAACGGCTGGCGAACAGCAGCCGCTTGCCCGTGGCGAGGGCGAAGTGATACTCGGCCATGGCTCCTGGTGACTCTTTAAAATCCTCAAGCATGTAGACCGCATCACACTTCGAAATCTTCTGGATGTCCTTCATCAGGGCGTAGGTGTATTTGTCCATGTGGGGCGCTGCCGTCTTGCATGCCACCCGCCAGTTCTCCTCAATCCAATATTGCCAGGATCTGGAAGCGGGGTTGTGTACCTCGTGCCCCTTTGCCCGCAGCATTCTCTCAGCCCTCATGAACTTCTGCCTGGTGGCCTCGCTGACAACCTTCTCACCTATCTTTCCGCTAATATAAACTATCATGTTTGTTTGCATATTTGTTGTGAAAAATCATTACAACTTTTTCCCTCTAACCGTCTTCCGGAAAACCTTCATTAGAGAAATGGCGTTTCTTCGTCAAGGAATTGGCGTTTCTTTGATGAAGAATTGGCGTTTTTCAATGAGAGATTTACCGAATTTTACACCGCGTTTTTATGGGGTTGATTATCAATATATTAAAAAAGCGCTTGAAAATAACATGAAAAAGTAAAACTTTTATACACTTCGCTCGTTCAGGTTTTTACTATCCGAGAAAAGCCATCCCTCCCCTGCGGCTGGCCACAGCTCCAGCCTGCTCCATACAGAGTGGCTGTGGTTGCGGCGTTTCTGCCGCTCCATCAGCTGCCGTGCCTGCTCCTTGGGCAAAGGACTGGAGATGGTCTCGCGCTCGCCCGTGAGTCTGCTGATAGCGGTTACGACATACTTCATAGGTACACTATGTCGCCTGAAGGCTCAAGGCCACACTGCTTGACGAACTTGCCAGAGCACAGTTGCCGCGTCAGGGCTTTCTCTACGATGATATATTCTATTCTGGCAGCATAGTCCAAGCCATGCTTGACATCTATCTGGACCGTCCCATTTGTCCGTGACAACTGGATGTCATTCTTCTCGAAACGGCCACCAGTTGTTTCCCGCAACACATTCCGAAGTTCCAAGACCCAGGCCTCGAAGTCGTCATGGCTGAAGAAGCAACAATTGTTCACTTCGCGCATCATGCTGACAGCATTGTCCAGATATTTGGGATGCGCTTTGTAAAAAAAACTGTGACAGACAATCATGTCGCCACCTCCTTCCTGATCATCCCAAGGTTGGTTACTGTGACACCCTCGCGTCCCATACAGTCCGGCTCGTCAAAACGTACATCTACGAAAGAACGGTTTATGAAGTCGTAAATGTCAATGATGACTCCATGGTGATGCACGCCGTCACCCGTGACGGCGGCATCCACGACAACTCTCTCTCCTACATTCATGGCTTAATCGAATTGAAGGTCATACACCCCGCTTCTCTCCCAGTTCTCCGCCTCCATGCGCGGGTCGCACGGACGGCTTGTCAGGTCTTCGGGACTGAGACATGTGAAGCCGCGGCCGAACTCGTCCCACTTCACGAACAGGCTTGTGGTGTGCCCGTATGCGGCGGACACATTGTTGCCGCGCCGGAGCACCACCTCGTCGAGGAAGATGTCCGCTTGGAGCGCGGCGACAGCTTTCTCAAAATCTTTTGTCTTCATATTGCTCGTTTGTTAAGATGTTTCAGTAAAAGCCCCCGCCTGGAGCGGCGGAACCCGATATAAAACCGCCGCGCACGGAGCCGGACGGGGGGCAGGGGCACCGGTCTTTCCCGGCTGTCATTCCCACGGCCTTTTGCTGGACGCTTTCCCGTTTCCCGGGACTGGTTTCCTGCTTTGTTTTATCGCGAAGCATGTTGCGGGGGATGCGGGAGTCGGACCCGCTTGTGTGGAGTGTTACTTGCTCTTTTCCCGATGGCGGCGCGACCATCCCCCGGATGGGTTCCGCGCCTCGCGGCGGGGAAATCCCTGAGATTGTGAATGAAAACTTATCAAATAATACAAAACAAACTATGATGTGAAAGGGGGAGGACTCGAACCTCCGCTCACCCAGGCGTTTTAATCCGTATGCCTGTTGCTCCTGTTACAGGCTTCCCCTTTCGGCTCGCCCCCGCGCCTCGCGGCGGAGGGGATTCCATCATGATTTATCGAACATTTGGTTATCATCTGCCGCGGTTCTTGTCCGCCCCCTCGTCTCTCGACGTGAATGGTTGGAACGCCGCGGCTTGGTTATAAATGAAAGCAAACATAATGAATATGACATTTGGAGTTATAATGTAGCAATAATCAGTTTGGCAATATCCTTCGAAGATGCCAGGTGGAGTTTTGCCTTCACTTTCTGGATGGTGTTCTTGATGGTGGAGTGGGTGATGCCCAACTCCTCCGAAATCTCATCGTAGGTTCTGCCACTGCTCGTCAGCCTCGCCACCTCGGCCTCCCTCGTAGTGAGGCCAAAAGGCTTTGGCTTGCAGATGACACCTTTCATGGCGCAGTCATTGCCCCATTTCAAGGGGCAAGCTGTGTCCTCCAGATGAAGCACCCCGTCCTCAATGTCCCATGTCAGCCCGTCAAACTTGCCGAAGTTGCAGCGGATGAAACGGTGAACACGAACAAAGTCATAATGTCTCTTGTTGGGTCTCGATTTCTCATACTCCCTGCTCAAGGCTTCAAACGCAGACGGATATTGAGCCTCTATCAAGCCCAACAACTCCTCCGTCAGTTCCTGGTCTGATTCCGTATATTCTCTCGTCACGGGCGCAGCGGCATCGTCAACCATCACTCTCCCGCTGGGGGAGATGTAAAACTCAATTTTCCTCCTTCTCCTCATACCACGACCTCCTCTCAATGATTTTCTCGATGACATGGATTTCCAATTTCGACCATCTGCCGTTCTTCATCTTCAGCCGGACATTGCTTGTGCTCTGCCCGATTGCTTCCGCCACATTGCGGACAAAGCGGTCTTTCTCACCACGAGGCAGTTCCTCATAATAGGAAGTTATTCCCATATTGTCCATATTGCTCGGTATTTATTTGGTGTTAAGTGAAATAATTATTATATTTGCAAACAAAATAATGATTAAATTTCGTGCAAAGATAAAGATATTTCTTTAAAATAAAGAATAATCTTTAGTATTTTAACGTGTTTTTAACTATTTTTCTTTAAATACTATGATTTCAGGGCCGCAATTAAAGATAGAAATCAAGCGGCGGGGATACACACTCCGTCATGTGGCTGCACAGTTGGGCATAAAGGAACAGAGCTTTGGACAGATGCTCAAGAATGATACAGTCAAGAAATCCACATTCGAAGGTATCGCCAAAGTTCTGGGCGTTTCAGCTTCAGAACTGAACAACGCTGGTGACACAATCACCGCCAAAGACCATTCCATGGCATTAAAAGGAAGCAATACCTGCGACCCGCGCCTGCTTGACATCATTCAGGCAAGAGACCGTCAGCTGGAAAAGTTCCAGGAACAACTCGACAAGAGTCAGCAACACATAGACCGCCTGCTCTCGATCGTCGAAACAATGAAAGGAAAATGATATACACACCCAAACGGCTGCAAATGTATCTCAAATCGGGACGGGGTAACTACACTGACCTCGCCCAGAAGATGCTAAAGTACCGCAAGCCGCGCAAAAATGCCAGCAATGACGAGTACAATCTCGCTCCTTTTTTCAAGGAGGGACACAATATCACGGTCAACTCACTTACAGCCCTCATGCGTGAGACAGGCATGACCATCGACTTCTTCATCGACTTCGAGCCTGGTGAACTTCCTTCTATAGAACATCTCAAAGAAATAATCAGGCTTAAAGACGAACTACTCAAAGATAAAGAACAAATCATCAAGCTGAAGGACGCTGAGATTGAACAATGGAAAAAACGTTATGAAGACTTAGCCAAACTAACCCAAGTGAAAAGAGTGGATGGGCCTTCGGAAAATACTTAAATATAATGCAGTTTATTATTTTGAAATAACAATAAAACACTTCAAATGGTCAATGATGGTGGAACATCCTGCAATAATTGTCCCGGACTTTATTCGGACTGGAGAAGCAACAAAAAGGCTTGCAGACTTCTTTACTTCTCCAATTTTGCCGCAGTCAGAACATGCGCCCACCCTCGCCTCATCCCGACCAAAAGGAAGGTCTTGCTGACGGATTGTCAGGAGGCCTTCCTTTTTTTGTTTATCGCCGCAAGAAACTTCTTTACTCCCTATAATATCGTTCTCAGTTCAGGCGAATTTGCAATTCGCCTGCCATGAGTGTTAGGATTTGCAATCCGAAACCATTGTCTCGCATTAAAAATGCTGATACTCACTATACTGCCGACTGTGAAACTGTTGAGCTTGCGTAAAATTGCAAATTCGGCAGAAGGTGGGCCGCCGCCATAACTCATAATTCATAACTCAAAACTCATAACTATTAAACGCATCTATGTCCCTGCGCAAAATGCCATTTGTCATTTTGCGCAGGGCCGTCATTTTGTCAAGATTTTTCATAAGAATTTTCATTCCCCTCAGAGCTTGACCGCAAATTTCGGGGAGAGATTTGGCAGTTTGAGGCGAGAGAATTGGCAAATTTCTCCCCGAAATTTGCGGTCAAAACCGAGGCGATTTTCAAATCGTTGATATTCAGCAACTTACAAAACGAGCGTAAAAACGGCCCGTTTTGTCAAATTTTTTTACCAATTTCTATCCATGTCGCTATCTTCATGAGCCGGCGCTTCAAAGCGTCGGAATGGCCCGTTTTTTGTTTGTTCTTTCGCATTAAAAATGCTGATATCCATTGCTGCCAAATTACAAATCCGGCGGGACGGAGACTTTGGATGCCGGCCAACAGAAGGAAAAGGGAGGGTTTTTGCATGTATTTGGTGGAACAAGTCGCAATAAAAAGAAAAAAGTTTGTATCTTTGTGGTCGAAAACAAATCTTTTGACAATTATGCTATTTCAGAAGAGCATCGTAAATAAATACCAGAACGCGCTCCCCAAGGAAGTTACGGCCGCCCCTTGGTCGTGTTACCAGCGGTTTTTTCTTGATAAGGACATTCAGCAGAACATCCTTCAAAGCAAGGAAGAGCAATTCCAGGAGGGCTTCCTCCGCGAGTTGTTCGTAAAGGTGCTGGGCTATACGCTGAACCCTTCGTCCGACTACAATTTGATTACCGAGAAGAAGAACGAGACGAACGCGAAGAAATCCGACGGCGCCATTCTGCTCGACGGGAAGGTAATAGGCGTGATAGAGCTGAAAGACCACAAGACCCCCGACCTTGCAAAAATCGAGACACAGGCCTTTGGCTACAAGGTCCAGCATGTAGGCGCGCGCCTTGTCATTATCTCCAACTTCGAGAAGCTGCGCCTGTATATCGACAATGCCGTGGAATATATGGAGTGGGACTTGTTCCGGCTTTCTGAAGACGCCTTCCGCGAGCTTTACCTCTGCCTGGCATGGCCGCAAGTGCAGAAGGGGGTTGCCCTGCGGATGAAGGAAGAGTCGGTGTCGTCAGAAGACCAAATCACCAAGGCGCTCTATCGCGACTATTCCCAGTTCAAACGGCTGCTTTTCGCGGACATCTTGAAGCAGAACCCCGTAGCAGAAGGAGGGGATGAGAAGCAATGGCAACTGCTGCTCTTCAAGAAAACCCAGAAGTTGCTCGACCGCCTGCTTTTCATCTTCTTTGCCGAGGATTGCGGACTATTGCCGCCCAACTCGATGGTGCAGATTATCGACCAATGGGAACAACTGAAGGAATTTGACGAATACCGCCCCTTCTACGACCGCGTGAAGAAGTATTTCGGCTATATGAACACGGGCTTTAAGGGCAAGAAATACGAGGTGTTCGCCTACAACGGCGGGTTGTTCAAACCCGACGAGGTGCTCGACACCATACGCATCAGCGACGACCTGCTGGTGGAACACACGCGCCGGCTCTCTACCTACGACTTCGAGAGCGATGTCGATGTGAACATCCTCGGCCACATCTTCGAAAATTCATTGTCGGAAATCGAGGAAGTAACGCAGCAAATCACAAGTGGCAACGCCCCCTCCATTTCCAAGCGCAAGCAAGACGGCGTGTTCTACACCCCCCAATACATCACCAAATACATTGTTGACAACACCGTTGGCCGCCTTTGCACGGAGAAGAAGCAGGCACTCGGCATCGACGAATCGGAATACTTCAACGACCAGCGCCGTCAGATACAGACAAAGAAACGCCTGCTCGCACAACTGCAACAATACCGCGATTGGCTGAAGCAAATCACCATTCTCGACCCCGCTTGCGGAAGCGGCGCCTTCCTCAATGCCGCCCTGCGTTCCTTGATAGACGAGCACAAGCTCATTGACGAGATGGAGATGAAAATTTCCGAGTTTTCCCTGCCCTTCGAGGGCGTGGAGAAATACATCCTCGAAAACAACCTCTTCGGCGTTGACATCAACGAGGAAAGCGTTGAGATAGCCCAGCTCTCGCTATGGCTTCGCACCGCCCAACCCCATCGCAAGCTGAACTCTCTCAACAAAAACATCAAGTGCGGTAATTCGCTTATCAGCGACCCCGCCATAGCCGGTGACAAGGCTTTCGACTGGCAAAAAGAATTCCCGCAAGTGTTTGAGCGCGGAGGCTTTGACGTGGTGATTGGAAATCCACCGTATGTTCAGTTGCAGAGTATGGGTGCCATGAGTGATGTTTATGCCAAATGTGGTTTTGAGACCTATAACAAAAGTGCCGACCTATATTGCCTATTCACCGAAAGAGGTTATAATTTGCTGAAGCCTGGCGGGTTGCAATCATTCATCATGCCTAACAAGTGGATGCTCGTTTCGTATGGTAAAGAGTTGCGCCGCTTTATGGCAAAGAGTAACCTACTACAGATTATTAACTTCGGCGACGTTCAGTTCTTCGACGAGGCAACTATTTATGTTTGCATCTTCGTCACCCGTAAATCGTTAGAGAGTAGCGGCGAAGTGCAGGCTCTTTCACTCAACCAAAAAACTTATCACGGCAATTTCCTAAGCGAAGTTCCTACACAATTGGCTTTCTATCCTCGTGAAACATTTGGGGAGGCCGAATGGAAAATCCTGCCCAAGGCTCATTTTGATATACTTCAGATAATGCATAAGGGTGTTGCGCTAAAAGACTTGCCCTTGTCAATATATAGAGGAATCTTGACTGGCTACAACGATGCTTTCTTCATCGACGGCGTTACCCGCGAGCGGCTAATAAAAGAGGACGCGAAGAGCGCGGAAATCATCAAGCCATTACTACGGGGAAGAGATATACAAGCATGGAATGCGCAATGGGATGACCAATATCTTATTGGAACTCCCATCGTTGCAACTTAAGATTGACGATTATCCATCCATTAAAAATCATCTTCTTTCTTTTGGTATTGAAAGGTTAGAACAAAGTGGTGCAAAGGGTTCAAGGAAAAAGACACAAAATAAATGGTTTGAGACACAAGATACTATAGCCTACTATCTGGAGTTTTCCAAGCCCAAAATCATGTATCCCAACATGACCTCGCTTTTCCCGTTTATTTATGATGAAAATGGATTTTATGGCAACGATAAGACATTTATGATTACCGCCATTGATGACACGGTAAACTTGAAATATATCACGGCTATTCTAAATTCCAAGCTATGCAAACTTTGGATATGGTATAATTGTCCAGAGTTGCAGGGCGGAACTCGCGAAATACGCAAGGTGTATTTCGAGAACTTCCGCATTCCCGTTGAGGTTGACCAACAACCTTTAGCTGACCTTACGGACTTGCAGATGATGCAAGTTGGCCAACTACAGGCGAAGCGCGGCAAGTTCCTTCGCCGCTTGTCAGAGAACATGGAGGGTGTGAAGATAACGATCTCCTTGCAAACGTTTGACCAGCTGGACTTCAAGGCTTTCGTGGGTGAATTGAAGAAGCAGAAGATAAAGCTGACGTTGAGCGACCAGGATGAGTGGGAAGACTATTTCAACCAATATCATGACGCTTGCCGGCAACTCCAAGCGCAGATAGCCCAAACGGACAACGAGATTGATTTGCGCGTCTATCATCTCTACGGTCTCACCTATGACGAAGTGCTGACCGTAGATCCCCAGACAAGCATCAAGGCGGAGGAATATGCTTTTGGGGGATGATGTCTCAAAAAGGATGTTTTTTAGGAGCCGCCAATGGGAGCCGCCAATAGGAGTCGCCAATAGGAGCCGACGCTTCCAAGCGTCGGACTATATATCTATCCGAAATTGAATTTAAAGTTACTCCGACGCTATAGGAGCCGACGCTTCCAAGCGTCGGACTATATATATCCGAAATTGAATTTAAAGTTACTCCGACGCTTGGAAGCGTCGGCTCCTATTGCGTCGGCTCCTATTTGCGGTTTCTATTGGCGTCGGCTCCTTTTTTCGGCTCCTTTTTTCGGTTTCTATTTGCGGCTCCTAAGGGAGCGCCTTCCACTTGTTTCTATAGATTTCTATGGTTTTTCGGTCTGCTCCATGTCGATGAGTGAGCGGAACTGGTGGGCGGGCTGGTGGTTGATGTCGAGGGCCTCCACCTCTGCGAGATAGCTCATGGCGCGTTTCTTGTCGCCCATGCCGTAATGTCCGAGAGCGAGCATGAATTTGCAATGTATGAGGTTCTTGGTGTCGAGTTCCGACGGCTCGCCGCTTGTTTCCCAAATGAGGAGGTCGGGCAGGGAAACGGCGAAGTAGTCCATGACCTGGTGCTCGAAGAGGTGTTGCTTGCCGTAGTTGATGAGCCGGTAGAAACGGCTATGTGCTTCTCCGTCGCGGTGTAGCTTGAGGAGCGCCATGCCCTGGTAGAAAATTTTTTCGGGCTTGGCGTCGTTGTAGTACATGGCGGCGGCGGGTTCCCGGGGCCCCGTGGTGGCCTGCTCCCAGCACTCCACGGCTTTCGCTTTAAGTTGAAGAGTGAAGGTTGAAGAATGAGCGGTGGAGGGTGAAGAATTGTCATTTGCTTCATTGGCTTTCGCGTCGTAGGCGATGCCGAGCAGGTAGTGGAAGTCGTTTTCCTGGGCGCCGTGGAGCTTGCCTTCGCCAAGATGCCGGGGGTATTCAAGACATTCGTTGAGCAGGGCGATGGCCTTGTCATAGTCTTTGTCGTGAATGGCCTGCTTTGCCAGTTCCACGCGGCAAATCTGGTATTGCGCCGGCACTTTTCCTTCGCCTCCCTCCCAGGGGTGGAAGGTGCGTGCGTCGAGTTTCTTCATGGCCTCCTCGTAGCGCCCTGTCTGGTTGAGCAGGGTGATTTCCTCGAGCACGAGGTCGTCGCGCCGTTGTATGAGCCTGGGGTGTTTTTGCAAGAAGGCCAGCCGTTCGCCGTGGGGTTTTTGCATGCGTTTGTATAGCTGGTCGAGCTCCATGAGCACGCGAGCGTCGGTGGTGTCGAGGCTGAATGCCTTTTCCATGTACTCCAATGCCTCGAGGGGGCGGTTCTGCTTGTTGAAGCGTGCGAGCGCGAGGTTTCGCCACACGGTGGGGAAGTCCGCGTCGAGCGTTGCCGAGCGTTCCCAGTTCTCGATGGAGAGGTCGTATTGCCGCGCCGCGTAGTAGAGGCACCCGAGGTAGTAGGGCGCCTTGGCCCCTTCTGGGTTGGCGGCCTTGGCGGCGTTGAGCACGCACACGTCTTCCAGGCGGTTGGGGAAGCAGCAATAGCTGTCGGCTTGCTCGGCCTGTTGGTAGAAGGCGAGGGCCGTGCTCTCGCTGGTGGCGCTCCTGTCTTGGAAATACCCCAGGTAATAGGATGTCATTGGCGATTTCCTCAAGGCTTTTGCCACGGCGGGGATGGTGAGCACCTGCGCGGCCTCGTTCCAAAGCCCCGCCTGTGCGTAGTCGAGGGCCAGTTCGTGGTAGTTGCCCACGGCCCCGTGCATCATTTCCACCATTTCCTTGAGCACGTCCTTGTCTTTTGTCAGGAGGTATTTTTCGTAGATGATGCCGTAGTTGAAGCGGTCGAGCAAGAGCGACTCCCGGATGAGTTGCAGGCGTTGGTTCAGCTCTTTCGAAGTCCCCATCTGCAGCGCGCCCTTCTGGTTGGCCTCCTGCCTGAGCCTGAGCACGGCGGCTTTCAGTGCCCGCGCCTTGTGGTTGCAATTGTTGAAAACGAGGCATCGGTCCAGCTCGTCGAGGGCGTCGTCGTAGCGGTGTTGCGCCGTGCTGATGCAGGCCGCCTCGAAGTAGCCGGCGTCGGCCCACGCCTTGTTCCACGTGCTTTTCCAGAACAGGTCGTAAGCCTCTTGCCGGCGGTCCTGGTATTTCAAAGCGAGTGCGAGGTTGAAGATGGGCTCGCCGTCGTAGGGGTTGGGATTTCGCTTTTTGAGTATTCTCACGGCTTGTCGCAGGAAAGTCTCTGCCCTTTGGAAGCGCCCTCGCCTGAGGAACCAGAGCCCCGCCTGGTTGAGGCACCTGACGTCGTCGGGGTCGCGGCGGAGCGCCTCCTCGTAGTAGTCGAGCGCCGACCAGGTGGCGTGGCGGTATTGCTCCAGGTGGAGTCCGGTGAGGAAGAGCTGGTCGTTGGTCTTCGTGTCCTTGGGCGAAAGGGCGGCCTCGGCGGCGTCGGGGATGGGGCGTATCTCGTCGTCCTCGGCCGTCCAGGTCATCAACGGCGCACCCTTTGCGTCGGGCCTTGTGATGACGAAAAACAGGTCTTCCATGTTTGCGCCCTTCACGTCGATGGTTTGCTCAAAAACCGCTTCGGGTGAAAGCGCCAGTGTCTGGCTGAAGTATTCTTCGGTTTTAATCTTTGAGCGGAGCACCGCCCGCACCGTCTGCCTTGATGTTGCCAATAGCTTGACGCAAAGGCCGGCGGGCGTCTTTTCTATGTTGAAAATGAAGTCCCTGGTGGCCTGCTTGACGATGCCGAGCTCGCGGTAGGGCATGAAATATTGCACGAATTGCTTTTCCTCGTAGGGCATGAGCCATGCGAAGTCGGGCTGGTTCTCGGTATAAACGCCCGCCATCAGCTCTATGTATGGCCTGAAGGCTTGCTGGCCGTTGGCTTCCGGCGGGAAGGGGTCGGTGAGGTTTCGGTCCCAGGCACGTCCGAAGTCGCCGTTTCCCCAGGTCCATTGTTTCTTTCCCGGCGAGAAATGGTGGCTGGCCACGTGGAGCATGCCGCCCCTGGTGTCGTTCTCGTAGCCGCCCTCGAAGTTGTATTTGGAGTTGACGGCCATGTAGCTGGTGGGCACCTTGATGTTCTTGTAGTTCGAGATGTCCACGCCGGCGGAGTAGTCCATTTTGTAATAGGTGCCGGTGGCGATGGGGAAACTTGACACGGCGCGCTTGCCGTGGTCGAAGACGGCGTTGACATCGGGCGGGAACACCGACTGGTAGGCGTCGTTGACCTCCACGGCGGGGTTGGCCCACCAGAGGAAAGTCTGAGGCAGGGGGGTGCGGTTGCTCACGCGGCCCTGTATCTCCAGGAAGGCGCATCCCGGCCGCAAGGTAAATCCGGCGGCTCCTTTCTGGTGGAACATTTGTTCCATTTCGTTCATCCACACGGTGACGGAGCCGTCTTCGTTGTCCACGATGGCGGCGTCAACAGGCATGAAGGTGGAGGGGCGGTGGTGCTGGGGCCAGTTGAACTCTATGCCGCCGGAAATCCACGGGCCGAGCAGGCCCACCAGGGCCGGTTTAATGACATGGTTGTAGTACACGAAATGGCGCTCCTTGATTTTGTCGTAGGCCATCTGCACGCGGCCGCCCAGTTCGGGCAAAAGCATGACCTTTATATATTCGTTCTCCAGCCAGATGGCGTGGTACTGCTTGTCCTCTTTCTTGTCGGACAGGGTTTCAATGACGGGATAAGGATACACCACGCCGCTCGAGCCCTGATAGACGCGTTTCTCAAGGAACATCGGGTTCTTGTCGGGTTTGCCCACCTCGTAAGTGGGAATGGTTACAAGTTCTCTCCAAGCTTTTACTGACATAGTCTTAGTTGTTATTAAATTCAATTTTCTCAACTTCTTGGGGTTACAGGAGTTCAGGAGTTACAGGAGATAAAATGTTTTTAAATGATGAATTCTTAGTTATGAATTATGCACGGCAGCAAAAACTCATCATAACTCATAACTCAAACTTAATAGTTCTGAAAACTCCCTTTTCGTCAGTTTACAGAGGCTGGAAGTATTGTCTGAACTCCTGAACTCCTGAACTTCTGAACTTCTGAACTCCATCAACTTAGAGTTGAGTTAGTTAATTCTTTTTCAAGTTGTTCCAGTGATTTTCCCTTTGTTTCGGGACAGCGGCGGAACAGGAAGATGAATGCTCCTACGCAGATGGCACTGTAAATCCAGAAGGTGCCGCTGCTGCCGAGTGCTGCGTTCATCGAGGGGAACGAGAATGTCAACGTGCAACATCCCACCCACAGGGCGAAGGTACAGGTGGCCATGGCGATGCCGCGCACGCGGTGGGGGAAGATTTCGGCCAGCAGCGTCCATGTGACGGGTCCGAGCGTCATGGCATAGACCGAGATGGCGGCCACCACCAGTGCCACCATCAGGAATCCCGTCATGCCCATGAAATAGCAGGTGCCGAGAACGAAATAGATGATGCCCAGTCCGCCTGCTCCCAGGAGTATCAGTGTGCGGCGTCCCCAACGCTCGATGGTGTAGAGCGCCACAATGGTGAACACCACGTTGGCAATGCCCGTGATGACAATGTTGATGAACATGCCATCGACATTGAAGCCGGCACCCACGAAGATTTCCTGTGCGTAGTTGAAAATGACATTGGTGCCGCACCATTGCTGGAAGACGGCAATGACCAGTCCGAGCAGCAGCACGCGCCCGTATTTGCTTTGCAAGAGCTCCTTCAGTCCAGCCTCTTGCCGCGTTTGTTGCGATGCCATTGCGGCCTTCTGCTTCAGATAGACCGGGCTTTCGGGAATGAAGAAACTCATCAGCAGGAACAATCCGGCCGGCAACGTCTCGGCCCAGAACATCCATCGCCAGCCCCATTCCACGTTCCACGCCTGGCTTTCGGCCACCGTGGTGTCGCGGGCCACGAGCATGTTTACAATCTGTGCTCCCAGAATGCCCAGGACGATGGTCATCTGGTTGAGGCTCACCATTCGTCCGCGGATGGCTGGCGGGCTGACTTCGGCAATGTACATGGGCGAGAGGGCCGATGCCACGCCGATGCCCACGCCTCCCACGAAGCGGGCGATGTTGAACAATGTGAAGTCGTTGAAAAGGCCCGTTGCCACGGCCGACACGGTGAACAGCACGGCGGCAAACGTCAGCAGCGGCTTGCGCCCGTAGCGGTCGGCGGCGGCTCCGGCCACCATGGCTCCGGCCAGACATCCCACTAATGCGGCTGTCATGGCCACGCCTTGCAACAAAGGTGACTCGCTGATGCCGAAATAAAGTTCGTAGAATGGTTTGGCACCGCCTATCACCACCCAGTCGTAGCCGAAGAGTAGGCCGCCCATGGCCGACACTGCGCAGATGAAATACAGGAATCCTTTTTTGAAGTCTTGCATAATGGAATGTCGTTTTATTTACGCTTTATTTACTTTTTTATAATAATATCGAGGCGAAATGGTGAAATCGAAAATAAATCGTAAATGGTAAATACTAAGGTTTTTCGCGTTTCAGCACTTGTGTCATGCAGTGTGCCGCTCCGTAGCCGCTGATGAGGCTTTCCAGCGGCACCCATTCCACGGTGACACCGGCCTCTTGCAACCGTTGTTGCAAGGTTTCGCTCTGTCCACCCACGGCCATGATGTGTCGCGGCGCTATGGTGAGGAAATTGTTGGCGTAGTGCATCTCGTCGTCGTGGTCGATGGGGATGATTTGGAAACCCCGCTTGCGGAGGAAGTCCACGAAGGGCCTGTCGCGCTTGATGAGTTTATAGGCCGTCTTTCCCGGCTTTCGCGCCCAGATGTCGCAGGTGACGTATTCCGGCTCTCCGGGCTTTGCGGTCAGCCTGCTGCTCACCATGGTGCAAAGGTCGCGGTCGATGATGTTGAAATAGGTGTCGAGGTGCATTTGCATTTGCCAAAACTTATGGTCGCGCACTACCACCACGGTGTCGTGCCAGAAGGCGTCGGCTTCCAGTATCTGGCGGATGCCCTCGTCGTTGGTGCGCATTCCGCAGCCGATGAGCGACAGCGTCCCGGCGGGGATGTAGTCGCCGCCCTCCAGTCTGCCGTCGCCGGTGATGCTGAGCACGGGCTGCAGTCCGAGATGTTCGTAACAAAGGCTGATGATGCGCGTTTCGGGGGCTCGCTGTGATGAGTTCATGTTGCAGATGATGTGTCCACGCGGAGTAGTGATGCTTTGGTCGCGGGTGAAGTAGAGGTTCATCAACGGGTTTTGGATGTATTCTGCCTCGAGGCCCGTGTTGTTGTCGGTCGCGTGGAGTTTCACCGTGGGTTGCAACAAAATGCAACGGATGAGGTCGGCGCGGCTCATCTTGTGCAACACCTCCTGCCTGTATTCTTCGGTGCTGACAGAGTCGGCGTCGGGAATGTCGCTGATGTCGTAGCGCAGCGTTCCCTCGGCAAGCATGCGCAGGCTGTCGGTGCCCACCTCGCCCAAAATATCGGTCACGCTGTGAACGCGTATGCCGTTCTGTTCCAGCATGTTGATGTAACCACGGTGTTCCTCAGCGGCTTTGTCCACGTCGAAATAGTCTTCAAAAAGTCCTGCCGAGGGGTGTATCACGCCGTTGAAAAGCTCCTGGCCCGGGGTGTGCATGAGGATGTCGGTGGCTTTCAGCCATTCTGCACGCGGAAAGCCGGTTTCGGGTTCCTGTGCCGCCACAGCGGTGGAAAAAAATAGGAAGGCGGAAAACAACAGTCGCCGCATTACTCGCGGACGGCGTTTCGGGGTTGAGGTCACGTCAAGGCGCGGCGTCATTGCTATCTCGGTGCTCATATTTCTGTTCTTTTGTAGTTTTGCTGCAAAGATAGCACTTTTTATTGAATTGCCGCAGGGTTTCTCGGAATAATTGCCGTTGCGGGCGCGGATGAGTCACGGCGCTCTAATGCAACAGACGGAACGGTTGGTGCAAAGTTTTGGCCTTTTGTTGGAATCGGAAGAGGAAGATAAAAAGAAAAACGGCATTTTCTTTTACAATTCGTTTTCTTCTTCGTATCTTTGTACCCATAAATCACTAATAACGCAAACAATATGAAGAAGACACTCTTGACAATTTCCATGTTGCTCATGGCTGTCATGGCCATGGCACAGGAGCGCCCGCGCCTCGTGGTGGGCATTGTGGTGGACCAGATGCGCTGGGATTACCTGTACCGTTTCTACGACGAATACACTTCGGGCGGTTTCCGCCGTCTGCTGTCCGACGGCTTCAGTTGTGAGAACTGCCAGATTAACTACATCCCCTCGGTGACGGCCATCGGTCACACTTCGGCTTTCACCGGCAGCGTGCCTGCCATTCACGGCATTGCGGGCAACGACTTCCTGCTCAACGGCAAGATGACCTATTGCTGCAGCGACACTACCGTGCAGAGCGTGGGCAGCACGACGAAGGCCGGACAGATGTCGCCGCGCAACATGCTGGCCACCACCATTGGCGACGAGCTGAAGACGGCCACCGACTGGCAGGCCAAGGTGGTGGGCGTGAGCTTCAAGGACCGTGCCGCCATCCTGCCTGCCGGCCATTCTGCCGATGCCGCCTACTGGTTTGACAAGACGGCCCTCTGCTTCATCTCAAGCACCTACTACATGACGGAGCTGCCCAAGTGGGCCGTGCAATACAACACAAACCTGGCGCGGGAAATCAAGAACCTGAAACGTGGAACGAAGGACGATACCAGCACCATCGACCTTATACAGTATGAACCCTTCGGCAACGAAATGACCGTGGGCATGGCCAAAGCCGCCGTGAAGGGCGAACGCCTGGGCCAGGGCAAGGTGACCGACATGCTGACGCTGAGCTTTTCGTGTCCCGACATCACCGGCCACCGCTACGGCACGCACCACGAGAAGACGCATGCCCAGTATATCGCCCTCGACAAGCAACTGGCCGACTTCTTCTCGTTCCTCGACGGCCAGGTGGGGCGCGGCAAGTACCTGGTGTTTCTCACCGCCGACCACGGAGCCGCCAACGGCATCCTACAGAACCAGGATCACAAGATTCCCAGCGGAGGCTTCTTCGATGGCAAGGAGTTGCGGGACATCAACAAATACCTGAAGAGCCACTTCCGCGTGAACTCCGCCGTGTCCGACGAACTGAGAATCGTGGACCACATCATGAACTGTATGCCCGTGCTCAACCGCCGGAACATTGAGGCCTTGAACCTTGACGAGCAGAAAGTGAAGGAGGCCATCATAGCCTATTTTCGCCAGCATCCCGCCGTGCAGCATTGCTTCGACCTTTCGGCCATCAACGATGCGAGCGTGCCCGCCCTTATCCGCGAGAAAGCCGTCAACGGCTACAACCCCGCGCGCAGCGGCGACATTCAGATTGTGTTGAAACCCGGCTACTACGGCGTGGGTCCAAAGATTGACGCGGGCACCACCCACGGCAACTGGAATCCCTACGACTGCCACATCCCCTTTGTGGTGATGGGGTGGAAAGTGGAACACGGCAGCACGGCCGCCGAGGTTCACATCACCGACATTGCACCCACCATCTGTGCGCTGCTGCACATTCAGATGCCGTCGGGCTGCATAGGCCAGCCCGTGGTTCAGATAACGAAATGACCACAATATGACGCAAAAAAAGGCGGCGAGATTCGGAAAACTCCGTATCTCGCCGCCTTTTTCGTTGTTGGCTGCTTAGTTGGCCACGTCGCTGAGGAACTTGATTCTGACGAGCCTGATTTCTTCTTCGCTGTATTCGCCGCCCAGTTCTTCCATGGCCGTTTCCAGGTCGTCGGTGTCGCTCTCGCTGAAGTAGTCGTAGATTTCGTCCACATGGTCGTCGTCCATCACCTCTTCCAGGAAGTAGTCGATGTTGAGCTTGGTGCCGCTATAGACGATGGCTTCCACCTCGTCGAGCAGCTTGTCGAATTCCACGCCCAGCGTGTAGGCAATGTCGTCGAGGGCCACCTGCCGGTCGATGCTCTGAATGATTTTCACCTTGAGCATGGACTTCTTGGCCACGGTTCTTACGCGCAGGTCCTCGGGCCGCTCAATGTCGTTCTCCTCGCAGTATTTCTTTATCAAGTCCACAAAGGGTTTTCCGAACTTCTGCGCCTTTCCCACGCCCACGCCCTGAATGTTTTGCAACTCTTCCACGGTGACGGGGTACATGGTTGCCATCTGGCTGATGGAGTTGTCCTGGAACACCACATAGGGCGGCAGGTTGCGTTTCCGCGCCACCTCTTCCCTGAGCTGTCGCAGCATGATTTCCAGGCTCTCGTCGAGTGCCGCTCCGTGCCCTTCGCTGCCGTCGTCATCGTCGTCGTCGTTGAACTCGTGGTCTTCCACAATGAGGAACGAGGTGGGATGCTTGAGGAAACGCTTGCCGCCGGCGGTCAGCTTCAGCACGCCGTAGTTTTCCACGTCTTTTTTCAGGAACCCGGCAATGAGTGCCTGCCGTATGACGGGGTTCCAGAACTTCTCGTCCATGTCCTCGCCGGCGCCAAATTCCTCCAGCTGGTCGTGCTTGTGGGCCACGATGTCGTCGGTGGCATGGCCTTTCACGAAGTCGATGATATAGTCGGTGCGGAAGTCTTCCTTCAGCCTTTGCACGGCCTGCAACACCACGACGAGCGCGTCTTTTGCCTCCTTCTTGCTCTTGGGGTGCAGGCAGTTGTCGCAATTCTCGCAGTTGTCCTTGGTGTATTCCTCGCCGAAGTAGTGGAGCAGCATGCGCCTTCGGCAGACGCTCGACTCGGCGTATGCCGCCGTTTCCTGTAGCAGTTGCCGGCCGATGTCTTGTTCGGCCACCGGCTTGCCCTCCATGAATTTTTCCAGTTTCTGCAAGTCCTTGTAGCTGTAGAAGGCAATGCACCGGCCCTCTCCGCCGTCGCGCCCGGCCCTTCCCGTTTCCTGGTAGTAGCCTTCCAGGCTTTTGGGAATGTCGTAGTGGATGACGAACCTTACGTCGGGCTTGTCGATGCCCATTCCGAAGGCGATGGTGGCCACGATGACGTCGATGCGTTCCATGAGGAAATAGTCTTGTGTCGATGACCTCGTGGCGCTGTCGAGGCCGGCATGATAGGGCGCGGCCTTGATGTCGTTGGCGCAGAGCACGGCGGCCAGTTCCTCCACTTTCTTCCTCGACAGGCAGTAGATGATGCCGCTCTTTCCTTCGTTCTGGCGGATGAATTTCACTATCTGCTTGTCGATTTCCTTCGTCTTGGGCCTCACCTCATAGTAGAGGTTGGGCCTGTTGAACGAACTCTTGAACTCGGTGGCTTCCATTATGCCGAGGCTTTTCTTGATGTCGGTCCTCACCTTGTCGGTGGCCGTGGCGGTGAGCGCGATGATGGGCGCGGCACCTATCTCGTTGACAATGGGCCTGATGCGCCGGTATTCGGGCCTGAAGTCGTGGCCCCATTCCGATATGCAGTGCGCCTCGTCGATGGCGTAGAAGCTGATTTTGCATGTCTTGAGAAATTCCACATACTCGTCTTTCGTGAGCGACTCGGGCGCCACGTAGAGCAGTTTGGTCTTCCCGTTCTGTATGTCGGCCTTCACCTGGTCGATGGCGGCCTTGTTGAGCGACGAGTTCAGGTAGTGGGCCACGCCGTCTTCCTCGCTGTTGCCGTTGATGACGTCCACCTGGTTCTTCATCAGCGCGATGAGTGGCGAAATGACGATGGCGGTGCCTTCCATGATGAGCGACGGCAGTTGGTAGCAGAGCGACTTGCCTCCGCCGGTGGGCATCAGCACAAAGGTGTTCTTGCCCTCGAGTACATTGCGTACAATGGCCTCCTGGTCGCCCTTGAAGGTGTCGAAGCCGAAATATTCTTTCAGCTTCTGGTTCAGGTTCACTTCGTTTGTCATCATTTCTCTTGGGTCTCCTTTCTTGTGTGCGATGGTTAGTAGTGGTTGCCTGGGCCGGCGCTTCGCCTACGCCGACTCCAGGTGTTGCAATTTAGATTTTTCGAGCTGCTTCTGGGCATACTCCAGTGTGACGGTGAATTGTTTCTTGCGCCCCGAGGGCAGTTCAAACATGGCGTCGATCATGAGGCTTTCCACGATGGAGCGCAGTCCGCGGGCACCCAGCTTGTATTCCACGGCCTTGTCAACGATGAAGTCGAGCGTTTCGTCGGGGAACTCCAGCTTCACGCCGTCCATGCTGAACAGCTTCTGGTACTGCTTCACGATGGAGTTCTTGGGCTCCACCAGTATTCGCCGCAACGCCTCGCGGTCCAGCGGGTTGAGGTGGGTGAGCACGGGCAGTCGGCCGATGATTTCGGGAATGAGCCCGAACGACTTGAGGTCTTGCGGCAATATGTACTGCATCATGTTCTTCTTGTCTATCTTCCTGACGTTCTGCACGCTGTTGTAGCCCACCACATGGGTGTTGAGCCGTTGTGCTATTTTCGCCTCGATGCCGTCGAAGGCCCCTCCGCAGATAAAGAGGATGTTGCGCGTGTCAACGTGGATGTATTCCTGGTCGGGATGCTTGCGCCCACCCTGCGGCGGCACGTTCACCATGGTGCCCTCGAGCAGCTTGAGCAGGCCCTGCTGCACGCCCTCGCCGCTCACGTCGCGGGTGATGCTGGGATTGTCGGCCTTGCGCGCTATCTTGTCTATTTCGTCAATGAACACGATGCCGCGCTGCGCCGTCTCCACGTTGTAGTCGGCCACCTGGAGCAGTCGGGTGAGGATGCTTTCAACGTCTTCGCCCACATAGCCGGCCTCGGTGAACACGGTGGCATCGACAATGGTGAAGGGCACGTCGAGCAGTTTGGCAATGGTGCGGGCCATGAGGGTCTTTCCCGTGCCGGTGCTGCCCACCATGATGATGTTGCTCTTCTCAATCTCCACGCCGTCGTTGTCGTCGGGCTGCTGCAACCGCTTGTAGTGGTTGTAAACGGCCACCGAGAGGAAGCGCTTGGCCTCTTCCTGACCGATGACATATTGGTCGAGAAACTGCTTGATTTCCTGCGGCTTGGGAACCTTCTTGGGCTTGAAATCCTTGCCGTCGGACTTCTTGTTGCCGTTGAGCAGTCCCGATTCCTTCACGATGCTATAGGCCTGCTTGGCACAGTCTTCGCAAATCTGCGCATTGATGCCCGTGATGAGCAGTTTCACCTCGGTCTCTGATCTTCCGCAAAAGCTGCACGATCTTTTTGCCATTTCCCCTTATTGTTTCTTTTTGAGCACGTCGTCGATCATGCCGTACTCCTTGGCCTCCTGGGCGGTCATCCAGTAGTTGCGGTCGCTGTCGGCCCACACCTTGTCGAAGGGTGTGTGGGAGTGCTCGCTGATGATGGTGTAGAGCTCTTTCTTGAATTTCATGATTTCCTTGGCCTCTATCTCAATGTCGGAAGCCTGTCCTTGCACGCCTCCCAGCGGCTGGTGTATCATGACGCGGCTGTGGGGCAGGGCCTGCCGCTTGCCCTCTGTTCCGCTCACCAGCAGCACGGCGGCCATGGAGGCGGCCATTCCCACGCAGATGGTGCTCACGTTGGAGGAAATGAACTGCATGGTGTCGTAGATGCCCAGTCCGGCGGTGACGCTGCCGCCCGGCGAGTTGATGTAGATGGAGATGTCCTTGTCGGGGTCGGTGCTGTCGAGGTAGAGCAGCTGCGCCTGAAGGGTGTTGGCCGTGTAGTCGTCGATTTCGGTGCCCAGGAAGATGATGCGCTCCATCATCAGCCTTGAGAACACGTCCATCTGGGTGACGTTCAGCTGGCGCTCCTCCAGGATGTAGGGGTTGAGGTATTGGTTCTGCATGCTTACCACACCGTCGAGCACCATGCTGTTGATGCCCAGGTGCCTTGTAGCGAATTTTCTGAAATCGTTCATATATATAAAATATGTGTTATGGGTTTGTTGTTTCTTTGTGTGCGGGACCTTTGCCCGCAGCACTTGCGTATCAAGATACAAAGATACAAAAAAAACTCGACAAAATGCCGAGTTGCGGATTTTTTTTGCGAAATAAACGTTTTTTAACCTGCTGGCACTGTTAGAACCTCCGCTCGCTCCCGCCGCATGGTGCTAACGATGCAAGGTTCGGCGGGATTCTTGTTGGTTTCTCAAGTGAAAAGGCCCTTAATGGTTGTCACCTTCTGAACCTTTCTGCTATGCTTGCCGTGAATTAGTCCGTAGGTGGTTATGAGTGTGAGATGAACCGTTTGCCTGACAAGAGAAATAACTATGACTCGCGAAGCCACAAGGCCATAAACTTATCATAGACCTCGTAAACACCTTGGTTGTGGGTCAGCAACTGCTTCTCCATGAGTGTTTGGGCTGATTTCTGAACGCTGCTTGCAGAAGAGAGATTATACCGTTTGACAAATGCCGCCCCCGTAATCTGTCTGGCCTTGCCTTCACGGCCGACGGCTACAAGCAGGTCACGCTGACGGATTGTCAACTGATAGAGCAGGTCTTTATAAGCATCTTCATTCTGGCTGATAATCTGCCTCACAGCCCTTTCTTCGTCGCCCAACTTTACGTTGTCTTTTGTGGCGAACAGTTGGTTGAGTACTTTCTGTAGATACCAGGTCGTACCATCAAACCGTTCGTAGATAGCTTTCACCACCCCATCAGCGATTTCTTTACCGGCCTTTTCAAAATGTTTCTTGGCAAACGCCTCATATTCCGGCAGAGCCACTGGTTTCAAGAACATAAGGGATACGCTTTGATAGAAGGGCCTTGCCGGCGATGAGAACATCTCGCTCATCATACTCTTCTGTGAGCCAGAGAATATGAATACTGCATTACGACAGTCCTGAACGTAGGTTCGCATCAGTTCCTCTACATTTTGCTCTGGATAGCCATCGACTGTCTGAAATTCGTCGATAGCGACGATACATCTCCTGTCGGCAGCTTTCAGATAATTGAAGATCTCTTCCAATGTGAAATTGGGCGACTTAATGTCGCCCATACCCAGATTCCAACTGGCATTGCCCTGCCCGTCGAAGGAGATGCCAGTGCGGAGTGATGTTACAAAGCGCAGGAAACCATCTACGGCCGACTGTCCACGAGACTTTAGGCGATTTACGATGCCATGCCCCATGCGGTAAACCATATCCTGCAGATTCTTTGTGGCATAAATATCGATGAGGAAGGTATAGTACTTCTCTTGAATCTCTTGTTGTGCGAAACAGTGATGTATCAGGCCGGTCTTTCCCATACGGCGTGGAGAAATCAGTGCCGCATGATTGCCATTTGTCAGCATGGTGATTAACTCATGAGTCTCGGTCTTACGGTCGCAGAAATAATCTGCCGACTCATAGCCGTAGGTGATAAAAGGATTCTCTATCATTTTAAAATGCGCATCTTATTAAGTGCAAAGATACATTACTATTTTGAGCCGACAAAGGATTATCCAAAAAATATTATCCGATTTGGATAATTTTATGAAATGGTCGTTCCCATTCTCTCTAATTATTTGCGTTTTGCCGTTGATGAAGATGATGCCAGCATAATAAAGTCACGTACCTCTACCCCCTCGTCAAGCAGATGCTGACGGAGCAGGACATTCAGCAGATAAGTTTTTTTTAATCATACCGTCTTTTGAATTTTGACAAAAAGGATTGCTTGGTTGTTTTGGTGTTTGGAGGTCGGGACGTTTGCCACTGAGAACGGATGTGATTTTTCAAATCTTCAAGCCTTGCATTGTCAATATTCTTTACCAATATAAAAGCGTTCGGAAAGCCCTCGCGGCAAATCTCGGGGGGAAATTTGGCACTTTGGGAGGAGAGAATTTGCAAATCTCTCCCCGAGATTTGCGGTCAAACTTTGGCTGATTTTTAAGTTGTTGATTATCAGCTGGTTACAAAAACACCCTCGAATAGGTGGATTTTGTCAAGATTTTTCAAATTTTTGCGTATGGTTTTACGTTGCCTCCCGGGGCGTTCAAGAGGGTGGGGGAGGGGACAAAAAAAGAGGGCCGGAAACCTTTTCGCGGTTTCCGGCCCCCGGGGTTTTTACTTGGGCAGGTTGAAGGCCCTTGACATTTCGGCCATCTGTTCCTGGCTCATGCCCTCGGGCACGAAACCCATGCAGCGGGCGTTGATGTAGATTTTTGCGCTTTTCGACAAAACGTCAATCTGGTCGAAGGCGTCCATGGCGTCGAGGCCCTGTGCAAACACGCCGTGCTTTTCCCAGAGCACCACGTCGTAGTCGTCGAGCTCCTTGAGCGTGGCGTCGGCCAGCTTGACGCTTCCCGGCAACTCGTAGGGAATGATGCCGAGGCCGAGGGGGCAGAAGGCCTTCGTTTCGGGAATCATCGACCAGAGGATGTTGGTGAGCACGTCCTTGCCCAGCATCTCGCGGTTGTGGCTCATGGCCACCAGCTCTATGGGGTGGGTGTGTACGGTGGCGGTGTAGGGGCTGCCTTTTTCAATGAGGTGGTTGTGCACGGCCAGGTGGCTGGGCAGCTCGCTAGTGGGCATCACCGGCTCGTCGGCAATGATGACATAGGAGGCGCAGTCGTCGAGGATGCGGATGACGGAGCCGTTCTGCATGGGCCAGCGGGCCAGGTCGCGCATGCGCTTGCCGGTGCCTTTGCAATAGAAATAGCAGCCCTTGAGGAAGGGCAGGGTGATGCCGATGGGCTTCACGTCGCTGATGGGGGGCAGGGCGCGCATGTCGTCGTCGGCGAAGCGCGTGATGTTCACGGTGATGTTTCCGCCGTTGCGCTCGGCCCATCCGTTCTGCCACAGGTAACCGGCCACTTCGGCCGTCTTCTCTACTTCGGCCCGCAGTTCGGGCCTGCTTTCTAAGATGCTTTTCATTTTGATGTTGTTTTAGTTATGATTCGAGGGCAAAGGTACAAAAAACTATCGACATGGGCGAAGGTTTTTTGCATTATTTGCGCCGGAATGGTCTTGGGAGGGCTTTTTGCGGGTCAAATGATGCGCACGTCCTTCATGTGGTCGATTTCGGGCTGTTCGCCCATGCGGCCCACCACGGTGATGATGTCGAAGCGGATGTCGCGGTCCACGTGGCGCGAGCGTACATAGTGGTTGATGGCGCGGGCCAGCTGTTGCAGCTTGCGGCGGTTGACGGCGTCGGCGGGGTCGGTGATGTCGCGGCTGGTGCGCGTCTTCACTTCCACGAACACCACCATGTCGCGGTCGAGGGCGATGATGTCGATGTCGCGGTGCCCCGACGACCAGTCGGTTTCAAGGATGATGTATCCCTGGTCGCGCAGGTAGGCGGTGGCCACCTCCTCGCCCCATTTCCCGAAGTCGTTATGCTGAGCCATGTCTGTGGATGGGTTAAAAAAAAGAGGGCGCATGCGCCCTCTTTCATGTTATGGTATCGATGTTATTCTTCCTCGGCGTTCTTCTGGTCGATGGCCTTGATTTTCTGCCTCACCAGTTCGCAGTCGTCCTTGAGTTTCTGCACTTTGCGGTTCATCTCGTCGATGAGCGAATTGCCTTTCTTGCTCGATGCGTTGAGGAAGCCCAGGTTGTTCTCGTAGGTCTGTATCTCCTGCTTCATGGCCTCGTACTTGCGCATGAGCCTTGAGCGCTCGTTGTCGAGGGCGTCGGCGCCGCGTTCCGCCATGTTCTTGAGCGACGACTTGAAGTTGTCGAGGCGGCGGCGGGTGATGCTGACGTTGAGTTCCTTATAGAGCTTGTCGAGCACTTCGTGGTATTCCTTGAAGAGCTTGTCTTTCTCCTTGAAGGGCACGTGGCCTACGGCCTGGTATTGCTCCACGAGCTGCTGCACCTTTTCCTGCACGTCGTCGGCACCTTCTTCGGCCAACGCCTTCAGTTGTGCTATGATGTCGCGCTTCTTGGCCAGGTTCTCGCGCTCGGCAGTCCTGGTGCCGGCGTTGGCGCTATTGCGTGCCTCGAAGAATTTGTTGCAGGCGGTGAGGAACTCGTTCCACAGCTGGTCGCCCAGCTTCTTGGGCACCATGCCGATGGTTTTCCATTCCTTCTGCAGGGCGATGAACTTGTCGCTGGTGGCTTTCCACTCGGTGCTGTCCTGCAGGGCCTTGGCCTGTTCCACGAGTGCGCGTTTCTTCTCGGCGTTTTCGGCAAAGCGCGACTTCATGTCCTTGAAGAATTCTGCCTTGCGGCCGAAGAAGTCGTCGCAAGCGGCGCGGAAACGCTCGAAGATTTTTACGTTCATCTTCTGCGGTGCGAAGCCGATGGTCTTCCATTCAGCCTGTATTTCAATGATTTCGCGGGTGTGCTTCTCCCAGTCGGCGGCGCCTTTGTTTTCTTCCTTGGCAATGGCTTCCACCTTCTCGCAGAGGGCCGTTTTCTTCTGCAGGTTCTCCTCTTCCCTGGAGCGCAGGTTGTCGAAGTGCTGCTGGTGCTTCTTGTTGATGACGGTGGAAGCGGCCTTGAAGCGTGCCCATACCTCCTCGCGCAGGTCTTTGGCCACGGGGCCTGTCTCGCGGAATTCCTGGTGGAGTTTCTGCAACTGGTGGAAGGCGCTGATGATGTCCTTCTCGTCGTTGAGCTTCTCGGCGGCCTCGCAAAGGCGCGTCTTTATTTCAAGGTTTTTCTTGAAGTCGTATTCGCGGGCTTCGCTATTGAGCTTGAGCAGGTCGTAGAATTGTTCTACATAGAGCTGGTAGCTGCGCCAAAGCTCGTTGGCTTTCTCGGCGGGCACGGCCTTGATGTCTTTCCATTCCTGTTGTAGTTTCTTGAATTCCTGGAACGACTTGTTGGCTTCCTCGGGCGAGGTGACCATGCCTTTTATTTTCTCAATGATGTCGAGTTTCCTTTTCAGGTTCTCTTGTTTCTCGTTTTCCTGTTCCTGGAACACCTTGGCTCTTTTTTCCTTGATGATGCCCATTTCGGCCTTGAAGTGTTCTTCGTCCTCATCGGGAAGGATTGTGTACTTGTCGGGGTCGCCGCCGGCTTCCAGATATGCTTTCTGTGCTGCCTCGCGCTCTGCGAAGTGCAGCTTGTAGAAGACGGTTTTCAGGTATTCCACCTCCTCTTTTCCCGGCGTTTCCTCGCCGTGAGCCAGTTCACGCAGCCTTTCCACCACCTCTTTCTTCGAGGTGTAGGTCTTGGCGGGGTTTTCCTCCGGGTTTTCCGGAGTTTCCGGCGTTTCGGGTGTCACCGGGGCTTCCGGCGTTTCCGGGGTTTCGGGAATGGCAGCGGGTTCAATGGCGGCCTGTTCTTCGTTCACTGCGGTTTCTTCCGCTTTTTTTTCTTCCAACTGAGCCTCTTGTCCGAGGACGTTTTCTTGAGAGTCCATCACTGTAATGATATTAAGTTCGTAATTCAAAGGGAAATAATGGGTGCAAACTTACTTAAAAATTTTGAAAGTACCTAATTTTTGACCTTTTTTTTATCGTGAAAGGCTTAAATCAGCTTTCTGTACTTCAAAAAGAGCCATGTGAGGGCACTTCCTCCGATGGAGATAATGAGTGCCACGATAAATCCGAGCGGGTTGTTTTCCATCCCGTTGATGAGGTTCATGCCAAATAGTCCGGCCACCAGCGTGGGGAACATCATGATGATGGTGACCACGGTGAGCGTTCGCATCACGTTGTTCATGTTGTTGTTGATGATGCTCTGATAGGTGTCCATGGTCGATTCCAGGATGTTGGAGTAGATGTTGGTGGTTTCGCGGGCCTGCGACATCTCGATGTTGACGTCCTCGATGAGGTCGGCGTCGAGTTCGTCAACCTGTAGTTTGAACTTCAACTTTGCCAGCAGGTTCTCGTTGCCACGGATGGAGGTGATGAAATATGTAAGCGAGTCCTGCAACCGGCTCAGCCCGATGAGCGACTGGTTGTCCACGTTCTGGTCGAGGTTGCGCTTGGCCTTGTCGATGAGCGTGTTGATTTGCTTCAGCCGCTTCAGGTACCACACGGCGCTGGAGAGGAAGAGCCTGAAAATCATGTCAACATAGTCGGTGAACCCCTCGCCGCGCTTCTGCTGAAAGCTCACGAAGTCAATCATCATGTTTGTTTCGTAGTAGCACACGGTGATGGTGACGTCGCGCTTGTGGATGATGCCCAGCGGCACGGTGGTGTAGGGTGTGCGCGAACGAATTTCCTTCACGTATGGTATGCGCAGGATGATGAGCATCCAGCCGTCGTCGTACTCATAGCGTGCACGCTCGTCGGTATCGCTGATGTCGCTGAAGAAATAGTCGGGAATGTTGAAGCGCTCCTCCAGCTCCTGCTGGTCGTCGTCGGTGGGGCACGTCACCTGAATCCAGCAGTTGGGCTCCCATTCCGGGAGCATGTGCAGGCCTTTGTTTGTGTTCCAGTAGGTCTTCATTGTTGCTAATCCTCCGAAGAATTAAAAAGATGAATAATAAAAGACATCTCCGCGAGGATTAGCCCGCTCCGGGCTTTTCATCCTCACGCTTTCACTTGATAAGTTTCCGCCGGATAATCGTCCATTTTGAATGCTTTTTTGGTTTTACGGGTGCAAATGTACATAAAAAATTTTTAATTGCAAGCCGCCGCGTCAAGTTTTTTCGATTTTTTCTTTCCTTCCTGTCCTTTGTGTGGCACAAAAAATCTGCCACCTGTTCTTTTGTAGAAAGGTGGCAGACGTTGTTTATGGATGGGCTGCGAAGAGCCGTTGTGGCCTATCGTGCCGTTTGCTTCACATGGCCGTTGATGTAGATGCCCTTGTCGGGCTTCTCGGTCAGCTTGCGGCCTTGCAGGTCATAGAGTGTGCCGTCGGCGTTGTCGTCGTCGGGCCGCGTGATGGCCGTGGGAATGCCGGGCACGAAGGTAACGGTCAGCTGCACGTTGTAGCCGTTGCGCTGGGCCACGTCGTGCAGGGCGATGTAATAGGTGCCGCGAACGGGAGCGCGGAAGCCGCCGGTGACGGTGCCGTCTTCCGTGGCATACACCTCCTCGCCGGTGGGCGAGAACACATTGAGCATGCAAGCGCGGTTGGTGGTCAGCCTCAGGCTGTCGCCTTGATCGGCAAAAACCTGGAACCAGTGGATGTTGTTCTCGGTGGGTTCGCTCACGCTCAGCGGTTCGCCGGGCACGATGGGCTGCAGGCTCAGCTGTCCGGGCAGGTTGCCGAGGATTTGCCCGCCCACGCGGTAGTCGATGAAGTCTTTCGAGGCTTGTGCCACCTGGAAGTCTTTGTCGAAGAAGCGCACGTTCAGCCGGTGCTTTGCCCAGGCGTACATCTTGCCGTTGGCCACTACGAAGGCGAAGTTGCGCGAGATGAACGTTGTTTCGCCGATGTCGAAGTCCTCGTCAAGGATGAAGGGGTTGTCGTCGGACTGCACATCCACCGTTTCGTGGAGGAATTCTCCGTCGTCAATCCAGTATTCGTAGCGCGTGATGTGATTGCCCTCTGTCAGTTTCCAGAAATAGGCGTTGCGCACGTCGGTTACGCCGCCGTTCTTGGTGATGAGCACCATGTTGAGGCTGTGGAAGCCAATGGGCACGTCGTCAAGATTGATGTCGAGTGCAACGGTGCCGTTGGTGCTGCTGACCGTTCCTGTCTGCACCACCTTCGTGTCCACCGATGCCACATAGGTGACATCCTGCAGGTCGGCCAGTGCCGGTGCTTTCACGAAGAAGATTGTGCGGGGTGCGCTCCAGTTGCTCTCTCTCACGGGGCTGGCCATCACATGGAGCGTGTGGAAGCCCTCGCGCAGTTCCGAGGCGTCCACGTTCCAGTTCCACGCACCGGTGGCGTTGGTGGTTACGGAGCGTATGTCTCCGTTGTCAAACCAGTAGTATAAGTGAGTTTGTGCCCGTGCCGCCGTCATGGCCATAAGGAGCAGCAGGCAAAACGTTGTTCGTCGGAAAAACATAGGCTACAGCTATTTATTTTTCACTTTTCATTTTTCACTTTTCACTTATCCCTTTCCCCTTTATTGCGGCATTTCCACCTCAATATTGACGTGCAGGATGCCGTTGCTGGTGGATTCGGGAGCCGAGAAGCGTGTGATTTGCGGTGCCGAGGTGAGGGGGCTGAAGGGCGCAGCCGTTCCGCCGTAGATGCTCATCTGCGAGCCGTCGCCACAGGTCATGTTGCTCTTTGCCCAGTCTGTCAGCTCGTAATAATCGTAGGTGTCTTTCCAGTCTGTGCCGTCGAAGTACTTGAAGATGGCGGTGATGTCCCTGTTCACCACGGTGTTGGTGGTGCTCTCCTGGTTTGAGAAATAGTTCGGGGTTGTGCTGTAGCAGTGGTCACAAACGAATGCTTTGGGTGGGAACCAACTGCTGGGGTAGGAAGGATTGTGAATGAAGAAGCTGTTGCGTGCCAATCCTTGATCGACAGCATTTCCATTGGCACCGTTGCCGCCGTTATAGATTACGCAGTTTTCCACATGGACGGTGGAGCCGGCAGTTTTGCACCACATGTCTTTCAGCACGCAGTTGTAGAACGCCACGGTGCTAGAGTTTGGCAAAAAAGTTTGCCCGAGCATGTAGCAGTCCACAAAGCTGACGTTTTCCCACCTATATTGATTAGCGCCCGATTTGTAGAATTTTCCGAAAACGCATTTGGTGAACTGCGCGTTCTTCAGTCCGGTGTTGTTGGCGAAATTCACCTCGTCGCGTGTACAGATGCCTTCCATGGTTATTTTGCTATCGGGGAAGTTGGCCATCAATTCCCATGATGTGCTGAAGGTGATGGTGCCGTTGAGGATGGTGGGCTGCACGTTCTTCTCCGGCACCGAGCACATTCCGGCGCCGCGGATGGTGATGAGCTTCGACAGTGTGAAGGCACTGTTGAACTGCCCGGGTGAGAGCACAATGGTGTAGCCGTGGTCGGCATCGTTGTAGGCTTCCACCAGCGCGTTGGCACCATAGTAGGTGTTTACGTAGTTGCCGCTGTAGTCAATCAGTGTTGCCACAAGGGTTGTCTGGGCCATGGCCGTATGGGCGATGGCCGTCAATAGCAGTGAAATGATGAATTTTTTCATGATAGGTCGGTTTGAATGTTTGAATATTTAGCGTTGGGTGCAAAGGTATGAAAAAAATCAGGTTTTTGCAAGTTTTTTTTCGTTTTTTTGGGGGGAGGGAGGGGGATTTTTGTTGGGAGTTTCTGGGAGGGGCTGGGATTTGCTGGGATTAACTGAAGCTCCCAGCAAATCCCAGTTAATCCCAGCCCCTCCCAGAAAAAGAAGAGCATAGCCGTGGCCACTCACCAGTTCCCTTTCCTGTGTTGCATCCTCGCTTGCGCCATGTTCTCGCTGATGCCACCCTCGTTGAGGAAGCGATGCTCCAGCATCTGCAGGTATTGCAGCATGAGGTGTCGTGCCTGGTGAATGAGGGTGAGCGCGAAGTTTCCCAGCTCCTCGTCGCTCATCTTCTGCAGCAGGTGGCAGTAGTCGTCGGGCTTCTTAATGGTGCGGCAGAAGGCTTTCAGCTTGACAGCTCTCGGGTTGTCTTTCTCCCAGATGGCGCGGCTTCGTGTGCGCATGTAGTCCTCGTAATCCTCTTGCAGCTCTCGCAAGCTGCCTCGTGCGCAGTTGGTGAGCTTTATCTCCATTTTTTTCGATGTGAGCCCGTCCTCCGCTCCCTCCAGGATGTTCTGTTTCCCCGACCTCGCGGCCTGCACCATCTGGTCGGTGGTTCTGTCGCCTGCTTTCAAAAAATGTTTGGTGAAATGGTAAGTGATGTCGTAGATGGCCACCGTTTTCGGATAAAAGAGCAGAGCCTCGGGGTTGGACTGGCGGGGGAGAAAACCGCCGGGGGTGAGGGTTTCGCGGGGAGTCTTTTTTTTCATTTTTTTTCTTATTTTCTGGGATTTTCTGGGATTTTCTGGGATTTTTTTTCTGGGGTTTCCTGGGATTTTCTGGGATTATCAGTTTCTCCCAGAAAATCCCAGTTCTCCCAGAAAAAAAGAATTACACCTCCTTCAGCGTCTTGGTGAGCAGCTGCCAGAAAGGCTCCACGGTGCTGATGAGTGCGCGCTCCGTGGTGGTGTGCGGCGAGCGCATGGTTGGTCCGAGGCTCACCACGTCGAGGTGGGGATATTTGCCAAGGATGACCGAGCACTCCAGTCCGGCGTGGTCCACCTGAATGATGCCTTCCTTTGCAAAGAGTTCCTTGTATTCCTTGAGCAGCAGGTGGAGAATCGGCGACTGGGGGTTGGGGTCCCATCCGCCGTAGCTTCCGGCCGTTTCCACCTTCATGCCTGCCATGTTGAAGCAGCTCTGGAGCATGTTCACAATATAGTCCTTCATGTCCTCGCGGCTGGAGCGAGCCAGTATCTTCAGTACGGCCTTTCCGTCGGCGATGTCGATGATGGCGAGGTTCGACGATGTCTCCACCACGTCGGGGTAGCTCGGTATCATGCGCACCACGCCGTCGTGGCAGGCGTAGATGGCATCCACCAGGTTGTCCTGAATCTCCACGGGCACCTGCATCGTGGGCGTTTCCACATCCTCCACCAGCAGTTCAATGCCGCTCTCGATGTTCTTGTACTGGTCGGTGAAGTCTTTCAGCCATTCGTCGGCCAGTTCCCTCAGAGCGGGCACGTTGTCCTTTGGCAATGTGAGCACGGTCTCGGCCTTGAAGGGGATGGCGTTGCGCATGTTTCCGCCGTGCCATGAGGTGAGCCTTGCGTCGCAGCTTTCGATGGCCTCCCTCACGAAGCGCACCATCATCTTGTTGGCGTTGCCCCTGCCCTCGTGGATTTCCAGTCCGCTATGTCCTCCGCGCAAGCCTTTCAGCGTCACCTTTACGGCTGCGTCGTCGGCGTCGGTTTCCACCTCTTTATATTCCAGGGTTGCGGTGACGTCGATGCCTCCTGCCGAGCCGATGACGAATTTTCCCCATGTCTCGCTGTCGAGGTTGAGCAGTATGTCGCCGTGCAGCTCGCCTTCGGGCAGGTCGTTGGCGCCATACATTCCCGTTTCCTCGTCGGCGGTGATGAGCGCTTCCACGGGTCCGTGGCAGAGCGTCTTGTCTTCCATGACGGCCATGATGGCGGCCACGCCCAGTCCGTTGTCGGCGCCCAGCGTGGTGCCTTTTGCCTTCACCCATTCGCCGTCAATCCACGGCTCTATGGGGTCGGTCTCGAAGTTGTGGGTTGATTCGGGCGTCTTCTGCGGCACCATGTCCATGTGCGCCTGAAGAATGACGCCTTTCTTCTGCTCCATGCCCGGAGAGGCGGGTTTGCGCATGACGATGTTGCCGGCGGGGTCCTTGAAGGCTTCCACGCCTGCCTGCTTGGCGAAGTCGAGCAGGAACTGTTGTATTTTCTCTAAGTGTCCGCTGGGTCGGGGCACCTGTGTCAGTGAATAGAAGTTGCGCCAGATACATGCTGGCTTCAGGTTCTTGATTTCGCTCATTTTTGTGGTTGTTTAATTGTTGAAAGTATTTATTTGAAACTAAATGGCGGTTGTTTTTTTTGAAACAAATTGGCACGAATTATAGCAAATTACAACTAATTATTTTTTGAAACAAATTGGCACAAATTATAACAAATTACAACTAATAATCTTGAAACTAATTTACAAGTTCTCTGATGTCATCAAGTGTAAAAGAATCTTCCTCTCTCAATTGTCGCATCACTGATGCGATAATTAGCTTTCCATACTCAGCTCGCTGGTTATCAAGGATTTCTATATTTATTCGTTTCCCAATTTGCCAATACATAATACTTAATGCTTAATTGGCAGTAACTGCTGCACGCCCACGGGCCTGGTGTTATTTGAACTTGGATGTTGCGTCGTTTCCTTGCGATTTTCGTTTGGTCAGCGTGAGCATGAGCCATCCCCATACGCCGAGGAGGACCACCAGGAGCGTCTGCAACGTGTGGACGGTGAGCACGAAGCAGAGGGCGTGCTCGTCCTGCACGCCGTAGAGGATGAGCATGGTCTTCACCGCGAAATGCCACGGGCCGGCACCGTTGGGCGTCGGCACGATGACGGCGATGCTTCCGACGATGAACGTCACCAGTGCGCATGAAAGCCCCAGGTTTTCGGTGAAGGGGAAGCAGAAGAACGTCAGGTAATAGTGCAGGAAATAGCTCAGCCAGATGCCGAGGGTGAAGACCGCGAAGAGCGGCTTGTTGCTCACCGCGCGCAGGGAGATGATGCCCTGCCAGATGCCGCCCAGGGTGGCCTTCACCTTCTGGTAGATGGCCAGGCGGCGCATGAGCAATGCCGCCATGAGGAGCACGGCCAGCGCGCAGAGCGCCGTCACCCAGTATCCGGTGCTTGAGAACCGTCCTAAAAGGCTGTCGAGCGTGGTGCCGGTCTTTTCAAAGAAGGTGCCGAACATGCTCATCTGCCAGAGCAGGGTGAGCGCCGCCACGCCTAAGACCACCAGCGAATCTACGGCGCGCTCGGTGACCACGGTGCCCAGCGACTTCGAGAACGACGTGCCGTCGTGGCGCGTGAGCACGCCGCAACGCGTGAACTCGCCGATGCGCGGCACCACGAGGCTGGCGGCGTAAGACACAAAAATGGCGTTGATGCAGGTGGAGGTGCGCGGATGCTCGCCCAGCGGCGCCAGCGTCTGACGCCAGCGCCAGCCGCGGAACAGCTGTGCCGTCACGCCGAAGGGCATCGACAACAGCATCCACGTCCACGACATGTCGTTCTGCACCGTACGGAAGAAGGTGGTGAAGTCCATGCCGCGGTACATCCACCACAATATGCCGCCGCCGAGAATGAGCGGCAGCAGCGTCTTGGCAATGGTGGTGAGGCCTTTTTTTCGCATAGCAACCGCAAAGTTACAAACTTTTTCGGATTTTCGCGCCCTTTTTAAGACATAATAACACTACAGGCCCCTCTAATCCGTTCTACGCGGCCATTCCCTCCCCTCGGGTTCCATGGGAAGGGGGCTCCCGCTGTTCCCCGAAGGGCGGCGCTTCGCTCCCCTCGGGAGGGGACAGGCGCCTCATTTTTTTGGCGCGAAAAGGGGGATATGAAGACGGGTTAAAATTTGTAAAAAATCTTGACAAAATTGGGAGGTTTTCGATGGAAAATATAAACCGCTGAATTTCAGCGGTTTACAAAACCTTCGGAACTTGACTGCAAATCTCGGGGAGAAAACTTCAAGATTTCTCCTCTCAAACTTCAAGATTTCTCCTCTCAATTTGCGGTCAAACTTTTTGGGGGGTGAGAAATTTGTTGAAAAATCTTGACAAAACCGGGGCGCTTCGCTAAATGATAATTGATAAATGAGAAATGATAACGGCGGCGGCTGGTTTTCACCGGCCCTCAGTTCTTTGTTCAGGCGAATTTGCTATTTGCCGTTTTCTGTAGGGACATACTTCATGTATGTCCGAAAACACCCGGATGTGATGGGGCGGGCGGACATACATAAAGTATGTCCCTACGCGCGTATGATTTTGCCTACTGAACAATCCCACAAAATAAACCGGGGAGCCTAACGCGCGTTAAGCTCCCCGGTTCAAGAATGTCGTGCTTTTTAGGAAAAAGATGTCAGAGCGCCTCGAGCATGTGCTTGAGCACCACCGAGCACGATATTTCGCGGTTGGCGGCCTCGGGAATGACGATGGAGTTGGGACTCTCTATGACGTCGTCGGTGACAATGAGCCCGCGCCTCACGGGCAGGCAATGCATGAACTTCCCGTTGTTGGTCCACGACATGTGCTCGGCGTCCACCGTCCACGACATGTCGCGCGAGGTGATTTTTCCGTAGTCGGCGGGGTTGGTGACGCCGGGGTTGCTCCAGTTCTTGGCGTAGATGAAGTCGGCCCCCTGGAAAGCGCGGCGCTGGTCGTAATCTACCACGGCGTTTCCCACGAATTGCGGGTCGAGCTCGTAGCCCTCGGGATGTGTGATAACCAGGTCCACGTCGGCGGCGTTCATCCACTGGGCGAAGCTGTTGGGCACGGCCTGCGGCAGGGCGCGGCAATGAGGTGCCCAGGTGAGCACCACCTTCGGGCGTTTGCCGCCTTTTGCGGCGTTGTCCTCGCCACATACGGGCCTGCCCCAGCTCTCCTCGATGGTGATGAGGTCGGCGAAGGCCTGCAGGGGGTGGACTGTTGCCGTTTCCATGGCGAAGACGGGCCTTCCGCTATAGCGGATGAACTGCTGGAGTACCGTTTCGGCATAGTCGTATTCGCGGTCGGAGAGTCCGGCAAAGGAGCGTATGCCGATGATGTCGCAATAGCAGCCCATCACGGGAATGGCCTCGAGCAGGTGCTCGCTCTTGTCGCCGTCCATGATGACTCCGCGCTCGGTTTCCAGTTTCCACGCTCCGGCGTTGACGTCGAGCACGATGACGTTCATGCCGAGGTTCATGGCGGCCTTCTGCGTTGAGAGGCGTGTGCGCAGGGAGTTGTTGAAGAAAATCATGAGCAGCGTCTTGTTTTTCCCAAGGTGCTGGTATTTGTATCTGTCGGCTTTTATTTCGCGTGCCTCGGCCATGGCTTTGTGCAGGGGCGCGATGTCTGATGCGTTGATGAAGGTTCTCATTATCGGTGATGGGGTTTTATGGGGTTGGTGAATATTAGGGGCGGGTTTGTCCGCTGCCCTCGATGAGCCATTTGTAGGTGGTGATTTCCTCGAGGGCCATGGGTCCGCGCGGGCCCAGTTTCTGGGTGGAGATGCCTATTTCGGCGCCCAGCCCGAACTGTGCGCCGTCGGTGAAGCTGGTGGGCGCGTTCCAATAGACGCAGGCGGCATCGACACTGGCCTGGAAACGCCGGGCCGCCGCCGTGTCGGCGGTGATGATGGCCTCGCTGTGCCCGCTGCCGTAGCGGTCGATGTGAGCCAGGGCATCTTCCAGGGAGTCAACGGCTTTCAGGGCCATTTTGTAGTCCATGAACTCGGTGCCGAAACTTTCGGGGGTGGCGTGTTGCAGATGCGGATATTTGCCGTCGAGGGCGGCGAAAGTGAGTTCGTCGGCATAGATGACGACGTTTTTTTCTGCCAGGGGGGCCACCAGCTCGTCGAGGTGCTTCAGGTTGTCGAGGGCCTGGGCGTGGACCAGCAGGCAGTCGAGGGCGTTGCACACCGACACGCGGCGCGTCTTGGCGTTCATCACGATGCGGCGGCCCATCTCCAGGTCGCCGTTGATGTCGAAATAGGTGTTCACCACGCCGGCTCCGGTCTCTATGACGGGAATGCGTGCGGTGTCGCGCACGAAGTCGATGAGCTTTCGGCCTCCGCGCGGTATGCAGAGGTCCACATATCCCACGGCGTTGAGCATCTGCGCCGTGGCCTCGTGGGTTGACGGCAGCAGGGTGACGGCCTCGGGGCAGATGCCCTTTTTGCGGAGCACTTCGTGGATGAGCGCTACGGCCTCGGTGTTCGACTGCTCGGCGTCGCGTCCGCCTTTCAGCAGGCATGCGTTACCGCTTTTGAAACACAGTGAGAACACGTCGAAGGTGACGTTTGGCCGTGCCTCGTAGATGATGCCGATGACACCGAAGGGCACCGCCACGCGCCTCAGGCGCAGCCCGTTGGGCAATGTCCGCTCTTTTGACACATGGCCCAGGGGGGAGGGCAGTGTGGCCACGTTGCGCATGTCGGCGGCGATGGCCTCCAGCCGGCTGTCGGTGAGCTGCAGGCGGTCGTAGAGCGGGTTGGTGCGCTCCATTCGCGCCAGGTCCAGGCCGTTGGCCTTCAGCAGGCGCTCCTTGTTGTCCACGATGGCCTGTGCCACGTCGCGCAGGATGTCGTTGCGCAAGGTGTCGTCGAGGGTGGCCACGAGCTTGCTTGCGTATTTTGCTTTTTCAAATAATGCTTGCATTTTCTGGGGTGATGGGTTTTTATAGGGTGGCTTTAAATTCGGTGTGGGGGGTGAGGGCGGGGCGCTCCATCAGGTCGGGAAGGATGTTGTCGCGCTCGCCATTGGCAATGACGACGCGTATGCCCGCCTGCTGAAGTTTCGACGCCGTGGTGTATTTGGAGTGCATGCCTCCCCGCCCGAAGGCGCTCTTTTCGGGCTGTATGAACTGGCTCAGGTCTTGTCCGGGCTGCACCTTTTCTATGAGCTTCGCGTCGGGGTCGTCGGGATGCGAGGTGTAGATGCCGTCGATGTTTGAGAGCAGGATGAGCGTGTCGGCGGCCATCATCTGGGCGATGAGTCCGCTCAGCTCGTCGTTGTCGGTGAACATCAGCTCGGTGACGCTCACCGTGTCGTTTTCGTTGACGATGGGGAGCACGCCGTTTTCAAGCATCACGGCCATGCACGCCCGTTGGTTGCTGTACTGCTCGCCCGGCTCGAAGTTTTCCTTCATGGTGAGCACCTGTCCCACGTGTATGCCGTATTCGCGGAAGAGGTCGTAGTAGAGTCCCACGAGCTTCACCTGTCCCACGGCGGAGAAGAGCTGCCGTTGCTCCACCGAATCGAGGGTGTGGCCGAGGGCGTGGTCAACGGTGAGCTCGCGCCGTCCGCAGGCCACGGCTCCCGAGCTGACCAGGATGACCTCCATGCCGTTTTTCCTCAGCCATGCCACCTGGTCCACGAGTGCCGACATGCGCGTGACGTCGAGCTTGCCGTCGCTTCGCGTCAGCACGTTGGAGCCCACTTTGATGACAATACGTTTTTCCATGCCTTCAACTATTTTGCCTCGTCCTTGCGGCGGATTTCCACGCGCCGTATTTTTCCGCTGATGGTCTTGGGCAGTTCGTCCACAAACTCAATGATGCGCGGGTATTTATAGGGCGCCGTGACACGCTTGACGTGCTGCTGCAACTCCTTGACGAGCGGCTCGCCGGCCTTGTCTTTCCATTCCTTGCCGAGCACCACGGTGGCCTTCACCACCATTCCGCGGATGTCGTCGGGCACGCCGGTGATGGCACATTCCACCACGGCGGGGTGCGTCATCAGTGCCGACTCCACCTCGAAGGGCCCTATGCGGTAGCCGCTGGACTTGATGACGTCGTCGATGCGTCCCTCAAACCAGTAGTATCCGTCCTCGTCGCGCCACGCCATGTCGCCGGTGTGGTAGATGCCGTCGTGCCATGCCTCGCGGGTGAGTTCCTCGTCGCGGTAGTATTCCTTGAACAGGCCGATGGGCTTGTTGTTGCCGGCCCTCACCACGATTTCGCCTTTTTCACCGTCTTCGCACGGCGTGCCGTCGGCGCGGAGCAGGTCGATGTCGTATTGCGCGTTGGGCATGCCCATGCTTCCGGGTTTCGGCGTCATCCAGGGGAAGGTGCCAAGGGTCATGGTCGTTTCGGTCTGGCCGAAGCCTTCCATCATGCGGATGCCGGTCTTTTCCAGGAACTTGTCGAACACGGCGGGGTTGAGGGCCTCGCCGGCCGTGGTGCAATATTCCAGGCTGCTGAGGTCGTACTGGCTGAGGTCCTCGCGAATCATGAAACGATAGATGGTGGGTGGTGCGCAAAACGACGTCACGCGGTATTTCTCCATCTGCCTGAGCAAGGTGTCGGCGTTGAACTTCTCGTGGTCGAACACGAACACGGTGGCTCCGGCGAACCATTGTCCGTAGAACTTTCCCCAAACGGCTTTTCCCCAGCCGGTGTCGGCCACGGTGAGATGGAGCGAGCCCGGATGCAGGTTGTGCCAGAACACGCCTGTGGTGAGGTGGCCCAGGGCGTAGAGGAAGTCGTGGGCCACCATTTTCGGCTCGCCGCTTGTGCCGCTGGTGAAGTACATGAGCATGGTGTCGCTGTTCTCATTCTTTTCTGCGGGGCGCACAAAGGGCGGCACGAGGGGACATTCCTTTTGCCAGTCGTGCCAGCCGGCGGGTAAGTGCTGGTTGTCGGGCGACACCGTTGACGATACGGCCACGAGCGTCTCGACGGTGGGGCTGTCGGGCATGGCGGCCTCCACTTGCGACATGACGTAGGGGTCGTCAACGCAGACGATGGCCTTCACGCTGGCCCGGGTGTTGCGGTAAACGATGTCGTGGCGCGTCAGCATGTGGGTGGCGGGAATGACCACGGCGCCCAGCTTGTGGAGGGCCAGCATGACCGTCCACCATTCATAGCGCCGCTTGAGGATGAGCATGACGGGGTCGCCCTTGCCAATGCCAAGCTGTTGCAGATAGCTGGCGGCCTGGTCGCTTTCTTCTTTCAGGCGGGCAAAGGTGGTTCTTATCTCCGCACCCTCGTCGTTGGTCCACAAGAGGGCCAGGCCGTCGGGGTTCTCGGCCGCCCAGACATCCATTACGTCGTAGGCGAAGTTGAAATGTTCGGGGATGATGAATTGCAGGTGCTCCCGGTAATCTTCGGTAGAAACGAATGATGTCTGGCGTAAAAAACGTTCTAACATTTTTATGGGGTGATGGGGTTAATGGGTTTTAGAAAATGATGGCAAGGAAACTCACCGGCTTGTTGCCGAGGGCGCGCATGCCGTGGGGCTGGGTGGCATCAAAATAGATGCTGTCGCCCTCGTTGAGCACCAGTGTCTTGCTGCCGATGGTGAGTTGCAAAGTTCCCTCGGTCACCATGTTAAATTCCTGTCCTTCATGGGAGTTCCGCTCCACGGGGGCGCTGTCGTCCTTGGGTTCCACATAGACCATGAAGGGGTCGGCCTTGCGTCCCCTGAAACCTGCTGCCAGGCTTTGGTATTTGTAGGCTTTCCGTCGTTCCACGCTTTGTCCCTGGCCTTTGCGGGTGAGGTAGTATGAACTCATGTGCGGCTCTTCGCCAAAGAGCAGCACGTCGAGGTCCACGCCGTAGTGCTTGGCTATTTTCTGGAGGTTGCTCACCGAGAGGTCGCTCTCGCCGTTTTCCATGTCGAGGTATGCCTGCAGGGAGATGCCGCAGAGGTCGGCCACTTCCTGAGGTTCGATGTCGAGCACATCGCGGAGGCCTTTCAGTCGCTCGCCTATTTGTTTGATTGCTTCTTCCATTGTAATCGTGGGTTGATGGGGTTAAGTTATTTTGCTCCGGCTTTCAGTCCGCGGATGACGGCGCTGGTGAAGCCGGCGTGTTCCATTTCGTTGAGACCCTTGATGGTCACTCCGCCGGGCGTGGCCACCAGGTCGATGGCTTGCTCGGGGTGCATGCCGCTTTCTTCAAGGAGCATCACGGCGCCTTTCATGGTCTGCATGACGATGTCCTTGGCGTCATCGGCGCGGAAGCCCAGTTCCACACCACCTTCCGCGGCGGCGCGGATGTAGCGCATGGCATAGGCAATGCCGCACGAGGCCAGCGTGGTGCCGGCGGCCAGATGCTTTTCGTCGGTGACGATCACTTTGCCCATGGCCTCGAATAGCGCCGCCACTTGTTCTGTCTGTTGTGATGCCTTCGCAACACACGGGACGAGGAAGGTCATGGACTGCAATTGTGCAATGGCAATGTTGGGAATGGCCAGGAAGAACGGCGGACAGCCGGGTCCCGCCCATTGCCTGATGTTTTCGGAAGAAGTGCGGGCGGCCACCACGACGAGAATTTTCTGCGTGGAGGCAATGGCGGTTGAGATGTTCTCAATGACGCCCTGCACCAACCATGGTTTCACCACTACGAACACCACGTCGGCGCTCTCGGCGGCCAGCACGTTGTCGGCGGTTACGCTGACGCCGGCCTTGGCAAATTTGTCGGTCACCCTTGTTGACGGGTCGGCCACGGTGATGTCGTCGTTGCTGAAGCGTCCACATTTGAGCAGGCCTTCCACAATGGCACCGCCCATGGCACCTGCTCCTATTACTGAAATTTTCATATCTGTTTGTTATAGAATGATTTTCCGCTTTTAATGATGATGCCCGGAGTGTGCTGGCCGATCAGTTGTCCGGCGGCGTTATAGCAGGCAGACTTTTCCTCTTTCTTGTCGTTTGAGGCCTCCTTGATGCCTGTCAGCACATTGTCGAGCGTCGCCCCGGCACCCTGCGTGGCCTGAAGTATTTCGGGCACCTGTTCGGGCGAGAAGAAAGTGTAAGGGTAGGGCACTTCCAGCGACTGGTCCGTATTTTTCTTGTTAGAATATGTTCCGAAATTGACGTTCTGCCTCAACACATAGAGGTTGTCGCTGCCGTTGCCCGGCCTGAACGGGTTTTTCACGCCATTTTCGGCATAGTTGCCTTCCGCCAGGGCCTGCGAGCCCTCGGCCAGTCCGATGCAGAAATTGTTGTCGGGGCAGTTGTAGTAGTTGTTAAGTGCATGCAACCGCATGCCCCTTCCCCACGGCATGCGCCCTTTGCATCCGTTGCCCCAGATGTTGTATGCAAAGGTGACATATTGCAGGTTGTTGTTTCTCCAGAAAATGCCGTTCGACAGGGGGTGCGAGAAACTGCGCTCCGTATATCGGAACACGTTCCACGAATAGGTGACAAATTGCGGGTTTCCCTCGCGATAGCCGCTGTCGAGGTTTCCGTCCATGCCGTCGATAAATTCGCAATGGTCAATCCACACATGGGTGCCGCCGTTGTTTGAAATCAGGTCGGCGCCGCCGATGTCCACGCTTCCCGGTCCCACGAAGGTGAGGTTGCGGATGATGATGTTCTCGTCGGAGGAGTTCATGATGAAGATGCCGGCGTTGCGGTAGTTTTCCTGGCTGTCGCCAGTCAGGTCGATGAGCAGCTGGCGGGTGTGTAGTTCGCATGCCTCGCCCACGGTCTTGCCGTTGCTCAGTGTGCCGCCGGAACCTGCCTGTGTGGAGTATTGGTCAAGGTTGGCAGCCTCGAGCGCTGCCTTTATCTCTGGTGTAAGCACCCATTGCGTACAAAGGCGGGCATTGTTGCGCCCAACTATGGTTTTGTTTTGGGCATTGCTGATAGAGGCCGATTTGTCGAATATGAAGTCGCCCTGTGAGCCGTCGAGGATGATGATGTCGAAATTGCTGATGGCGTTGACCACCTTCTGGCGGTCGTTGCCGGTGGCATAGAGCACCGTTCGCCTCGGGTTGTCGTTGCCCTCGCCGCCGTTCATGGCATAGGCGGTGCCGTCGGGCGTGCTGCAAGTGGCCCATCCGAAAGGTTCGAGGTTGTTGCCCGCGCCGTCTGTCTGTGCGGCCGCCGGCATCGTTATGGCCATCATGCCAAGGCACAATGCCGATGAAAGGAATAATCTCAATGCCCGCATACGCTCCTTATTTATTGATATTCAAACATTTGGTGAACCGGCAGATGAAGTCGTCGGCCTCGTCTTTCGACAAGCACAACGGCGGCAAAAGCCGTAGCACGTTTGTGCCGGCACATCCCGTAAAGCAATGTTCGTTGTAGATGAGTGGTTGCCGCACCTCCTTGTGGGGAATGTCGAGGTCGATGCCGATCATCAGTCCGCGGCCACGCACGTCGGTGATATGTGGCTCTGTCTGTTTCAATGCCTTCAGCCGGCCGATGAGATAGTCGCCGGTCTGCAGTGCATTCTCCACGAGCTGTTCCTCTTCAAACACGTCGAGCACGGCCAGCGCGGCGGCACACGCCAGGTGGTTTCCGCCGAAGGTGGTGCCCAGCTGCCCGTAGGCCGGCTTGAAGTCGGGCGAAATGAGCACGCCGCCCATGGGGAATCCGTTGGCAATGCCCTTGGCCACGGTGATGATGTCGGGACGTATGCCCAGCCATTGGTGGGCGAAGAACCGTCCGCTACGCCCGTAGCCGCATTGTATCTCGTCGCAGATGAGCACCGTGCCGTGTTTGCGGCAGGCCTCTTGCAATCCTTTGGCAAACGCCTCGTCAACCATCTGAATGCCACCCACGCCCTGTATGCACTCCAGGATGACGGCGCACACGTCGCCTTTCTCAATCTCCGACACCCATGCCGGCAGGTCGTTCAGCGGCAGATAGGTGACGTGGCCGTTGGCATTGATGGGCGCAATGATTTTCGGGTTGTCGGTCGCCTCCACCGCCAGCGAGGTGCGACCATGGAACGCTTTGCGCGCCGACAACACGCGTGTGCGCCCCGTGGTGAACGATGCCAGCTTCAGGGCGTTTTCGTTGGCCTCGGCACCGCTGTTGATGAGAAACAGCTGGTAGTCGTCGTAGCCGCTGATGCGCCCCAGGCGCTCGGCCAGTTCCACTTGCAGAAGGTTCTTCACCGAGTTGGAGTAGAAGCCGAGCTTGCTCAGTTGCTCCGTCACCTTTTCTATATAATGCGGGTGCGAGTGGCCGATGCTGATGACGGCATGGCCGCCGTAGAGGTCGAGGTATTCCTGACCTTTGTCGTCCCATACCTTGCACCCTTTGCCCTTGACGATGTTCACGTCGAAAAGGGGATACACGTCGAATAGTTTCATTATAATAATATGTTAAACGGCTGCAAATATAAATATAATACGCGAATTATAAGCCAGCCGGATAAAGAATTTTCTTTTTTTTCTTTAGGGGAAAGATACGGCAATATGCCTTGGAAACGCTGAAAAATCTTTACATTGACACCTTAGAACGCGGATGCCTTGAGTCGAAGGCCGGCGGTTTCGTCCAGTCCCGACATGATGTTCATGTTTTGCACGGCCTGTCCCACGGCGCCCTTCAGCAGGTTGTCGATGGCCGAGGTGATAAGGATTTTCCGTCCGAACACATCTACGTGGACCAGGCATTTGTTGGTGTTCACCACCTGCTTCAGGTCCACGGGCCGGTCGCTGTAGTGTGTGAACGCCGCACCCTCGTAGAAGTCCTTATAGGCTTTTACGATGTCGTCGGCGGCCATCTCCTTTTCCATGGTCACCACCTCGGTGGCGAAGATGCCGCGTGCGAAGTCGCCGCGATAGGGTATGAAGTCGATGCTGGCCTCCAGGTGGCCCTGCACCTGCGTGAGCGACTGGCGAATTTCGGCCAAGTGCTGGTGGGTGAAAGGCTTATAGATGCTCATGTTGCCCATGCGCCACGAGAAATGTGTGGTGGCCACGGGCTTTTGTCCGGCCCCCGTGCTGCCCGTAATGGCGTTCACGCTCACGTCGCGGGTGAGCAGGCCCATTTGTGCGGCTGGCAGAAGGCCCAGTTGTATGCAGGTGGCAAAACATCCGGGGTTGGCCACATGCTGAGCCTGCGCGATGGCCGCTTTGTTCAGCTCGGGCAGGCCGTAAACATAGTCGTGGGCGCCCTTGATGCGGAAGTCCTGTGCCAGGTCGATGATTTTCACCGACGGGGGAACGGCGTGCTCCTTGAGGAAAGCCTCGCTCTTGCCGTGGCCAAAGCAGAAGAAAAGCACGTCGATGTCGTCGAAAGGCATTTCGCCGGTGAACCTTAATTCCGTTTCCCCGATAAGCCCTTCATGCACGTCGCTCACCAAATTTCCGGCGTTGCTCTCGGAATTGGCAAACACAATCTCCGCCTCTGGGTGGTTAAGCAGCAGGCGGATGAGTTCGCCCCCCGTGTACCCCGCGGCGCCAAGAATGCCGATTCGGAGCCCGGACGCTAGGGTTTGTCCGTTTTTATTGTTATTCATCAGTATGGTCTATATTTAACAGAGGGGGGCTACCTCTTCTCATCCTTGTGTATTCCGTAGTACACCCTGAGCGGCGTGCTTGACACTTTGATGAAGCCCTTGGCCTCATCGGCGGTCCAGCCGGTCTGTGTCTCGCCGTACTCTCCGAGCTTGCTCTTGGTGAGGTCGTTGTCGCTCACGATGCCCACCGTTTCAAAACCGTAGGGGCGCAGCTTCAGGATGGCGGTGCCGGTGACGTTGCGTTGCGACGAGGTGAGCATGGCCTCCATGTCGGGCATTACCGGCTCCAGGTACTGGCTTTCGTGCAGGAACATGCCGTACCAGTTGGCCACCTGGTCCTTCCAGTACTGTTGCCACTTGCTGAGTGTTGACTTTTCGAGCAGGCGGTGCGCCTCGATGATGAGCTTCGGAGCGGCGGCCTCGAAGCCCACGCGCCCTTTGATGCCGATGATGGTGTCGCCGACGTTGGCATCGCGGCCGATGGCGTAGGCGGCGCCGATTTCCTCAATCTTCTGGATGGCCTTCACCTTGTCGTCGAATTTCTCGCCGTTGACGGCGGCTATTTCTCCCTTCTCGAAGGTGATTTCCAGGCGTGTGTCCTCCTTGGCGGTGACATGCTTCAGGTAGGCTTCCTCGGGCAGCCCCTCTTCGGGATTGAGCAGCTCGCCGCCGCAGATGCTTGTCCCCCAGATGCCCACGTTGTAGGAGTATTTCAGCTTGGCGAAGTCGGCCTTGAAGCCGTGGGCGTTCAGATAGTCCACCTCCTCCTTGCGCGTGAGTTTCTTGTCGCGTGTCAGGGTGATGATTTCCACGCCCGGCGCCATCACGAGGAACGTCATGTCGAAGCGTATCTGGTCGTTGCCGGCACCCGTGCTGCCGTGGGCAATGGCATCGGCGCCGATTTCCTTGGCATAGCGGGCAATGGCGATGGCCTGGAAGATGCGTTCCGAGCTCACCGAGATGGGGTAGCAGTTATTGCGCAATACGTTGCCGAAAATCATGTATTTCAGCGACTTCTCATAATATTCCTGCGTCACGTCGAGCGTCACGTATGCCTTCGCTCCCAACTTGTAGGCGTTTTCCTCGTTGGTCTTCAGCTGTTCGGGGCTGAAGCCTCCCGTGTTGGCGCATGCGGCATAAACCTCATATCCCAGTTCCTTTGCAAGGTACATGACGGTGTACGACGTGTCGAGTCCGCCGCTGAATGCCACAACAACTTTTTTCTTTTGTTCCATGTCTTTTTTCTTATTATTTATTGTTCTTTTCTTTTTCCTCAAGAATGTGAATGCGACGCATCACCTCCTCCGGTATTTTCGCGGGCAGGTGCTCCTCGGGGTCGAAGAGCATGCCGGTGCAGATGCAGTATTTGCGGCCGGTGCGCTTCAGTATGTCCACGTTGACACATCCCTCGCACCCTTTCCAGAACGCCTCGTCGTCGGTGAGGTCGGCAAAGGTGACGGGCTTGTAGCCCAGCTGCGTGTTCATCTGCATGACGGCGGCGCCGCTGGTGAGCGAGAAAATCTTGGCCTTCGGCCAGCGCGTGCGGGCCAGCGTGAAGGTCATGTCCTTGATGCGTTTTGCCAGGTGCCGTCCGCGGTATTTGGGGTGAACGATGAGTCCCGACGTAGTGACGTACTCCTTGTTCCCCCAGGTCTCAATGTAGCTGAAGCCGGCAAATTCGTCGCCGGCCAGCGCTATGACAGCCTTGGCCTCCTTGATTTTTGTCGTAAGGTATTCGTGTGTGCGCCGCGCAATGCCGGTACCCCTTACTTTTGCCGCCTCGCTGATGGTGTCAAGAATGATGTCAACGTACTTCTCGTGCGTTTCGTCAGCCACCAACACTTTGATGTCTTCCATCTGATGCTATGATTTTTTTGTCGTTTCCGGGGCCGTGGGTTTATCGTTTCACAAGGGTGCCCCGCCCCCTTTTCAGTTAATGTCGGGAATTACCATGCTCAGCCCGTCGATGACCTCCTGGTGGCTGACGCCCTGCTTGAGCACCATGAAAATGGTGTCGTCGCCGGCAATGGTGCCGATGATGGGCGGAATGTCGCTGTTGTCAATGTTGTAGGCAATGGAGCTGGCATAGCCGGGCCGTGTCTTGACAACGGCCATGTTTCCCGAGAAATTGATGCTCACGAAGCCGCTGGTCTGCATCATCTCGCGGGCCTTGCGCGGCGTGGACACCCGTTTGTACATGGTGTCGTTGGGCAACACATACACATACTTGCCGTTCATCGAGGCGGCCTTCGCCACCTTCAGCTGCTTCAGGTCGCGGCTCAACGTGGCCTGCGTCAGCTTGAAGCCCTCTTTCTCAAGGGCGCGGAGCACTTCCTCCTGTGAGCCCAGTTCCATGCTCGAAATGAGCATCTTGAGGGCTTCCATCCTGCTGTTCTTTATCTTCATCTGTTGTTAATTTTGCCGTGTTTATAGCATGTTTATTCATTTTGAGGGTGCAAATGTATACAAAAACTTGCATATTGACAAATTTCTGGCCAAATAATTTACAAATTTATAAATTTTTATTCAAAGTTCGTGAAATTCAGTAGTTAAGGAGTTTGGAAGTTAGGGAGTTGAGGAGTTTAGACGATAGTTGTTTGCCCGACGGGGACTGTGGGTGCGCTTCCACTATTGTCTGAACTCCTGTAACTCCAGAACTCCTGTAACTCCAAGAAGTTGAGCGAATGTGAAACTTGAATAAAATCATACGCGCGTAGGGACATACTTTATGTATGTCCGCCCGCCCCATTACATCCGGGTGTTTTCGGACATACATGAAGTATGTCCCTACAAAAAACGGCGAATTGCAAATTCGCCTGAACTGAGAACTGAGACCCGGTGAAAAACTGCCGCCGCCTTTATCCTTTATCATTTTTCATTTTTCATTTAGCGAAGCGCCATTGGTTTTGTCAAATTTTTTCATAAAACTTTTCCTCCCCCAAAGACTTTGACAGCAAATTCCGGGGAGAGATTTGGCAAATCTCTGCCCTCAAATTGGCAAATTTCTCCCCGAAATTTGCGGTCAAGTTCCGAAGGTTCTGTAAACTGCTGAATTTCAGCAGTTTGTGTTTCTTCTCCGAAAATTTCCGATTTTGTCAAGATTTTTTATCAATTTTACCCCATAGCTCTATCCCCCTTCATATCACATGCACGAAGTTCGAAGGGTTATCGACGACAATCGAAAAGAATTGGCCGGAAAACATGCCGGTTTCAGGAAAAAAGCGTAACTTTGCAGGAAAAGAACGCTTCATGATGGAAAACAAGCACTACACCGACCTGTTTATCGACTTCGACGACACCCTGTACGACACCCACGGCAATGCCGACATCGCCCTGCGCGAGCTGTTCGCCGAGCTGCGCCTGGACCGCTTTTTCCCCCGGCCCGAGGTGTTCTACGATGCCTACTGGCTGGCCAATATCGACCTGTGGACGCGCTACTCGAAGGGTGAGATAACGCGCGACTTCCTCATCGTGGAGCGTTTCCGCCGGCCGCTGAGTCTGGGCGAGGGGCTGGTGCCCGACGAAGCCTTTTGCCTGGAGGCCAGCGACCGATTCCTGGAGTTCTGCTCGTCGAAGCCCGGGCTGGTGGAGGGTGCCCGCGACCTGGCCGATTACCTCAGAGCGCGCGGATACCGCATGCACATGTGCAGCAACGGCTTTCACGAGGTACAATATAAAAAGCTGAGGGCCTGCGGGTTGCAGGACCATTTCGACACCATCATCCTGAGCGAGGATGCCGGCTATAACAAACCGGCGCCACAATACTTCGACTACGCCTTCAAGATATCGGGGGCACGGCCCGAAACCACCCTGATGATTGGCGACAACTACGCCACCGACATCCTCGGCGCACGTCAGGCGGGCCTCGACACCGCCTTCTTCAACCGCTTCCCGCAATATCCGGCACCGGGCGAAACCAACTATGAGGTGACGGCCCTCAGTGAACTGAAAAAACTGTTGTGAAACATGGCAAAAAGTAAGCGAAACGACAACAAAACTTGACAAACTGCAAGAAAAGAGGCCAAAATTGTGTTAATCTTTTAAAAAATTACCCTTTAAAAATTATTATTTCGTACCTTTGCGGCCATTATTTAACAATCAGCCCCGGCGTGTATGCCACTCGCCGGCTGCTGACAAATAAAAAACATATATATTAAGAAATGAGTAGTCAACACACCATCGTGGGATTCAAAATTAAGAGCATGAGGGAATCCCAGCATCTTTCCATCGAAGAACTTTCCGAGCGTAGCGGCCTCTCGGCCGAGCAGATAGCGAACATTGAGAACGACGAGTTCCTGCCTTCGCTGGGCCCGCTCATCAAGATAGCCCGCGCCCTGGGCGTAAGGCTGGGCACCTTCCTCGACGACAACGACGAGCTGGGGCCCGTGGTGTGCCGCGCCTCGGAGCGGAGCAGCAGCATCAGCTTCTCGAACGACACCACCGACGCCCGCAAGCACATGGACTATCACCCCCTGGCCAAGCAGAAGGCGGGACGCCACATGGAGCCCTTCATCATCGACATTCAGCCGTCGGAGGAAAAGGAATTTAAGCTCTCGGCCCACGAGGGCGAGGAATTCATCTATGTGATGAGCGGCGAGGTGGAAATAGCCTACGGCAAGGAGAAATACACCCTGGCCGAGGGCGACAGCATCTTCTACGACTCCATCGTGAAGCACCATGTGCACGGTGCCGAGGGCAAGGCCGCCAAGATTCTGGCTGTGGTTTACATTCCGTTTTAAAGGGAGGCCGCGGCAACCATTGCCTGAACTCCTGAACTCCCATACCCCTAAACTCCATATTATATATAAAAGGTGAAAAAAGATTTTGCACTCTCTGAACGAACCCTGGGCGACTGGCTCGAGCATTGGGCCAAGGTGACGCCCGACAAAGAATATATCGTTTACTCCGACCGCGACTTGCGCTTCACTTGGAGCGTGTTCAACGAGCGCGTGGACAACCTGGCAAAGGGCCTGCTCGCCATCGGCGTGAAGAAAGGAAGCAACGTGGGCATCTGGGCAACCAACGTTCCCGACTGGCTCACGTTCCTCTATGCCACGGCGAAAATCGGTGCCGTGCTCGTTACGGTGAACACCAACTACAAGCAGAGCGAGCTGGAATACCTTTGCGAAAACTCCGACATGCACACGCTCTGCATTACCGACGGCACCTGGGAATGCGACTATGTGGACATGACCTACACGATGCTGCCCGAGCTTCGCACCTGTGAGCGCGGCCACTTGCAGAGCAAGCGCTTCCCCTATATGAAGAACGTGGTGTTCATAGGCCGTGAGAAATACCGCGGAATGTTCAACACCGCCGAGCTGCTGCTCTTGGGGCAGAACATTGAAGACGACGAACTGGAGCGGGCAAAGCGCAACGTGAATTGCCACGACGTGGTGAACATGCAATACACCAGCGGCACCACGGGCTTCCCCAAGGGCGTGATGCTCACCCACTATAACATTTCAAACGACGGCTATTTCACCGGCGAGAACATGAAGTTCACGCAAGACGACAAGCTCTGCGTCTGCGTGCCCCTGTTCCATTGCTTCGGCGTGGTGCTGGCCACCATGAATTGCCTCACCCACGGTTGCACGCAGGTGATGGTTGAGAAGTTCGACCCCCTGGTGGTCTTGGCCTCCATCCACAAGGAACGGTGTACGGCCGTCTATGGCGTGCCCACCATGTTCATTGCCGAGCTCACGCACCCCATGTTCTCGATGTTCGACATGAGCAGCCTGCGCACCGGCATTATGGCCGGTTCGTTGTGCCCCGTAGAGCTGATGAAGCAAGTGAGCGAGAAGATGTTCCTCACCATCACCAGCGTCTATGGCCTTACCGAGAGCTCGCCGGGAATGACACAGACATGCCTGGAAGATACCTTCGAGCAGCGGTGCACCACCGTTGGGCGCGACTTCCCCTTTGTGGAAGTGAAAGTGATTGACCCCGAAACGGGCGAGGAATGTCCCGTGGGCGTGCAGGGCGAAATGTGTTGCCGAGGCTTCAACGTCATGAAAGGCTACTACAAGAACCCGGAGGCCACCGCCGAGGTGATTGACAAGAACGGCTTCCTACACTCCGGCGACCTCGGCGTGAAGGACGAGAACGGCTATTACCGCATCACCGGCCGCATCAAGGACATGATTATCCGCGGCGGCGAAAACGTTTATCCCCGCGAGATAGAGGAATTCCTCTATCACATGCCCGGCATCAAGGACGTACAGGTGGCCGCCGTGCCGTCGAAGAAATATGGCGAGCAGGTGGGCGCTTTCATCATCCTCCAGGAGGGCGTGAAGATGGAAGCCGAGGACGTGCGCGACTTCTGCAAGGGCAAGATAGCTCGCTATAAAACGCCCAAGTATGTGTTTTTCGTCGATGAGTTCCCGCTCACCGGGTCGGGCAAAATCCAGAAGTTCAAGTTGAAGGAGTTGAGCCTGCAATTGTGCGAGAAAATGGGCATCGAGGTCATCTGACCATATTTCCGCGGCCATCTGACCGTATTTGCGCGGTCGTCTGACCGATATTGCAAGAACAAGAAAAGGGGCAACCGCCACACGATGATGGTGGTTGCCCCTTTTTCCATGCCTGTCGGCAAGGGTGGAAGATTTATTCTATGACCACGGTTGTCCAGCCGTGCTTGTCTTCTATCGTGCCGTATTGAATGCCGCGCAGGGTATCGTAGAGTTTGCGCGACATGGGTCCGGGCTGCCCGTCCTTGCTGAACACATAGCTTGTTCCCGTCTCCAGGTCGTCGATTTTCGAGATGGGGCTGATGACGGCGGCCGTACCGCATGCGCCGGCTTCCTCAAAGGTGGCGAGCTCTTCTTCGGGAATGGGCCTGCGCTCCACCTTCATGCCGAGGTCCTCGGCCACCTGCATAAGGCTCTTGTTGGTAATGCTGGGCAGGATGGACGTCGATTTCGGCGTGACGTAGGTGTTGTCCTTGATGCCGAAGAAGTTGGCGGCACCACATTCGTCCATGTATTTCTTATCCTTGGCGTCGAGGTAGAACTCGCAGGCATAGCCAAGGTCGTGGGCTTTCTTGTTGGCCAAGAGGCTGGCGGCGTAGTTTCCGCCCACCTTGTAGATGCCGGTGCCGAGGGGTGCCGAGCGGTCGTGCTCGCGGATGATGACGTATGGGTTGGTGGAGAATCCGCCCTTGAAGTAGGGTCCCACCGGTGTCACGAAGATCAGGAAGAGGTATTCCGAGGCGGGATGCACGCCTACCTGTGCACTGGTGCCGATGAGCAGCGGACGGATGTAGAGCGTTGCTCCGCTCTCGTAAGTGGGAATCCATTCCTGGTTGAGTCTCACCACTTTCTTTACCATGTCGCAGAACAGCTCGGTGGGCACTTCGGGCATGAGGATTCCGCGGCAGGTGCTTTGCAGGCGGGCGGCGTTCTCGTCCATGCGGAACACCCTCACCTTGCCGTCGGGGCAGCGGTATGCCTTCAGCCCCTCGAAGGCTTCCTGGCCGTAGTGGAGCGACGTGGCGGCCATGTGGAGCTTGAGGTATTCGTCGGAGCAGACTTCTATCTCGCCCCATTTTCCATCGCGATAGTAACAGCGCACGTTGTAGTCTGTGGGCATATAGCCAAACGACAGACTGGACCAATCTAAGTTTTTCATATCCTTTATTGTTTAAAACTGTTCATGTGCAAAGGTAAGGTTTCTTTTTGGAATGAGCAAATTTCTGGGCGATTTATTCTTTCCGGGGCCGCGGCTCACTGTGCTCCGTCGTCGAGGATGCGGCGTATTTCCTCGTCGGTCTTGGTAAGGCGGTCCTTGCAAAGCTTGATGAGTTCCTGGGCACGCTTCAGCTGAAGGCCCATTTGGTCGATGTCGAGGTCGTCGTTTTCCATTTTTTCCACGATGCCCTCCAGTTCCTCCACCGCTTTGGCGTAGTTGATTTTTGTATCCATAATTGTCGGGTTTATTGTTTCATGTTTTACGTTTGCTTTATTATGATGTCTTTCAGATGTCAGCCTTGGGCTCGCTCTTTTTCTCAACGACTTCCGAGACGAACGTTCCCCTTTCCACCCTTGTCACGACGCGTGCGCCGGCGGGCAACATGTCGGCATCCTTCACCGCCTTTCCTTCGTAGAGGGTGATGCTGTAGCCTTTTTTCAATAGTTTCGCGGGGTCTTGCGCCTCCACGCGTTGTTCGAGCAATTGCAGGCGATGGCGTTCACCGCTCATTCTTCTTTCCACAAGCATGGCCTGCTTCACCGTTAGCAACTCCAGCCGTTTGTGTTCGCGTTGCAGGGCGGTGGCGGCTTTGTTGGCAATGGTTGTGAACAATTTGTCGATACGCGCTTCCTGCCGGCTTTTCACGACCGAGAAAAGTGCCGGAATGGCCTGTGCCAGCCGTGCAATCCTCATGCGTTCCACCTCCATCCGCCCCCTGACGTTGGCGGCGACCCGCTGACTGGCTTTTTCCACGCGCTCGCTGGCCAGCTTGAGGTGTGCCACAAGGAAGGCGGCGGCGGCCGTGGGCGTTTTCACCCGCGTGTGGGAAATCATGTCGAGGATGCTTTCGTCGCGGTCGTGGCCGATGCCGGTTATGACGGGAAGCGGGAAGTTTGCAATGTTTTCGGCAAGAGTCAGCGTGTCAAAGCCCGACAGGTCGGCCACGGCCCCTCCCCCTCGGATGATGACCACGCAATCGAAGTCGTCCACCCGCTCGTAGATGCTGTTCAGTGCGGCCACGATGCTGTCTTCCACCTGCTCGCCCTGCATGATGGCGGGGAACAGTTCGGTGTGGAACCAGAATCCGTAGTCGTTGTTGTGCAGCTGGTTGACAAAATCGCCATAGCCGGCCGCCTGTCCGCTACTGATGACGGCAACGTGTTGGGCAAACATATTGAGTGTGAGCTGCTTGTTAAGGTCGAACACCCCCTCTTCCTTCAGCCGGTTGACGATTTCCAGGCGTTTGCGTGCCATGTCGCCAAGGGTGTAGGTGGGGTCCACGTCGGTGACAATCCACGAAAAGCCGTAGTTTTCGTGAAATTGCGCATAGACGCATAACAGCACCTTCAGTCCGGCACGCATGGGCTGGCCGGTGACGCGCTCGAAGTGGTTCTTCACCAGCATCCACGTCTGTTTCCAGCATTTGGCCGGCGCCTGCGCCACCGGTGTGTTGTTCTGCTCTTTTTGAATGAGCTGCATGTAGCAGTGCCCGCGCACTTCGCGCAGTTCGCTCAGTTCGGCCTCCACCCAGTATTCATCGGGCATCTGCAATTCCAGCGTCTGCCTTACCAGGGCGTTGAGTTCAAGTAGTGTGAGGGCTTTTTTCATTCTTCGTTCTTCGATGCTGAGGTGTAGGCTTTCCAGAAATCGGGAATGCCGAAACCGAAAATATTGTCGGGGCAGTCGTTGTTGTCGGCGCAGGCCCTTACCATCTCAATGATTTCGCGGGCCGTTTTTCCGGGGCACGCCTGCCAGAGGCACGCCACCATTCCCGCCACCAGGGGCGTGGAAAACGACGTTCCTATGTTCTTGCTGATGACCCCGCGGCCGGTGATGACCGTTGTCGGGCTGCCCACGGCCATCACGTCGGGCTTCAGCCTGCCGTCGGCCGTTGGTCCGATGGAACTGAAGGCGGCATTCTTGCGGTCGGCGCTCACGGCGCCCACGGTGATGATGTCGCGGGCATCGGCGGGCGGGCTCACCTTCTTCCACGTGCCCATGCCGTCGTTGCCGGCACTGTTCACCAGCACGATGCCCTTTGCGGCCAGCATCGATGCCGTGTGCGAGATGAACGAGCTGCCGTCGAGTTGCTTGTAAATGTAGTCTTGGTCGTCGTCGTCGAAGTCATGGTAGCTGAGCGAGCTGCTTACGATATCGGCGCCCACGCTGTCGGCAAATTCCACCCCTGCCGCCCAGAAATCCTCTTCTACCATGGTTTCCGATCGCGTCTCTTCCGTCCTGAGCAGCCAGTATTGTGCCATTGGAGCGGTGCCCATGAACAGGTTGGGCACGTTGGCAGCCATCGTTGAAAGCACCATGGTGCCGTGCTCGGTCTCGGCAAAGATGTTGTCAGACGTGGGATAAACAAAGTCGGCGTGTCCCACCACCTGTCCTTGTTGTAGTGCCGGTATGACGTCGGCGTTCATAAATCCCCCGTCGAGCACGGCGATGGTCTTGCCCTGTCCGCGCCATCCTTTGCCATGCAGCCTGTCGCCATTCAACATGCTGACCTGGTCGTAGGTGGCACCGAAGGGGTTGTCGCTCTCCTCGTTCCAACGGTTGAAATCCGACTCGTAAGTGGAACGCGGCGGACGGCGGTCGAGGCTGTCGGGCGACGCCCACAAACGTTTCACGGCCTTCACGCAGGGCAGTTTGAGCAGGCTCTTGGCGGTGTCGGCCTTTTTCACCCTCACCACCAGCGTGTTGTTCCATTTGCTACGGCTCACCACCTGTGTGCCCGCGCCTTCCACCTGTATAATATAATTAGGTGTGATGGGCAGGTCGGTGCTGTCGAGGGGCAGACCTTGCCGGCGGCGGCGCTCCAGGCTTTTCTCCGAGAGGAACTCGCGGGGCCGCGACAGGCTGTAGGGGCCGCCCTGCTTGTCGGTGAGCCATACGCGATAGAGCCAGCAGTGGCCGCCGGGGAACTTCGCGCCGCCGGCGGTGGCCGACCAAGCGGGCAATGTTGCCGCCAGCATGAAGAGCAACAGCAGGCGGGCGGGAATGGAAACGGGCTTTATGGTTGTCATCGTAAAGGTTTTCAGTGAGTTGCGTATTTGACGGGTTGGGGCAAAAAGATGCCATGTGCGGCAAAGTCCATAGGGCGGAGTGTTACCGTGCGTGCAAAGATAATGAAAATAAATGAAACGGCAATGCCGCACCGCTATGTATTTTGCCGAAAAAAGGAGAAACCGGGCATTTGGTTTTTTTTCTTTAATTTTTGACGGGTAGCGGGATGGGTAAAAACGGTAAAAATATTTGACAAAATCGGAGATTTTCGGAGAAGAAACACAAACTGCTGAAATTCAGCAGTTTACAGAACCTTCGGAACTTGACCGCAAATTTCGGGGAGAAATTTGCCAATTTGAGGGCAGAGATTTGCCAAATCTCTCACCGGAATTTGCGGTCAAAGTATTTTTTTGGGGTGTAAAAATGGTAAAAAATCTTGACAAGGCGGGGCGCGTGCGCAGAACTAAAGAAGACAACCACGAGAACAAGAGTCCTGAAGATTGATTCGGGTTAATATGGTCCCCGATGGCAATAAGCGCCAGAGGTTTTCCAAAAAAATCCCGCTATTGTAGGCGAATTGGAAAAAAACGTGTAATTTTGCAGGCGCAATGGATAATAAGAAAGCAACCCTTGAGCTGGGCACCAAACCCGTTGGCCGCCTGCTCGTGCAATATGCCATGCCGGCCATTGTGGCCATGGTGGCGTCGTCGCTCTACAACATGGTCGATAGCATTTTCATCGGCCAGGGGGTGGGACCGATGGCCATTTCGGGCCTGGCCATCACCTTCCCGTTTATGAACCTCAGCGCGGCCATCGGCGCGTGCATCGGCGTGGGTGCCTCCACCTGCCTGTCGGTGAAGCTGGGGCAGAAGGACTACGGCACGGCGCAACTCATCCTGGGCAACTCGATAGTGCTGAAAATCATCACCGGCATCATTTTCGGCGCCCTGTGCCTGGTGTTCCTCGACCCCATCCTGCGTTTCTTCGGCGCTACCGACAACACGCTTCCCTATGCTCGCGACTATATGGTGGTCATCCTTTTGGGCAACGTCTTGACGCACCTCTACTTCGGCATGAACGCCCTGTTGCGTGCGGCCTCCAAGCCGCGCCACGCCATGTATGCCACGCTTTTCACCGTGGTGCTCAACACTTTGCTCGACCCCCTGTTCATCTACACCTTCGGCCTGGGCATCCGCGGTGCGGCCCTGGCCACCATTCTCTCGCAGACTACGGCCCTGTGCTGGCAGATATGGCAATTCAGCAACCCCGCCGAGCTGGTTCACTTCCGCCGCGGCATCTACCGCATGAGGTCCGACATCATCAGGAACATCCTGGCCATCGGCATTTCTCCGCTGGCCATGAACGCCTGTTCGTGCATAGTGGTCATTTTCATCAACACCGCCCTGGTGAAATATGGCGGCGACCTGGCCGTGGGCGCCTACGGCATTGCCAACCGCATAGGGTTCCTGTTCTTCATGGTCGTCATGGGCATCAACCAGGGCATGCAGCCCATTGCCGGCTATAACTACGGCGCCGAGCAGTTCGGGCGCATGATGCAGGTGCTGAAATACTCCATGATAGCGGCCACGGCCATCATGACGGTGGGATGGATTGTGGGCGAATTGGCGCCCTATCCCTGTGCGCGGTTGTTCACCAGCGATGCCGAACTTATCAACATCTCCGTTTACGGCATCCGCCTGAACATGATTGCCTTCCCCCTCATCGGTTCTCAGGCAGTCATCACCAACTTCTTCCAATCCATAGGAAAGGCGAAAATCAGCATCTTCCTCTCGTTGTCGCGACAGATGATTTTCCTTCTGCCGTTGCTCATCGCGTTGCCGCCGTTGATGGGTGTCAATGGCGTGTGGGCGGCTTTGCCCATCAGCGACGCCGTGGCTTTCGTCGTGACCTGGGCGGTCATGATTTCCTACATGAGGAAAATGAAACAACAAAGATAAGGAATATAGGACGTGGCAAGAGTCACCCCATGATTTCCCATCAACCCCATAATTCCCTGTAACGAATGAAAAAACAAATTGTTTGCATAGGCCGGCAACTGGGCAGCGGTGGCCGGCTGGTGGCCAAGATGCTGGCCGAGGACCTGGGCTACCGCTTTTGCGATAGCGAGCTGCTCAACTTGGCGGCCAAGGAAAGCGGGTTCTCCGAGAAATTCTTCGAACAGAACGACGAGCAGAAGGGCTTCCTCAAGTCGCTCTTCCACCTGCACGCACCCCACGTTGGCGACACCAATTTCTACGATAGCCGCTTTTCTCAGGAGAGCCTCTTCCAGTTCCAAAGCGACGCCATACTGAAGGCCGCACAAGAGGGGCCCTGTGTGTTCGTGGGGCGGTGTGCCGACTATGTGCTTCGCGAACGCCAGGACATGGTGAGCGTTTTCCTTACGGCCGACACCCCTCAGCGCATCGAGGCGGTGATGAAACGCAACGGGTGCGACGAGGAATCGGCGCGGAAAATCATTCGCGACAAGGAGGCGGCCCGCGCTTCCTATTATAATTATTACACGGGGAAAAGGTGGGGCAGTGCCGATACCTACGACCTCTGCGTGAACACTTCGCGACTGGGACTGAAGGGAACGGCACTCTTCATCAGGCTTTTCATGGAACAGATGGACAAATGAAGAAAATAGGCATCATCAGCGACACCCACGGCCATTGGGACCCCCGGTACCTGCACTATTTTGAGCCTTGCGACGAGATATGGCATGCCGGAGACATCGGGTCGGTGGAGGTGGCACGGCAACTGGCTGACTTCCGGACATTCCGCGCCGTTTTCGGTAATTGCGACGGAGGAGACCTCAGGACGATGTTCACCGAAAAACTGAGGTGGAAATGCGAGGACGTGGATGTGCTTATGAAACATATCGGCGGCTCCCCCGGCAATTACGACCCGAGCATAAGAAGCCAGCTTTTTGCGCGTCCGCCACAACTGTTCATCAGCGGACACTCCCATATCCTCAAGGTGAAATACGACCGCACGCTCAACCTGCTGCATATCAACCCCGGAGCCGCCGGATTGCAGGGATGGCATAAAGAGCGCACCCTGGTGAGGCTCACCATCGACGGCAACCGCTTCACCGACTGTGAGGTCATAACCCTGGGCCGGTAAATAAAACAAACGGGAAACCACGGACTTTCCTGCCTTATGTCATTTCAAAAGAGCAAGAAAGTCCGTGGTTTCCCGTTTTTCCATTACATTATAGCAGTCCCGCTGCTATTGAATGGCCGCCATGCACTCCATCTCAACCAACCATTCAGGACGGCAAACCTTGGCCTGCACAATCACGCGGGGAACGGTGGGGAAGGCAGTCTGCATAAAACAGTCAATGGCTTGGTAATCAGAGAGGTCGCGAAGATAGACCACAAAGTAGCGCACGGCTTTCATCGTGGCGCCGCCGGCCTTGAGCAATGCGCCGATGTTCTCAAGCAAACGCGCCGCCTGTTTCATCACATCGCCCACGTAGATGACGTTGCCATGCTTGTCGATGCTGGCCGTTCCCGAGATGAAAAGCTGCTGGCCGTCGGCAGACGAAAGGCGGGTGCCGCGCTCGAAGGCCACGCCGTACTCATGGGTGGGATTAAGGAAATCGGGCGCCTTCAGGTAAGTCTTGTCGCTCTCGCTGATGTCGGGGAAGGTAAGGAAATCTATGGCCACACAGGCAGAGCGGGTATGCGAAAGGCCACCGATGCCCGTTGACGCAATGAAATGGGTGTCGATGGTCAGGCCATAGCGCTGGAAAATGTCGTTGCGCGCTTTCACCACGCCGTTGTAATTGTTGTCGATGTCGCCCACATAGAGCCAGGTGCGCACGCAATGGGTGTCGAGGCGCAGGCCCCGGCCCTTCAATATGCGCAGGTATTTCTCAAACAACATGATGGTCTGCGTGTATGAGTTGAGGCCCTTCGTCTCGCCGTCGGTGAGGCGAAGGCTGTGGAAAAGGAAGGGGGCCGGGCCGTCGGCAGCCTTCAATAGCAGGGCAACCTTGCTTCCGCAGAGGGGTGCCTGCTCCACAACGCTGATGGCGGCGCCCACCAGCACTTCCTGGTAAAGGGCCGACTCCACCAGCTGCTGGTACTGGTTTTGCGCATCGCTCAGGAACACCTTCGCAAAATGCAGCTGCCATTGTCCGTCGCCAAGGCTGGCCAGCCACTCCGACACCTGGGCGCCAAGGGCGGCCAGGCGCTCCCGGAAAGGCCCCCGGGCTTCGGGCGTTAGGATGATGTATCTGTCCATTTGTCGCAATTTGAGTGCAAAGGTACGGATAAGCGAGCGAAATACAAAAGAAAAGCCCGTTTTCTTTTTATTTCCGAGCGAAAGTACCTTATTTAAAGGTACGGATAAGCGAGCGAAATACAAAAGAAAAGCCCGTTTTCTTTTTATTTCCGAGCGAAAGTACCTTATTCAAAGGTACGGATAATCGAGCGAAATACAAAAGAAAAGCCTGTTTTCTTTTTATTTCCGAGCGAAAGTACCTTATTTTGAGACGGATAATAGCATAGATATAATTGGTAAAAATATTTGACAAATTGGGCCGATTTTTGCCATTCCTTGTATCTTATTGAATTTCAGTCATTTAAAAATCGCACCAAGTTTGACCGCAAATTTCGGGGAGAAATTTGCCAATTTGAGGGCAGAGATTTGCCAAATCTCTCACCGAAATTTGCGGTCAAAGTCTTTGGGGGAGGTAAAGTTTTATGAAAAATCTTGACAAAGCGATTGCGGTGCGCCAAATGAAAAAAGCCCCCTAAAAAGATAAAGCCGTCACTCAGCTCGCGGCATTCTGGCAGGTTTTTTCCTTAAACAACCTGAACAATTCCGCGACACACATACTTTCGGTGAAAGAACTCTTGACGGGGAAGCCGTAAGCCTGCATCACTGCGCGGTCGTTCTCCTGATGAGCCCTGCGCAGTTCTATCGGCATGGTCAGCTCGTCATAGAGGTCGGCCAAGGAACAATCGGGGAACTTTGCACGGGCATCCAGAATAGCCTGCGCCGTTTGTGCAATCTTTTCCGCCTGCTGCTCTGTAGGATGGGGCCAGGGGAAGTTGTTGTAAACAATATCCTTCGAGTAGCGATAGCGCATTTCCAACCTTCCGCAGACGGCCCGCATCCATGCCATGTGGACATTGCTTTCGAGAATGCCGAAATGATAAAGGGTGGCATCAGGAATAAGATGAACAGCATCGCTGGCCAATACGTCGGGCGACATAAAGCCCATGGGAACATAACGGCGTTTCTCTGACGATACCCTGGGAATGATGATGAAATTACCTTCGGGCATGTTCTCAACATGAAAGCGGGTGGGACGTTCGGCGAGTTTGCGCGTGCCTGCGCTGGCACTTTCCAACCTTAAATCGCGGACAGCCTCAATCCGTTTCATACAATGAGGCATCTGGCGCAGTTCTGCCGGAGAGCAATCGCCTAACCACAAACAATAGCGCGGCTTCTGGTGAATGAACTCTTCTGAGCCATACCAAGGCTTGAAGTAGCGGGCCGACTTAGGCTCCAGCTTAATGAAATCCTCCATTTGTTCCTTGGTAAAAAGATAGTTGCCGCCGTCAATGGGCTTGTTGCCGATGCCTATTGAGGGGACCGGGCAGATGGCTTGCTTCCTGCTGCCCACGAAAACGTCGGGCGCATCCATCAGATACGCATTGATATGGCTGGCCCTTGATGCTTTGTCGTTGTCGAACAGCCAGCAGTCTTTTCCCAAGCCGTCATCTTTGCCAAACCCCACGATGACACAATGCACATGAGCTTTCAGCGAAGCCTCACTGTCCCAGCGGAATGTGCGATGGGCAAAATAAATCTTCATGCCGTCTTCAAAGAGCGATTGCCACAAATTAGCAACCTGCTCACCCTGGCAGATGCTGTTGGTTGACACCAGGGCCGTGCGGCATTTCTTGTTGAACCGCATGTAGTTGGCCGCCCGCTTGTACCAACAACTCACATAGTCCATGTTGCCCACATTCTTCCATCGTGGCCCGAACACATGAATCATGTCGCTTTTCTGGCTTTCGTTCATCAACCTTGCCCCCACAAAAGGCGGGTTGCCGATGATGAAGTCGTAGTCAACCTGATAGCGCTTTGTGGCAATGTGGGCGTTTCCGTCGAAGTGCCTGGCCACCACGTTGAGCTCGTCGTAGCCCACAATGGGCTCACTGGCAATGGTCGGCTCAGGCTCGATAATCAGATGGACATTCTTGGCGTAGATGGTAGGAACGCCGGAATCCGTTTCTATCTCATCCCATGCCATGCGCAGCGCATTTCCTTCCCGAATGTTGGTAAAGGCTTTCAGCGGCAGGAAATCAATGTCGCGCCGGATAATCTTTTCCGTCTCGCGGAGCATTTGAGCCTCCGAAATCCAAAGGGCGGTGGTGGCGACGGTGACGGCAAAGTCGTTGATTTCAATGCCAAAGAACTGCTGAATGTTGACTTTGATGGGGTTCACCTCCTCAAAGCCGAGGAACGACTGGCCGTGGTAGCGTTCGCGTATCACTTCGTTTTCCAAGCGGCGAAGTGAAAGATAGGTCTCTGTAAGGAAATTGCCGGAACCGCAGGCCGGGTCGAGGAAAGTCAGCGCGGCCAGGCGGTCTTGAAAGGCGCTGAGCTTCTTTTGGCGTTGCCTCTCCACTTTATCTTCCAGAATGTCGTCGAGCTCGCGGCGCAGGTCGTTGAGAAAGAGCGGGTCTGTCACTTTGTGAATGTTCTCAATCGAGGTGTAGTGCATGCCGCCGCTGCGGCGCGTTTCAGGATTGAGCGTGCTCTCGAAGACGGCTCCGAAGATGGTGGGAGATATTTCGCTCCAGTCGAAGTCGTGGCTGGCATTTTGAAGAAGTGTCTGCTTCAGTTCCTCGGTGAACTGCGGAATTTCTATTTCTTCTTCAAACAGTCCGCCGTTGGTATATGTGAAGGCTTTCAATTCCTCCTGAAGATACTTGCTGCGCTTTTCCAAGGGGGTGTTCAGCACCTCGAAAAGGTCGCGCAGTGCCCTGCGCAGGTCCTTCGCCTCGTAGGTGGCGAGGAAATTGTGGAATTGGTCGTGCCCGAACACTCCGGCATCTTCGGCATAGAGACAGAACACGATGCGCACACAAAGAATGTTCAGCCAGCGCAGGGCCTGAGGGGAATTGTCATCATACTGGCTGAGCAGGGCATCATATAGCTTTCCGACAATTTCTCCGGCCTGCATCGACACCTTCATTTCCTTGGTCAGGTGTTCGCTCTTGGCATCCACAAGAAACATCAGGCGGTAATACTCTTTCCCCAAGTTTTCAAGTAATATCTGTTCAGGCTCACCGTTGGGGCGCTCCATGTCATAGACGAGAAACTCGGAGAAATTGCAGGTGACAATCCACCGGGGATGCTCCGAAACGGGCAGGCCGACAACATAACGCCGTGCCTGCTGGAAAGGGTTGAGCACAGACTTGTCCGACTGCACAATGCCTTTGCGTAAGTCCTTTCCCAGCGATTTTTGCTCTATAAGTACGCGGGTGGAAGCTATTCGCCCGTCAATGAAGCTGGAGCTGTCCACCATTCGGTGGTCTTCAAAGGTGATAAAGCCGTCGGAAGGCGTTTCAATGCCAAACACATTGCTCAAAAGGTCTATCCAGAAGGGTTGCGATTCGCCCTTCTCATAGCCTCTGCCTTTCCAACGCTCAGCAAATTGTGCGGCTGCCGCGGCCATTTGTTTCTCGCTTTTCATTTCCTGAGTTCCGTTTTTAAAACTATTCGCCTGCAAAGTTACCTATTTTTATTGATTTAGCGTTTGAAAAACAAAAAAACATTGTAGATTATCGGTGCCTATAGACCTTCATGGACTGAAGGACGACGCTGAGCAGGATGAGGGCAATGCCGAGGTAGAAAGAGAAATTGATTTCGCGGCCTTCGCCGAAAATGAGGAAGGCAAGAATGATGGTGTAGCAGGGCTCAAGATTGTAAGTCAGGTTGACGGTGAAGGCGGAAAGGCGTTTCAGTGCTTGTATTTGAAGAAGATACATGCCTACGGTGCAGAAAAGGGCGTGGCAGAGCATGAACCACAGGTTGGCGCCTTCGGGAATGACGGCCACGGGCTGGTGGCTGGGAAAGAACCACAGGTAAACGGGAATGATGGCCGAAACGACGATGAGCCCGCCCGACATCTGGTACATCAATACCGTGCGGCTGCGCACGCCCACGCTGGCCTTCTTGTTGCAGATGGCATAGAGGGCGCAGACGGCCGACGACACCACGCCAATCAATATGCCATAGCGATAGCGAGCGTCGAGCGAGAAGATGCACATCACGCCAGCCACGGTAATCAGCGAGAAGAGCAGTTCAAGGCCGGAAAAGCGTTTCTTGAAAATCATCGGCTCGAAGATGGCCGTAAAGAAGCCGATGAGTGAGAAGCAGATGACGCCTATCGACACGTTCGATGCCTTGATGCTGCCATAGAACAAAATCCAGTGGAACCCCAGCAGCGCCCCGCACCCGCAAAGTTGCAGCAGCTTTTTCCAGCTTACGCGGGGCAATCCCGTGAACACCAGCAGGAAACAGGTGGTGAAAAGCATGCGATACCACACAATGTCCACTTCGTTGAGCGTAATCAAACGGCCGAATAAGCCGGTGAAGCCTGCCAAAAGCACACTCAGGTGCAACTGTATAAACCCTTTCTTCGTTTCGTTCATTCCGGTTGCAAAGATACGGACTTTTTCCCAAAAACAAGCAAGGAGCAGGCCTTCGGGGGCGGATTTTTCGTGTTGTTCTTGGTAATTCGGCAGATTTGCACTATCTTTGCACGCATGAGCGAGAAGATGGAGTTCGGCAAGGCCACCTCACTAATGCCTGAACCTCCGATTCTCTTATCAGCAGAGATTATGAAGAAAGCTATTATCCTCCTTATATCGCTGACCGTCAGTTTGTTAATGTTTGGCCAAGGCGGGCATTTCTACACCTCGGACAAGCTGTCGAGCAACCAGATTACCGATATCTGCCAAGACAAGGCCGGATACATCTGGGTGGGCACGGAATACGGGTTAAACAAATACGACGGTTACCGGTTTACAAATTATCTTCATGAAGAGCACGACACGGCTTCCCTTTGCAGCAATGTCATCTCCTTTCTTTTCAGAGACCAGAACGGCAATGTGTGGGTGGGAACGCGCAAGGGCCTGGACCTCTACAACCCCGTCACCGACCAGTTTGAACATATCACGATGGAGGGTGCGAAGGAAGTTCCGCGCATCAACCACATCGTGCAGGAAGACGACGACCACCTGCTGGTGGGCACGGCTGGCTACGGCCTTTTCCGCCTCGACATCCGCAGCCGCCGTACAAAGAAGCTCGACGGTTATGCCCTTGGCGACAACAACTACTTCAGCCACATCCTCATCGACGGCGAAGGTGCTTTCTGGAAATCGGGCCATGGCAACAAAATTGTGAGACGCACGCCCGACGGGCAACTGCGCGAGTTTGAGTCGCCCTACGGCACCGTGTCGGACTTCATCAACTATGAAGGCGGCGTGGTGATGGTGTGTATTCACGGACTGCTTTATTATCGCGACGGCCAGCTGTTCACCGATTATTTCCACCAGGAGTTGCCCGGAGCCCGCGACCTCGTGTTCCGCACGGCCATGGTTGACCGCCGCGGAAACCTCTTCGTAGGCACGATGGGCAACGGCCTCTGCTTGGTTCCCCACGGCGAGCGGCAGTTGAAGAGATATGTTTACCAGAGTGCGTCGTTCGACCTTGGTACGTCGAACGTGTGGACGCTCTTTGAAGACAACCAGGACAACCTGTGGGTGGGATGCCAGAAGCGCGGCTTGCTGCTGCTCCCCCAGGCGAAGCCGCAATTCCGCAGCTGGAAGTTCGCCGACCTCCACATCAACATCGGCGGTTCGCTGACCTCGCTTTGCGACGGCGGCGACGGCACGATATGGTGCTCCGTTCAGAACAACGGCATCTTTGCCCTCGACGGCGAAGGGCACATGGCGGCCCATCCCGCCTCGCCCGAGGGCACCTACATGCTCTACCGCGACAAGCTGGGCAACTACTGGGTGGGCACCAACGGAGGCATCTACGCCTACCAGCCCCAGACGGGCCAGGCGCAGCGGAAGGCAACCTTCAGCAACGGCTTCATCAACGCCATTACCGACGACGGGCAGGGCCGGCTCTTCATCTCCGTGTTTGGCGAGGGCTTTTGTTCCTACGACACCCATAGCGGCGAACTGCGGAAGTTCACCATGCACCAGGAAGACAGCCCGCGGGGGCGGTTGCACAACGACTGGATTTCAAGGCTGTTTGTAGATAGCCGCGGAAAACTATGGATTTGTTCGGCATCGGGAGTGAACTGCTACGACCCCGTGGCCGACCATTTCCATCCCTACGGCTGGGAGGTCATTCTCGATTACCATGCCGTGGAATCCATTTGCGAAACCTCCGACCGGCAAATCCTGTTCGGCACGGCCACGGGCCTCTACATCTACGACGCCCGCAAGAAGGAGGCCGTGCCCTTCCCGGGGGCGGAGGCGCTGGCCAACAAGACCATCTGCGGCATCGTGGAAGACCGGTCGGGCGACCTGTGGTTCAGCACCACCATGGGCATTTGGCAATACCAGCGGCAAAAGAAAAGTTTTGTGAGCTATGTGCTCGGCAACGGTCTCGTAAGCCGTGAGTATGTGAACGGCGTCTATATGCAAACGGGCGACGGCCGCGTGTGGTTCGGCATGAGCGACGGCATCACGTCGTTCGACCCCGCGACGTTGCCCGGCAGTCAGAACAAGCAGGGCAAGGTGCACCTCACCGGCCTTTTCATCGGCGACAATGCCGTCAACGGCAGCACCCTTTCCGACGGCAAGCCGGTCATCAGCGGACCCGTGGCCGAGAGCCGCCGCATAGAGCTGTCGTATATCGACAACACGTTCACCATGGAGTTCTCGCTGCTCGACTATTCCAACGCCGAGAGCGTGCTCTACGAATACCGGATGAACGGCGGACCCGAATGGGTGCGCACGGCCAGCGGAAGCAATGTCGTGTCGTTCCACCACCTGCAGCCCGGCAACTATGTCATTGAGGTGCGTGCCCTTGAGAACGGGCTCTACACAGAGTCGGAAACCTTCCACATCACCGTGCGTCCGCCGTGGTACCGCTCGCCGCTGGCCCGCCTCGTGTATTTCGTCGCATTGTTGTCGCTGGCGGCCCTGCTGGTATGGGTGTGGCGCCGCCATGCCCGGCAGCAGCTCGACGAGGACAAAATGAAGTTCCTCATCAATGCCACCCACGACATCCGCTCGCCGCTGACGTTGATTATGAGCCCCCTGCACAAGCTCCTGAAGCGCGGCTTCGACGGCGAGGTGCTCGAGGACCTGAAAACCATTGAGCACAATGCCGGACGCATACAGAACCTGGTGACCCAGATTCTCGACATCCGCAAGATTGACAAGCAACAAATGCAATTGCAATACCGTCTCACCGACCTTGTGCAACACGTGGGAAACAGCATGAAGGTGTATCAATATGCGGCCCGCGAGCGCTCCATCAACCTTGCCTTTGTTCCCGAGGTTGACAAGCTCGAGGTGTGGCTCGACCGCAGCGGGCTCGACAAGATTATCGACAACCTGCTTTCAAACGCCCTCAAATATACCTTCGACGGGGGCGAGATAGAGGTGCGCGTTTCCCAGCCCGACGCAAAGACAGCCGAGCTGAGGGTGACCGACAACGGCATGGGCATCAAGGGTGACGTGCACCGAATCTTCGACCGCTTCTACCAGGGCGGCACCTCGCGCGAGGTGCACATCGAGGGCACCGGCATCGGCCTCAACCTCTGCAAAATGATTGTCGCCATGCACCACGGCACCATCGAGGCCGCCAACCGCCAGGACGTGCAGGGCAGCATCTTCACCGTGCACCTGCCGCTGGGTGTGCCAAAAGGAGTGACCGTGGCCGAAGAAACACCCGCCCAGGCCTCATCCCTCGCCGCAGGGACACGAGAAGGGGCTTCCAAGCCCAGCTCACCGTGGCGCGTGCTCGTGGTTGACGACGATGTGGAAATCGGCAACTACATCATGCGCGAGCTGGGGGCATATTATCACATCACCGCCGTCACCGGCGGCCACGAGGCCCTTCACGAGTTGCTCGCCCCCGCCAAGCCCTACGACGTGGTGGTCAGCGACGTCATGATGCCGCAGATGGACGGTTTCACCCTCCTGCGCATGATAAAGACCAACATGAACCTGAGCCACACGCCCGTGGTGATGCTCACGTCGAAGGCCGACGTGGCCAACCGCCTCGAGGGCCTGGAGAAAGGTGCCGACGCCTTCCTGGCCAAGCCCTTCGACATGGACGAGCTGCACATGGTCATCAGCAACCTCATCAACAAGAACCTGCACCTCAAGGGGAAATACTCGGGAACCCAGCAACAGAAGGACAAGGTTGAGGAACCCCACGTCAGGGGCAACGACGAACAACTCATGGAGCGCATCATGAAGGTTGTGAACGAACACCTCTCCGACAGCGATTTCAACGTTGCCGTGCTTACCGCCGAGGTCGGCATCAGCCGCGCACAGTTGCACCGCAAGATGAAGGAAATGACCGGCCTGCCCGTCACCGAGTTCATCCGCAACATCCGTCTGGAGCAGGCCGCACGGTTGCTGAAAGAGCAGAAAATAAATGTCACGCAGGTGGCCTACGCCGTAGGCTTCAGCAAGCTGGCACACTTCTCCACCGTGTTCAAGAAGCAGTTCGGCGTATCGCCCACGGAGTACATCGAAAAGAATTCATAACACAGAAAAGTGATAAGGTGAGGAATTAAAAGTGAAAGACAACCGCTTTTAATTCCTCATCTTTTTTTTCAAGGTTTTCCAAGGAAGTCATAGGCTTTCCTTAGAAGTCCAGGCCGTCTTTTTCCCCTTTTTCCCCTTTTCCCCGCCTTTCTCCTTATGCTACAAAAATGAAACATTGGCGATGTGCCATTTGCCAAAAGTATCTATTTTAAAGGGAAAACCGAGGATGAAACATATTTGAAACGAAACGAAACATACGTGGAAGCCATGAGACGCGAAACATACGTATCTTTGCAGGCAAATGAACGCTTACAGAATAAAAATGTACATAATTCATTTATTATTAACTATATCAAAAAACGTATGAGAAGTTTCAAAGCAAAGACAACGGCCTTCTGCATCGGCCTGTGCCTCCTGGGCGCGGCCACCGCGGAACGGGCGCAGGCAGCCCCGGAACGGGTGTCTGCCGTGGAGCAAACGAAGCTGGCAACCGGTAGGGTGTCCGACTCCCAGGGTCCCCTTATCGGCGCCACGGTCATGGAGAAAGGTACCAGCAATGGCACCGTAACCGACATGGACGGTAAATTCACCCTCAACGTGAGGTCGGGCGCTACGCTCGTCATCTCCTACGTGGGCTATGTGACACAGGAAATCAAGGCCGGCACCGACATGCGCATCACCCTCTCGGAGGATGGTCACTCGGTGAACGAGGTCATCGTCATCGGTTACGGCACGCAGCGCCGCGAGGCCGTCACCGGTTCGGTGGCCAACGTGAGCGGTGAGAAGCTCAACCAGTTTGCCGCCACCAACGCCGCCCAGGCCCTGCAGGGACGTGTGGCCGGCGTGCTGATGACGCAGACCAGCTCGAAGCCCGGTGAGGAGATGCAGATTCGCATTCGCGGACAGCGCTCACTGACGGCATCTAACGACCCCCTTATCGTGCTCGACGGCATTCCCTTCATGGGACAGCTCAGCGACATCAACCCCGCCGACATCAAGTCGATGGACATCCTCAAAGACGCCTCGGCAACCGCCATCTACGGCAGCCGCGGTGCCAACGGCGTGATTCTCATCACCACCGAGAAAGGCTCCATGGGCACACCGGCAAAGGTGTCGTACAACGGCTATGTGTCGTTCAAGAAAATCTTCAGCAAGTATCCCATGATGGACGGTCCCACCTTCTCGAAGTTCCGCAAGGCCGCCGGCCTCTACCAGAACTCGCTCGACGAAGACGACAACACCAACACCGACTGGCAGGACCTCTACTATCAGACAGGCGTGAGCCATAACCACGACGTGTCGGTGAGCGGCGGCACCAACGGCGGCAGCTACAGCTTCGGCGCAGGTTACTACCACGACGAGTCGGTGGTACCCACCGAAGGCTACGACCGTGTGAGCGTGCGCGGAAACTTCGACCAGATGGTTGGCAAGTGGTTCCGCTTCGGACTGAGCACCAACAACAGCTACCGTAAGTCGCAGGGCGTGAACGACATGTACGGCGTCTTGAGCAAGAGCCCCCTGGCAAGCCCCTACGACGAGAACGGCAACCTCAAACGCTATATCTCGCTCCCCGCCGACGACCAGACCGTGGTGACCAAGGAGACCGTGAAGCGCGACAAGGACGTGTGGCTCAACGAGAACAAGGGTATCGGCACCTACAACACCCTCTTCGGAGAGGTGAAATGCCCGTGGGTGGAAGGACTGAGCTACCGCATCAACATCGGCCTTAACTTCCGCAGCTCCAAGGGCGGCAATTTCACCGGCACCGGCGTGAACAACAAGGACGCCAATGCCGTCAACGGCGGCGGCATCTCCGAGAACCAGACACGCAACTGGACGGTTGAGAACCTCGTCACCTTCGACCGCACCTTTGCCGAGAAGCACAACCTGAACGTCGTGGGCATGTACTCCGCCGAGCAGACCACCTACGAGTCAACAGGCGCGTCGGCACAGGGCATCCCCGCCGACTTCTTCCAGTACTACGCCCTCGACAAGGCCACCGGCCAGCTCAACGTCAACAACTACAACTACTGGCAGAGCGGACTGATGTCGTGGATGGGCCGTGTCATGTACAGCTACGACAACAAATACATGCTCTCCGTCGCCCTCCGTTCCGACGCCTCCTCGCGCCTGGCCAAGGGCCATCAGTGGCACACCTATCCCGCCGTCAGCGCCGGTTGGAACATTGCCCGCGAGAGCTTCATGGAAAACCTCACGTGGATTGACAACCTCAAGCTGCGCGTAGGCTACGGCGAAACCTCCAACCAGAGCGTCAACCCCTATTCCACGCTGGGCGGACTGGCCGTGCGCAACTACAACTTCGGCAGCACCTACAAGGCCGGATACTATGTCAACGCACTGCCCAACCCCGAACTGGGATGGGAATATTCAAAGACCTGGAACTTCGGTCTTGACTTCTCGCTGCTCAGCGGACGCCTCTTCGGTTCGTTCGAGTACTACATCCAGAAGACCAAGGACATCCTCCTCGATGTCTCCATGCCCAGCACGTCGGGTGTGAACAGCTACACCGGCAACATCGGCAACACCGAGAACAAGGGCTTCGAGCTCACCCTCAACGGCATCATCATCGACAACAAGGACGGCTGGAAATGGGAAGCCGGCATCAACCTCTACGCCAACCGCAACAAGCTCACCAAGCTCACCGGCGCCGACGTGGTGAAGCCCGACGGCACCAAGGAGCCTGAACGTGACGAGGCCAACCGCTGGTTCGTGGGACACCCCATCGATGTCATCTACGACTATGAGTACGAGGGTCTGTGGAACGAGAGCGACCTGAAGACCGGTCCCGACGGAAAGACCAACCTCGATATCCTCGAGCCCGGCGGCAACCTCGGCATGATTAAGGTGAAATACACCGGCGACTACGACGCCAACGGCATGCCCGTGCGCGCCATCGGTGCCGACGACCGCCAGATTATGAGCATGGAGCCCGACCTCATCGGCGGCTTCAACACCACCGTGGGCTACAAGGGCTTCGACCTCACCATGATCGGCGCCTTCCAGATTGGTGGAAAGCTCATCTCAGCCATCCACTCCTCCAACGGCTACCTCAACATGCTGACAGGCCGCCGCGGACAGCTCGACGTCGATTACTGGACACCCGAGAACACCGGTGCCAAGTACCCGAAACCCGGCGGCATCCAGAGCGGCGACAACCCCAAGTACGGCTCCACGCTCGGATACTTCGACGCCGGCTACCTCAAGGTGCGCGCCATCACCCTCGGCTACAACTTCGACAACCTCAAGGCCGTGAAAGACTTCGGCATCACCCGCCTGCGCCTCTATGCCACCGTGCAGAACCCCTTCGTGCTCTTCTCGCCGTTTAACAACGAGAGCGGACTCGACCCCGAAACCAACTCCTGGGCCACGCAGAACACCGCAGTCGCCGTGGAAGGCTACAACGGCAAGCACCGCATGCCCATCGTGGGCTACAACACGCCCGCCACGCGCAACTTCCTGTTCGGCATCAACCTAACGTTCTGACCACTGGAGGGAATACGATAAGAAACATCATTTTTTGACTTTTCTAATATTATAATGATTATGAAGACAAAAAGCATCAAATACCACCTTGCTGCGCTTTGTGTGGCATGCCTCTCCGGCGCTACGCTCATCTCCTGCTCCGACGTGCTCGACGAGCAGCCGCGCAGCCAGTTCGATACCACCTTCTTCACCACGAAGACCGGCATCGAGGGCGGCCTCACCTCCCTCTATGCCCACCTGCGCTATTTCTATGGCAACGGCTATTTCCTCAACAGCGTGGAGACAGGTACCGACGAATACACCTACGCCCAGTCTGCCGACGGCAACTTCAAGGATGCCGACCTCTCGGGAGTGGGCTCCATGACGCCTTCCAATTCCATCGCCGGCTCTATCTGGGGCACCACCTTCCCCAACATCAACACCGCCAGCGGCATCATTGAGAACGGTGCCGCCGCCGGCATCGACGATGCCCTGCTCGCCGAGGCCTATTTCTTCCGCGCCTTCGACTACTTCCTGCTCGTGCAGACCTACGGCGGCGTGCCCCTCGACCTGGGCGCCGGAGAGCTGAAGTTCAACACCTCCACCGTGCGTACCTCCGTGCGCAACACCGTCCCCGAGGTCTATGAGAAGTGCATCTTCCCCGACCTGGAGAAGGCCCTGGCCGACCTCCCCGACAATCCGCGCCTCACCGGCACCGTCACCAAGAACGTGGCACGCCTCTACCTGGCAAAGGCCTACCTCACCTATGCCTGGTGGCTTGAGAACCCCAACAACATCCCCACCTATCCTGAGTGCAGCCGCAACTCCGCCGAGGCACAGAGCTATTTCCAGAAGGCATACACCGTGGCCAAGACGGCCATCGACAACCCCGGCCCCTACGCCCTGCAGCCCACCTTCTACGATGTCAACGTGGCCACCAACGACCGCAACTCCGAAATCATGCTCTATGCCGACCACGACGAGGACGAGAAGTACGGCAACGGCGGCGCTGGCTACGGCTGGGGAAGCGGCGGCTCTCCCGAGAACTTCGCCTACTGGATGGAAACATGGAACTATACCGAGATGACCGCCAAGGCCGCTTCGGGAGCTACTATCAACCCCATCCAGCGTGAGGCTGTGCAGGCCCTCGGCCGCCCCTGGACGCGTATGGCACCCATCGCCGACAACTTCATGGCAGGCGGTGTGTGGGAAGACGCTGTCAAGGCCATCGACGCACGCTACGACGGCACCTTCACCCTCCGCTACCACACCAACTGGCAGAAAGCCGGCGGCACCGAGCCCTACGTCTTCGGAGCCAACGGCATGCAGGTGGGCCCCAACGAAATCTATTTCAGCTGGGTGCCTGAGAGCGAGGACGGACAAATCAACTACACCGGCGCCGACGGAAAGCTCGGCTTCGGCGAAATGCCCGGACGCGCCGACTTCGTGGTCGCCGTCAACCACATCAGCCGCAAGAAATACCCCATCAACTGGAAAATCGGCATCTACCGCACCGACAACAACGGCGGACTGGGCTCCAAGGTGAACGGCGGCAGCCCCCGCCCGTGGAACATCGCCAAGTTCTCTGAGCTCTACCTCATCGCCGCCGAGGCCGCTGTGAAGCTCAACAGGAACGACGAGGCCCGCCAGCTCGTCAACGTGCTGCGCGCCCGCGCCGGCAAGCAGACCTTCTCGCAGAACGACAACGTCGCCGTCAGCGTGGACCACAGCGCCGAGATGCTCGCCGCAACACCCGTCACCATCACCATCGACTATATCCTCGACGAGCGCAGCCGCGAGTTCTGGGGAGAGGGATACCGCTGGTACGACCTCGTGCGCACGCAGAAATGGGGCGAGCGCGCCACCACATACCGCATCGCCGGCAGCGGCTACACCGACAAGGACCTCCAAACGTTCACACGCGACATCCCCGCCGGCTACTACCTCCGTCCCATCCCACAGGGACAGCTCGACGGCATGAAGATGAGCGACGAGGAGAAAGTCGCCTACCAGAACCCCGCATATAGAAATTAAGGAAATGGTAAAAGCCCCCCTCTAATCCCCCCCCTTGGGGGGAAGGGCCAGCCCCTCGCCCCTCCGGCCCCCTCGGCCCCCCCTCATGTCCCCCCTTGGGGGGAAGACGTACGGCCATCGGTCTCCCCTCCTTACGGGAGGGGCCGGGGGTGGGCCATTGGGGTGGGCCAAAGCACACTCTCTCTATTAGTTGATATTAAGATTATCGTTTCAGCACCGGTCACCGAACACGTTTTGGCGGCCGGTGTTTTTTACAGCCCCCCTCTAATGCCCCCCTCTCTTACGGAAACGGAAAATCGAAGGGCGCAAGACGGAAAATCGAAGGGCGCAAGACGGCAAATCGAAGGGCGCAAGACGGCAAATCGAAAGGCACAAAACGGCAAATCGAGAGGCACAAGACTGCATAACGCCCCCGCGCGACGGCAAAAACACGCTGCTGCGCGGGGCTTTTTATGGTGAAAAATGCCGCCGAAGACGTGCTTTTATCACTTCCAAAGAGTGGAAAAACGTCGTTTTCCGTGCAAAAAATGGCCATTTATGGCATAAAAAACGCATGATTTATGCCCTTTTTCGCATCGCTATTCTCGACGCATCAACACGCCACAGCATTTTTTTTCTTTACCCAGCAAACATTGCAACATACTGAAAACAAACACTTTATATTATTTTTCGACTTGGTATGAAAGATACTAATCCTCCCCCATTTCGCTTTTCGCATTCGCATTTTTCGCAATTTACTGTTGTTGTGGAAAATGTGTGAAATGCTTTTATATATACTAGTATATATAAAAAATTATTTATTTATTTTACTTCTAATGTACCTTATTGCGATTTTTGCGATTGCGATAAGAGAAATAAATAAAACAATTATGCCAAAAGAGATAAAAACTAAAAGGGACTGCCCGAATATACGATGATGAAAACGTGCGTTTTTCGCTTTTCGCATTTTTCGCAATAAGCCCCTTTCGCATTTCTCTTTTTGCTCTAAGCAATTTGCCATTCTCCCCCTGTCGTAAGCCGTTCCCCTTCCTTGTCCAAAAAGTTTCATTGAAAATCTTGTCTGTTATTGCCCCCTCTCTTTTTCTCTTGTGTGAGGCTCGCCCCCTCTCATTTTTTTGCGGAATGTGGGGACTTCCTCCACGGGGAGGGCTGTCAGGCACTGTTCGATGGTTTTGCCGCCGAGCGGGTCGATGCCCTGCTGTATCTGCCGGCACAGCTCCCTGCGGATTTTTGCTTTCTGGCATCCGTCGCCGTTGATGCCGCTGAGGGTGAAGGTGCCGTCGGCATGTTTCTCCAGCGGCTCGCCGGCATAGCACGGCACATGGCAGTAGCGGCAGTAGTCGTGACGGCCGCAGGCGGCGAACGCCCGCCGCTGGTCGGCGCCGAGCATGGCCAGGCGCGCGGGGCTGAGGAGGGCTTCCCTGAGCGACGTATGGCGCACGTTGCCAAAGGTGATGGGGATGTTGCTGCAGGCGCTGACCTCCCCGCCGGGGGAAATGGTGACGAGGCTGTTGGCAGCGCAGGGGAACCCGCGGCGGCTGCCGAATGGGTAGCCGTCGGCAGCGCCGTCGGCGGGCACATGGCCGTTGGCCAGCGCGTCCATCAGGATGATGCGCAGGGCTTCGGGGCGCGTCTGCAGGTGCTCGATGATGGACACGTCGCCGTCGGCACCGGGGAGGAGGGTGCCGGTGACCTCGGTGGCGGCTCCTAATTGGTGGGCCATGCGCCGCACGCCGTAATAGGTGCGGGCGTTGAGGCGGAACACGGGCGTCTTGATGTTGAGCGGCACGGGCCACTCGGCGAGGTGGCGGAGCGCGGTCATGGACTGTTGCCAGGAGCCGGGGCGCCGCGTGATGGCGTCGTGCACCGCGCTGTCGGCGCTGTAGATGGACACGCTGAGCTGCAGGAGCGCCAGGCGGGCGATGCGGCGCAGCTTCCCGCCGCTGTTGAGCGCCAGGGCGTTGGTAAACAGTTTGACGGCGAGGTTGCGCTCGTACAGGTAGTCGAGGATGTCCCAGCAGTGGGGATGGCAGAAGGGGTCGCCGCCGGTGACGGTCACCTCGGGGATTCCCAACGCCACGGCCTCGTCGATGATGCGGCGGTAGTCGTGGAGGGTGAGCATGCCGGAGCGGCGGCGGCGCTCCTCGCGCAGGTCGCTGCGCGCCGCGCCTTCGTTGAAGCAGTGGAGGCAGCGCTCGTTGCAGGCGTAGGTGAGCTCGATGTTGAGTGAAACGCGCAGCGCGGCGGGCAGCGCCTCGCGGTAGTCGTCGGCAGGTGCCAGGCCGCTGTTGCCGATGGAGGGCGGAAAAGCCTTGCGGTACTGCTGCCACTCTTCGTCGGTCCACAGATGGTCGTGGACGAGCCCCACGGGCATGAGCTGTTGGCGCAGGAAGTCGGCGACCTGCTCGCCGGTGGCGCCGGTCACCGCGGCGATGAGGGCGGTATCGACGGGCTGCTCGCGCTTGCCGGCCAGCACCTCGCCGACCAAGAGGGCCGACGGGCCGTCGAAGGTGTAGCAGGTGCCGCGGGCCGTGTTGTACATCACGCTCCGCAAGGCCTCGCCGTTGAAGGCGCCGCAGGTGTAGAGGGGTCGGAAAAAGGTCATGGCTCGACGCGGTGATAGTTCAGGTAGATGCAGTTGATGCCGTTCATGTACTTATGGTTGATGTTCTGGCAGAGGCGCGACAGGATGGCGCGCCGGAGGTTTCCCTCGTCGATGTCCATCAGCTCCGCGTCGGTATATTTATATACGGGATTGAGGAGGGGGCCCTTGCTCTTGACCACCACCGTGAGTTCCTTCTCTTTGTCGATGATGCGCACGTCGAAGGTTTCGTTCTCCCTGGAGGACGATGGCTGGTGGGTCTCCACAATCTCATAGAGTAGTTCCTCGAGCGCTATCTCCAGGGCGAGGCCGTCGGGCAGCTCGCAAATCTTCAGGAAGGGGTGCACCTGGGTGAGGAAGGCCTTGACGCCCTCGTCGGTATAGGGCACGGAGGAGGTGACGGCGGGGTTCGACGGCACCGTGTTCTCGAGCGTGGGCCAGGCGTAGAGGCGGTTCCTGCGATGCACCACATAGGCCATGGCCACCATGACCAGCAGCAGGAGCCAGGAGGCCACGGGAAGGATGTACCAGATGAGCCGGGGGGTGTAGAGGCCCATGACGGCAATAATGGCGATGTAGCCCAGGTTGGTGACGACCTCGGTGAGCCGGCACAGCTTCTGGTGTCCCTGCACGAAATAGAGCATGCTCAGCGTCATTGACAGGGCGTTGGGCAGGAAGGAGATGCTCATCAGGCGCAGCGGGGTGTAGCACTGCACGGTCAGGCTGTCGTCGGCGCCGTAGAGCCTTACCAGCAGGTCGGGGAAGAGGAAGATGAGCAGGCTCAGCGCCGCCATCAGCGGTATCAGCGTGCGGAAGATGCGGCGGGTGAGCAGGCGGAAGCTGTCGTAGTCTTCCTCGCCCAGGAGGATGCCGCCAATATCGGTGATGGCGGTGTTGGAGCCCGACAATGCCAGCATGCAGATGCTGTTAATCTGGAAATAGATGGTGAAGAAATACATGCCGTCGGCACCGAGCTTCTCGATGACCAGCGAGTTCATGATGAAGGCCAGCACCGGTGACAGCAGGGCCGAAATGAGCATGGGGAGGCCGATGGCGAAGCACTCGCGGTACTGCCTGATGCTGCAAACCTTCTCGGGGCGCCTGAGGCTGAAAATCTTGCTGTTGCGGCGCATGTAGCCCGTGAGCGAGGTGAAGGCGAGCAGATTGCTGATCGCCGTGGCCAGGGAGGCACCGGCCATGCCCATGTCGAAAGCGCCGCAAAGGAGGAGGTCGAAGCCCACGTTAAGCACCTGGGAGATGATGATGCGGCGGGTGATGAGCTGCGGGCTGCCGTTGATGATGACGTAGGAAGCGGGAACACCGCAGACGGCAGCGACGAAAATGGCGAACATGTCGGCATGGATATAGGGCTTCAGCATGGGAAGCAGGCGCCCGTCGGTGGTCAGCATGCCGGCCACGGTGTCGAGGAAAGGCAACACAAGGGCGATGACCGCCAGCGTGGAGAAAACGACGTAGTAGAGGTGGTTGTTGAACAAGCGGTTCACCTTGTCGTAGTTCTGGGCACCGATGCCCCGTGCGCTCAGGAAGCTGGCCCCGGCGCTCATCATGCCGATGATGATGAACATGCAGCTTGCCACGGGCTGCCAGACACGGACGACCGACAAAGAATCGGGCGACACGAGATGGGTCACCACGATGGAGTCGGTGATGCCGCCCAGCTGCCTCATCAGTGCCGAGAGGACGGTGGCCAGGAAGAACGACCCGAACATGTTCTTCAAAACATATTCATTGTGCTGCATCATGGTATTTTGAATCTATAAACGGCTACGCCTATCATTGTGAACTTGTCCTTCATATAAGTGAAGGCGTCCATGCCGGCCAGCCCCAGCCCGTTCTCGCTGGCATGATAGAAGTGGAGCCTGCCGTCCAGCCATTTGGCTATCAGCAGGTGTTTTATCTCCACGCCCCTCGCCCAGGTGTGCTGGCCGCACACCACCGCCATGATGTCGCCGTCGTGAATGACGCCGAGCGGCGAGTCGTGCGGCATGTCGAGCAGCTCGCGGGGGATAAAGGTGAAATGCACGCGCTGCCGTTGCTGGCGGAGGGCGATGGCGTCGTAGTTCTCTTGGTCGGCCATCTGGGGCAGGAACAGATAGCGGTTGGTGGTCATGTAGTGCGGCGCCATGTCCATCACCCCCGTGAAGGGGAAGGCAGGCTCGTCGGGGCTGATGCGCTCCACGAAGCCCTCGCTGATGGCCGACTGCATAATCCAGGTGAAATAATGGTTGCGCGTGGCAAAGGAAATGACGCCGTCTTGATAGTGCATGCGGCGGTAGTAGTCTTTCAGGTCGGCCAGCGTGGTGCGCCCGTCGCGGTAGCAGAGGGCCAGCGACAGCACGTCTTCCATGACGGTGGTGCAGTCCACATGGCTCAGGCTGACCAACAGGCGCTCTTCCTCCATGGGCTGTGTGAACGCGGTTGCTATGCCGCCCTCCATCAGTTGCCGGAAGAAGTATTCCGTCGGCGGCATGGAATGATCGACGTTTTCCATCGCTCGCTGCAATATCTGCTCGTTTTGCGCGTCAAACTGCTGCTCGTTGCGGTGCAGCCTGCGGCGGAGGTTTTTCCTGCACACCCATTTCGCAATGCGGGCGACGGGCGTCCTGACGCAGAACACCAGCCACAGCGAACGCAACGAGGCCAGCCGCTCGCGCCAGAAGTAGGGGTTGGCCTTTACCTTCTCATAGTCGCTGATGTCGATGCCCCAGACATCAAAACCCAGCCATCGGGCAATGCGCAGCGAACGGGCGATGTGGAAACTGCTGGTAAGGATGTAGAAGCGTGTTTGCCCGAAAAACATCTCCATGTTCCACAGTGAGCGGAAGGTGTTGTAACCACAGGAGTCGAGCACGAAGCGCTCTTCGGCAATGTGGTATTCTTCCACCAGCGTGCGGTAGATGACGGTGGTGTCGGCGCGGCAACCGGAGATGTAGAACAGCCAGTCGGGGCAGGCGTCGGCAAGGATGCTCACCAGCCTCACGCGCAGTTGCAGGATGGGCGTCAGCGTGTTGTCGGGTCGCAGCTTGGCGCCCAGCACCAGGCATACCTTCACCCCCTCGGGCAATGGCCTGCCCTTCGGCCCCTGCAACCTGTCGTTGTGTAGCTTAACATACCGCATCGTCCGTCGCGTGCATTTTTTCTTCTATCCTGTGAAGAAGAATGATTTGCTCTCTCACACTGGCGGCAAAGGCGTCGCCGTTTTCCATGATGTAGGTCTTCAGCCCGTCGATGTCTTTGCACTCCCTGTGGTGCATCACCGTGAAATGCAGGCCCCACCCCTCGGCATTGTGCCCGGCACCGTCGAAGAAAGCCGCCCTGCCGTCATAGACGTCTTTGTTGGAGCGCGCCCACAGGTGGAAAATGCGGTCTATGGCATGCGTCATGCCGCTGTCGGAATGGCAGTAGCAAACGAGGTCGTCGCGATGTTCTTCCAGGTATTGGAAAATCACCGCCACAATCATCCGCCCCACCTCCTTGTCGGGCATGCCGCCACGCTTCCCGCCGGCAAGCCTGAGCAAAAAGTAGAGCACGCGGTGGCCGCCCATCTCCGCCACCTCGACAAAGTGAAGCACATAAAGGCGATTCGCGGCATTGTAAAACTCCACCGCCGAATCGCCTCGCCTGCGTAACACCAGTTTCGATGTGGTGTTGATGTTCGCTATTCCCTCTTCAGAAACAGTATTCAACCTTTCTTGCCCCGACAAACAAATCACGACTCAGGATGGATGGTCGTTATTTGCCTGTGACAGACAGGGGGTTATTTGTTCTTTGTACTTACACAAACACTAACATCTCTGTCATCTAATTCTCTCTGCACATAATCGTCGAGTGTCAGTGCCTAGGTTTTATAGGCGAAGGGCTCAAACAGCCTTCCCTTCTCTTTGAAATGATATGGCACAAAGGTCATGAAACTGCCTTTCACTTCTTCTTGCACCATGATGGTGCGCCTGTTCACCTCAAACAAGGAATCTGGATTGTTGATGTTGCGCTCTAAGTCCCAAAGATGCTCATGAAGCGTCTTTTCCATTAAGTTGAGCATGTTGCGAATGATAATCGCTTTTGTCCTGAGCTCATTTTCGGCATTCCTGTCCAATTCACCCTCAAGCATGTTTTGAGTGTAATGGTATTGAAAGACGGAAACCAACTCAAGGAGCAAAGCAGCTATCACAATAATAACAACTCCTTTGCGGTTTCTAAAATAGTGTACGATTTATTTTAAAAATGTTCTCATACTCACCAATGGAATGCTCTTTTTGTTTCGATTTAGGACAAGATGGTAATTACAAATGATAAAGTTACGAATAAGTGAGTGAAAAACCAAATAAAAACAATTTTTTTATATTTTGTAAATAAGTATCTAAACAATTCATTATTAAATGTGTGGTTTGTTTTTAAGGTTAATAAAGGACACCGTGTGCACGCTTTGGCCGACAGAAGCTGACATGTGACGATGGACGTAACGATTGCGTGCCCAAATTGCCATATAAAAAAAAGAAGTGCCTGAAAATCAAGCACTTCTTTTTAATATTTGGTCGGGATTACTGGACTCGAACCAGCGACCTCGCGCCCCCCAGACGTGTGCGCTACCAACTGCGCTAAATCCCGATCACCTTAAAAGCGTTGCAAAGGTAGGCAGAAAGTGTGAAACCGCCAAATGTTTCGGCTTATTTTTATCTTTTTTAACCCTTGAACGCGGCAATATGGCGGCTGAGGGGCCGGAAACGGGGTGCCTGGGGCGCGTCAGGCCAATGGGCGGGTGGCCTGTTGCAACCATGTGCGCTCGTCGTCGCTGAGCCGTGGCGAGAGCACTTCAAACACGCGGCGGTGGTAGCGGTTGAGCCAATGCACCTCTTCGTCGGTCATCAGCGAGCGCACAATGGGCTCCACGGCGATGGGGCAGAGGGTGAGGGGCTCGAATTTGAGGAATCGCCCGAACTCCGTCTGCCGGTCGTCCACGACAATCAGCGTGTTTTCAATCCTCACTCCGAAGCGGTTTTCGAGGTAAATGCCCGGTTCGTCGGTCACCGTCATGCCGGCGTGAAGGGGTGCCGGACGATATTCCATGCGGATTTGGTGGGGCCCCTCGTGAACGTTCAGGCAGGCGCCCACGCCGTGGCCGGTGCCGTGCAGGTAGTTCAGCCCGTGTTCCCACAATGGTTGCCGGGCAATGGCGTCGAGTTGCGTGCCACAGGCCCCGTCGGGGAAATGTAGGTTTTGCAACCTCAGGTGGCCTTTCAGTACGAGCGTAAAGACGCGCTGCTGGTCGTCGGTGAGCGGGCCCAGCGGGATGGTGCGCGTAATGTCCGTGGTGCCTTCGTCATATTGTGCCCCGCTGTCCAAAAGGAGCAGTCCCTCGGCCTTCAGGGGAATGTCGCTCTCCTCGTCGGGTTCATAGTGAACGATTGCCCCGTGTTCCTGGTAGGCGGCGATGGTGTCGAACGACAATCCCCTGAACCCGCACTGCTCAGCCCGTAGTTGCTCCAGTTTGTGGCTGACAGTCAGTTCGGTAAGCCTTTCGCCCTCAGCCATGCTTTTCTCCAGCCAGATGAGGAATTTCGTCATGGCCACCCCGTCGCGTGCCATGGCTTCATGGAAAGCGCGAATCTCGCAATCGTTCTTCACGGCCTTCATCATCGGCACGGGAGAAGCCGTTTCCACGACGTTGACTTTGGCGAAGTCATAGAGTTTCTGGGCTGTCTGGTCGGGGTCCATGAGGATGTTCTCGCCCGAAAATCCGGCTATTCCCGTCGCCACGTTTTCGTAGTCGTCAACGTCAATTCCCTCTTTTCTCAGGTAGTCGCAGATGTCGGCCGAAAGTTTGTCTTTATTTATATATAAGGTGGCGCGGTTGTTGTCCACGAGCAGGTAGCTTACGAACACCGGGTTGCAATGAACGTCGCCGCCGCGCAGGTTGAGCGTCCAGGCAATGTCGTCGAGCGTTGCCATGAGCATGCCGTCGGCGTTGAGCGCCCGTAGTTCCTTCCTGATGCGCTCCAGCTTCAAGGATGCCGCCTCGCCCGCCAGTTCCAGCGATTGCCGTCTTACGGGTTCCTGCGGTATGGGTGGGCGTTCGGGCCAGATGGTGTCGAAAGGGTCGCCGGCGGCCACCAGTTCCATGCCGCCCCGCTCTTTCAGTTCCTTGGCCAGTTGGTCGGCCATGGCCTTCGAGCACACCATTCCGTCGATGGCCACCCGCCGGATTCCGTGCCCCTCCAGTTGCTTGTCCAACCATTGTGCCGCTGTCGGCGTGCCTTCCATTTTCTCTTTCATAAGCACAAAGTCGGTGCCTTCCAGCTGTTGTGCCGCCGCTATGAAGTATCGCGAGTCGGTCCATATTGCCGCCCCGTTCTTGGTGACCACGGCGGTGCCTGCCGAGCCGTTGAAGCCGCTGATATATTCGCGCGCCTTCCAGTGTGCGGCGGTATATTCGCTCTGGTGCGGGTCGCTGGTGGGCACGATGATGGCATCCACGCCCTGCCTTTCCATCCATTGGCGCAATAGTGAAAGGCGCCTGCTGATTTCGTTCTTCATATTTGGTTTCCTCTTTTTTGCCACAAAGTTACGGATTTTTGCCGGCATTCGGTAAAAAAACACCATAACATTTTGCCATCCCGCCGTTTTTTACTATTTTTGCGGTTGATAAACGATTATCAATTAAATTTCTATTCATTATGAAGCTATTCAGAACCCTGCTTCTCGTTTTTTGTATTCTCTCCTCCGCCATTGCTTTTGGTCAGGACAGCTACCGCCAGTCCTACAAGAATTTTATTGAGGCATGCCCTTCGAAATCGCAGGTGAGCGCCTCCACCATGCGTGTCAGCCTGTCCACCCTCAACCAAGCCTTGATGAAGCAATACGACAAGTCGCTCTCCGACGACCTCATAGAGACGTACCTCAATGATCAGTTTTTCGACGATGTTGCCGATGCCATCATCCCTTTTTACCAGAAAGGCGTCAGCGAGAATGACCTTCAGGAAGTCACCCGCCTCATGCTTCAGCCCTCTGGAAAGCAGTTTCAGGAGCACCTGATGGCCATGTACGACATCTACCATGAACAGATGTTGGAAATGGGCCAGCAGCTGGCTTTCAAATTGATAGATGGAGGAACCCCCGACCCCGTCAGTCTCCGTCCCGACATCAGCCAGGACTACATCCTTCTTTTCAACAAATACTACGACGCGCAGAACATGGCCGAATCGACCGAGAGCATGGTTCGGGGCCTTCAGCAGTCGGCTAGCGGCGAGCAGATGAGCATCGTGGCCGATGGTCTGGCGAGCTTCCTTCGCGAGAACTTGAAAAACATTATGCTCAACTCCTGTTCGGGCCTGCTCACCGAGAGCGACCTGCAGTTCGGCATCGCTCTTTCTGAGCTTCCTGCATGGAAACACATTCAGCAAGTGTCGAATGAGATATCCCAGAACCCCCTGGCCATGGGCATGCCCGTCGTGGTGGCCTATCAGGGCTGGCTGGCCAAGCAAGGCGTGGAACTGAACATGTAATTGCTAAACACAGTTGGCAAACAGCCGCCTTTTCATATTTAATAACAGTTTAAATATGCGTAAAACCTTTTTCTTTCAATAATTTTCATTACCTTTGCAAGCAAAGTTTCAAACAAACAGATAAAAACAAAAAATTATGGCAACCTTAACTAACGAAAAACTGACCATCGTCGGCGCCGCCGGCATGATTGGTTCCAACATGGCACAAACCGCCCTTATGATGGGCCTCACCACCGACATTTGTCTCTACGACGTGTTCTCGCCCGAGGGCGTGGCCGAAGAGATGCGCCAGAGCGGCTTCGACGACGTGAAAATCACCGCCACCACCGATGCCGAAGAGGCTTTCCGCGGTGCCAAGTACATCATTTCCTCGGGCGGTGCTCCCCGCAAGGCCGGCATGACGCGCGAAGACTTGCTGGCCGGCAATTGCAAGATTGCCGAGGAACTGGGACAGAACATCCAGAAATACTGCCCCGATGTGAAGCACGTGGTCATTATTTTCAACCCCGCCGACCTCACGGGCCTGGTAACATTGCTCTATTCGGGCCTGAAACCCGGACAGGTGACCACCCTGGCCGGCCTTGACACCACGCGCCTTCAGAGCGCCCTGGCCAAGAAGTTCAACGTCATGCAGAACGAAATCAGCGGATGCGCCACCTATGGCGGACACGGCGAGCAGATGGCAGTGTTCGGTTCACACGTCGTGGTGGCCGGGCGCAAGCTCACCGACATCATCGGCACCGACGAATTCCCCGAGGCCGAATGGGAGGAGATGAAGACCGCCGTCACCAAGGGCGGTGCAAAGATTATTGAGCTGCGCGGACGCTCCAGCTTCCAGAGCCCGGCCTATCTCTCGGTAGAGATGATTCGTTCGGTCATGGGCGGCGAACCTTTCCGCTTCCCCGTGGGCACATACGTGAAGACCGAGAAGTACGACCACATCATGATGGCCATGAAGACCACCCTCGACAAGGACGGTGCACACTTCGAAGTTCCGCAGGGCACACCCGAGGAGAACGCCAAGCTCGACGCCTCCTACGAGCACCTTTGCAAGATGCGCGACGAGCTGGTGACGCTCAACATCGTGCCGCCCGTGAGCGAATGGAGCAAAATCAACCCCAACCTCTAAGGCAAAGTTTTTCCAACAACAATGTGAAAGGGATGCCCCACCGGCATCCCTTTTTCTGAAACTTCAGGATAATGATTTGAAAAACGGCTTCCACGGGATGCCCTCCTCCTACACTTCCCAAGCCCTCAAAACACCCCGAAAAAGTCCTTGAAAGGCAGTAAAAATTCTTTACATTTTAACACTTTTCTAAAGTGTTGATTGTCAGCGGCTTAAAATGTCGCTCAGAAAAACGCCATTTTTTGGGGAGAAAGATGCAAGATCTCTCCTCGAAAACTGCCATTTCTCCACCCGAGATTTGCAATCACGCCTCTGCTACATTGAAAAAACTTTACATTTTAACATTTTGGTGAACCAATCATTAAGTGAAATAAAATGGAAAAAACACGCCAGAAGATTGTTTTCGCATCGCTTTTCCTGCTCCTCTTTTCCCTTCCACAGATGTGGGCGGCCCATCCCGTAGGCACGGCCTCGCTTCACGGCACCGTCACCGACCAGGCCGACGGCCAGCCGCTCCCCGGCGTCAGCATCTACCTGCCGGAGCTCAAGGAGGGCACCGTGACCGACCTCAACGGCCGCTATTCCCTGACCGGCCTGCCCGCCGTGCAGACCACGGTGCAGGTGAGCTATGTGGGCCACCAGACCATTGTCAGGACGGTGAACCTGCGCAACACCGTGCTCCTTGATTTCCAGCTTGAAGAGGCCAATGCCATGCTCAGCGAAGTGGTGGTGACGGGGCTCACCGGCACCGAGCTCATCAGCCGTTCGCCCTCGCCGGTAAGCATCATTTCGCCCCACGAGCTCCATTCCACGCCCTCCACCAACATCATCGACGCCCTGAGCCGACAGCCCGGCGTGGCACAGGTGACCACGGGGAGCGGCATCTCGAAACCCGTTATTCGCGGACTGGGCTACAACCGCATCCTGGTGGTCAACGACGGCATTCGCCAGGAAGGACAACAATGGGGCGACGAGCACGGCGTGGAAATAGACCCGCAACGCGTGCACTCCGTAGAGATTTTGAAAGGGCCGGCCAGCCTCGTCTATGGCTCCGACGCCATGGCCGGCGTCATTATTTTCCACGACGACCCCGTCATGCCCCGCGGAACCATGTCGGCCAATGCCAGCGGCGAATACCAGTCGAACAACGGCCTGTGGGCATATTCCGCCGACTTTGCCGGAAACCGGGGCGGCGTGGTGTGGAACTGGCGGTGGAGCCAGAAGGCCGCCCACGACTACGAGAACAAATACGACGGCCGCGTGGTGAACAGCCGTTTCGCCGAAAACGCGCTTTCGGGACTGCTCGGCATCAACCGCCGATGGGGATATTCCCACCTGAAGTTGTCGCTCTACCAGCTAAAGCCCGGCATGACCGAAGGCGAGCGCGACCCCGAAACGGGAAACCTTCTGGGCGGCGATGAGGAAGACGGCGGCGGACCGAATTCTTACAAGAGCATGGAGCCCTATCAGGAGGTGAAACACTATAAGGCCGTGCTCGACAACACGTTCCTTATAGGCGACGGCTCGCTGAAGGTCATTGCGGGCTATCAGAACAACGGACGGCAGGAGTTCCACCACCATGAGCACCACCACGAAGAGGGCCTCCACCACGACGAAGACGAGCATCACCACGACGAGGAGGAGTGCGGGCTGCACTTTGTGCTCCACACCCTCAACTACGACGTGCATTTCCAGCCATCGGAATACCGCGGATGGAAAAGCGCGGTGGGCGTGCAGGGCATGTATCAGAAGTCGGAAAACCACGGCGACGAATTCCTCATTCCGGCCTACAACCTCTTTGATGCCGGTGCCTTTGCCACGACGTGCCGGTCGTGGGGCGTGTTCCACGTGAGCGGCGGATTGCGCTACGACACGCGCCACCTGCACAGCCACCGCCTCATGACCGAAGACGAGGGCCTTCGATTTGCCGCCTTCACACGAACCTTCAACGGCCTGACGGGCAGCATAGGAGCCATTTGCAACCTCTCGGACCAGGCCAACCTGCGGCTGAACATCAGCCGGGGATTCCGCGCGCCCAACCTCAGCGAGCTGGGCAGCAACGGCTCACATGAGGGCACGCTGCGCTATGAGGTGGGCAACAGCAACCTGGAGGCCGAGTATAGCTGGCAGGCCGACCTAGGCTTCGACTATTCCTCGCCCGTCGTGTCGGCACAGGCCGCCCTGTTTGTCAACCACATCGACAACTACATTTTCGCACAAAGAGGCACCGAAACGGCCGTCGGGCCAGAGCACGACGGCCTGCCCGTGTTTCACTATGCCCAGGGCACGGCACGCATTGCCGGAGGCGAGGCCACGATAGACATCCATCCCGTGGAGGCCCTGCATTTTGAGAATGCTTTTTCCTACGTGAGCAGCGTGCAACTCCATCAGCCGCGCGACCGCCGATACCTGCCCTTCACGCCGCCGGCACGTTGGCTTGCCACCCTGCGCTACGACATCGTGCGCGACGGCAAGTGGCTCAACAACACCTTCGTGGCACTGGAAATGGACCATAACTTCAGGCAGGGCCGTTGTTTCACGGCCTACGACACCGAGACGCCGACACCGGCCTACACACTTTGGAACCTCTCCGCCGGCACCGATTACCGCCATCACGGACGCCGCGTGGCCACGGTTTTCGTCTTTGCGCACAACATCTTCGACTGTGCCTACCAGAACCATCTGAGCCGGTTGAAATATGCCGACGTGAACCCCGTGACCGGGCGAAGGGGCATCTTCAACATGGGCCGCAACATCGGCGTGAAGGTGTCGGTGCCTCTGTTCTGATAACGGAAACGGAAGTGGAAAGGGAAAGGCATGGCCGGCTTTGAGCCGAACTTTTGATTTTTGTTGAAAAAAAATGAGAAAATCCGATACAATGTGTCGGATTTTTTCATAAATTTGTAGCCCGAAAACCTTTATTTAACTATTAACCAGACAACATTATGAGAGTTGGTATTCCTAAAGAAATCAAAGACAACGAGAATCGAGTTGGCATGACTCCGTCGGGCGTGGCCGAGCTGGTGCGCCACGGGCATGAAGTGTTTGTGCAGCATACTGCCGGCGAGGGAAGCGGTTTTCCCGACGCTCAGTATGAGGCCGTGGGCGCAGTCATTCTTCCCACCATGGAGGAGGTTTACGACAAGGCCGAAATGATTGTGAAGGTGAAGGAACCCATCAAGCCCGAATACGGGCTGGTGAAGCGCGGGCAGGTGGTGTTCACCTATTTCCATTTTGCCTGCGAGGAAGAGCTCACCCACGCCATGATGAAGGCCGGCGCCGTGTGCATAGCCTACGAAACGGTGGAAAAGCGCGACCACAGCCTGCCTCTGCTCATTCCCATGAGTGAGGTGGCCGGAAGAATGGCCACGCAAAACGGTGCCTACTACTTGCAGAAGACCAAGGGCGGAAAAGGAAAACTCATGGCCGGCGTGCCCGGCGTGAAGCCTGCCAAGGTGCTCGTGCTGGGAGGCGGAACGGTGGGCGAGGCCGCCGCGCGCATTGCCATCGGCATGGGTGCCGACGTCACCATTGCCGATGTGTCGCTGCCCAGGCTCAAACAACTGGCGTGCGAGATGCCGCAGGTGCATACCCTTTATTCGTCGGAACACAACATCCGGCTGGAGCTGCCCACGGTGGATGTGGTCATAGGCTCGGTGCTTATTCCGGGCGATGCCGCTCCGAAACTCATCACGCGCGACATGCTCAAGCTCATGGAGCCGGGAACGGTGCTCGTGGATGTGGCCATCGACCAGGGCGGATGCTTCGAAACTTCCCATCCCACCAAGCACAGCGACCCCGTTTACATTGTTGACGGCATTGTTCACTACGCCGTGGCAAACATTCCCGGTGCGGTGCCAAACACGTCAACCACGGCGCTCACCAATGCCACCCTGCGCTATGCCGTGGCACTGGCCGACAAGGGTTGGCAACAGGCGTGCCGCGATGACGAGGCTTTGCGCAAGGGCGTGAACATGGTTGACGGCAAAATCACCTACGAGGCCGTGGCCAAAGTCTTCAACCTGCCCTACACACCGCTTGTATTAAGTGAAGAGTGAAAAGGTAAAAGTGAAAAAAGAAAAGTGAAGAGTGAAGAATTGAAACCGCATATCAGATGGCGGTAGCAAATTCTTCACTCTTCACTTTTCACTCTTCACTTATTCAGATGGCGGCAGCAAATTCTTCACTCTTCACTTTTCACTCTTCACTTATTCAGATGGCGGCAGCAAATTTTTCACTTTTCACTCTTCACTTTTCACTTAGATTTTCACTTTTCACTCTTCACTTAGATTATCACTTTCCCGTCGTTTTCGGACTACGCTTGTCGCGCTTATAGCTGCGGTACTCGTCGAGGGGGATTTCCACGTCGGGTTCTTGTAACATTCCTGTCTGTGGCAGCCGCCATTTCATGTATTTGATGTTCAGCCCGCGCTCCATCCACATGCGCTCGTAGTAGGTCTGGATGGAGAGGATTTTGCGCGTCTCGTCGTCAATGTCGGCCGTGTGGTAGAGGTCGTCGGTGCAAAAGACCACGGGCAACGTGTTCTTCTCGGCCAGAAGCCGCGTGTAGGTGAACAGGAAATTGGAGTCGGTCTTCAGGTGTAGGAGTCCCCGGTCCACCAGGAAATGGCGGTAACGTTCCAGAAACCATGTGGACGTGAGGCGTTTGCGCACGTTCTTCATCTGAGGGTCGCTGAAGGTGAGCCACAATTCGCTCACCTCGCCAGGGCCGAAAAAGCGGTCAATAATCTCGATGTTGGTGCGTAGGAAAGCCACGTTCTTCAATCCCTCGTTCAGGGCTTGCGTGGCGCCGGTCCACATGCGCGCCCCTTTGATGTCAACGCCAATGAAGTTGGTGTGGGGGAAAAGCCGCGCCAGTTCCACCGTGTATTCTCCCTTTCCGCAGCCCAGCTCCACCACGATGGGTCCGTCGTTCTGGAAATAATCCTCGTGCCAACGGCCCTTCATGTTAAATTCCCCGTCGCGGATGACCGAGAAGGGATACTGAAAAACATTCTCATAGCGGTCCATATCGGCGAACTTCGCCAACTTTCCTTTGCCCATTGTTTTGAAGGTTTTTGGGGTTCTTGTTGTTCTTTTCGCTGCAAAATTACAAAAAACGGCGCATATATACGCCTTTCCGGTTTGAAAAAAAATCGCTGATGCCGTTTTTCAATTTTTTTCATTACCTTTGCATTCAAAATCATTCAATACATTATGACACTTTATCCAAAACTGATAGAAGAGGTGCTGGCCACGGTCTTGTATGCCGGCACGAAGAAAAACCTGGTGGAGAGCGGAATGCTGGCCGATACGCCGAGTGTGGCCGCACCGCAGGGTGAGGGCGATTGCTGGAAGGTAAAGGTGGTGCTGTTGTTTCCGCGCGACACCGACCCCTTTCTGAAGTCCACGGTAAAGGCTGCCGAGGCCGCCATCAAGTACCGTTGCGGCCAGGACGTTGAGGTGCAGATTGTCACCGAGTTCAAGTCGAAACCGCGCCCCGAGGTGGGAAAGCTGCTGCCCGGCGTGAAGAACATTATAGCCGTGAGTTCGGGAAAAGGCGGCGTGGGAAAGAGCACGGTGGCCGCCAACCTGGCCATAGCTTTGGCCGGAATGGGCTATAGCGTGGGCCTGCTCGACACCGACATCTTCGGCCCCTCCGTGCCCAAGATGTTCGGCGTGGAGGATGAGCGACCATACGCGGTGAAGGTTGATGGGCGCGACCTTATCTGCCCCATTGAGAAATATGGAGTGAAGCTCCTGAGCATAGGCTTTTTCGTCAGTCCCGACACGGCGACGCTATGGCGTGGCGGCATGGCCACGAGCGCGCTGAAGCAGCTCATCGGCGATGCCGACTGGGGCGACCTCGACTACTTCATCCTCGACACGCCGCCGGGAACGAGCGACATCCACTTGACGTTGTTGCAGACGCTGGCCATCACCGGTGCCGTCATTGTGAGCACGCCGCAACAGGTGGCGCTCGCCGATGCGCGCAAAGGCGTTGACATGTATCGCAACGAGAAAGTGAACGTTCCCATTCTCGGATTGGTGGAAAACATGGCGTGGTTCACCCCTGCCGAGTTGCCCGAGAACCGCTATTATCTCTTTGGAAAGGAGGGCTGCAAGCGGTTGGCCGAGGAATTGGGCGTGCCGTTGCTGGCGCAAATTCCCATTGTGCAGTCCATTTGTGAAAGCGGCGACAAGGGAATGCCGGCTGCCACCGACCCCGGCACCATGACGGGCCTGGCCTTCCTCAACCTGGCACAGGCCGTGGTGTCGGTTACCAATAGAAGAAACAAGGAAATGGCAGCCACAAAGATTGTGGAGGTGAAGAAGTAATCACACGGCCTCTTTTTGGCGCTTTGCGCTCAAGGCTCTTTCCCTGATTTGCTCCAGTCGCTGGGCGGCACGGCGGCGGGTGTGGGAAATCTGGTAGCGATAGACGGCGCAGGTGGCAAAGAAGTACGCCAGGACCTGCAGCCACAGGCAGACATACTCAGAACGTATGTCCTGAAGGGTGGCGCCCATGGAGTTGATGCGTATGAAGCCGCGGATGCCGAATGTGCTTGGGAACAGCCACGAAAAGCCCTGCCAGTAGCCCGGAATGTTGCTCTGCGGCCATGATGCCCCGCTGAGGAACATAAGCGGCACGGTGGCAAAGACCACCAGCAGCATGACGTTTTCGCGATAACGGACAATACACGACACAAACATTCCGAAGAATATGCAGGCCAGCACGTATGGCACGCACAACCCAAGCAGGTCGCTTATCCGGAAGAGCGACGTGAAATGGAAAATGAGCGGCACGGCCAGCGTGAGCCAGGCCGTCAGCACGGCGTAAATCATGAAGTAGCAAAGCGTCTTGCCCAGCACGATGCGGAAGAGGCCGTTGTAGTGGCGGCTCACGGGAACGAGGTCGCGGTAGCGGTTGTTCTCGCGGGCCGTGCCGGCAGAGAGGCCGATGCCCAGCACCAGTGTCTGCTGGATGACCAGCATGAGTACCGCCGGGATGATGAACGAGCCGTAGCCGCCCGTGGGGTTGAAGAGCTGCACCTCGTCGAAGGCCAGCGGCTGCGTGCCGATTTCCTCTTCGCGGGCGGTCACGTTGCCGGCGGCGGCAATCTGTATGTCCTTGCCCATGGCCTGCGCAATGGCGGTGGCCGTCTGGTAAATGGCTTTATAGGTGAGCATGAGGCTCATGTCGCAATACACGCTCACGGTGGCCTGCTCCATGCGGTTGAGGCGTGTGTCGAAATCGGTAGGCAGGAGCACAATGCCGTGCACCACCTGTTTCTCTACGAGGTCGCGGGCCTCCATCATGTCGTTGCATTTATAGGCCACCTTCACGTCGGGCGAGGCATCATATTTTCTTACGAACTGGCGGCTGATGGAGGAATGGCTCTGATCGACCACGGCCACGGGCACCTCGCGCACCACTTCGTTGTTGTAGGCCCAAGAATATAGCAAAGGATAGAAAATCGGCACCAGCAGGAAGAAGATGAGCACGCCCTCGTCCTTGACGGTGGCTTTCATCTCCTTTGCCCAGATGTAGCAGGCATCGTGAAGGCCTTCGTTCATCTGTTTCCATATACTTTTTCCTTGTTCCATGGTGGTCGGGGTTAATGGTTGAACGCGAGAGGGTTAGGGTATATAGACATATTCCTGCATGGCCTTGCGGATGTTGCGCATCACAAAAAGCGGCAACACAATGAAGATGCCGAGGGCCATGAAGTTGAACCATGCGATGTGCAAGGGATAGCCGTTGAACACACACATTTGATATATCATGTAATAATGTCGCAGCGGGAACAACTGCGACAGGGCTTCTATGGCTCCGTCCATGGCAAACACTGGGAAGGTGAAGCCGCCGGTGGTGAAACTGAGCACGGCCCACAACGAGCAGATGCTCATCGACATGCGCAGCGACGGCATCAGTCCGAAGGCGAACACGCCGAAACTCTGCGCGGCGAGCACGGCCAGCAGGCCCAGCAGCATGATGGTCCACGTGCCGCCGGGGTGGGGGAAACCCAGGTGTCCGAAGAGGTACCACAGGTGTCCGTAGAAAATCGTAAGGAAGATGAGGGTCTGGGGCAACAACTTGCCAATCATGGCCACATAGATGTCGCCGCCGGCGAGGGCCATCAGCTCGTGGTTGGTCTTGAATTTCAGCTCCGTGCCTATGGAGTAGGCCGTGATGAGGAAGATGAAAAGCATGAGGATGCCCGGAATGAGCATGGTGCTCAGATAGACATTATAGTTGACCCACGGATTGCTGATGGGATGCAGGTCCACGGTGATGGGTTGCAGGAACGTGCTTATCTGCCTGGCCGTGAAGCCTTTGGCCTGCATGGTGCTTTGGCCAACGGCAGCGCTGCCCAGGGTGCTGACCGTCTTCAGGTCGCGGTAGAGCAGGGCACCGGCGGTTATCGACGTGCTGCTGTAGTAGAACGAAATCTTTGGTTGGCGGCCTGCCACCAGTTGGTCGGTGGTGCCTTGGGGAATGTAGAGAAAAGCGTAAATTTCGTTACGTTGTATGGCCTGGCGAGCTGCCGCCATGCTGGGATAGCGCGACACTACGCGGCTGGCCTGGAAGGCGTTGAGCCTACGGCCCAGTGCGCGGCTGGTGGAAGTATTGTCGAGGTCAACCACGCCCACGGGCATGTCGTTGGGCTGGCCGTCGTGCATGAGGTCGGTGAAGAAGAAAATCACAGCAATGGGAAACACCACCATGCAGAAACCGTAGATGGGGTTTTTCCTCAACAGTCCGCACTCGCGGCAACTGATGCTGAGGATGCGCTTGATGGCCGATTTGCGTTCTTTCACCTTTTTTCGCCGTTATTGTGTCAAAGGGCCGGAGAGGCTCAGTTGCGGATGATGAGCGACATGCCCGGACGAAGGCCGTCGAACTTCTCCACGGGCCGCGCCTTCACTTCGAAGGTTTTCAGGTCGTACTGCCCGTTGGCCTTGGTGGCCTTCCATACGGCGAAGGAACCTTGGTCCTTCATGTAGAACACTTTCATCTTGATTTCCTTCTTGAACGCCGGGCTGTAGGCCGTGAACTCGGTGCCGGTCTTCATGCCGTTGAGTTGGTCTTCGCGCACGTTGAAGGTTCCCCACATGTCGTCCATCTGTGCAATGCTCATGATGGGCGAGCCTGTTCCCACGAGTTCGCCCACCTTGGGATAAACGCTGCTCACTTCGCCTTCCATCTGTGCGGTCTGCACGGTTTCCCTGATGTATGACCTCACCTCCTGCACGGCACCCCTTGCCCGGCTCACCTGTGCGGCGGCGGCCTTTTTCTCCTCGTTGCGTGCTCCGGCCTGTGCCAGGTCGTACTGGCTTTTTGCCGCTTTTTCCTGAGCCTCCAAAGCCTTGTAGGCGGCCAGTGCCTCGTCGCGTTTCTGGGCGGTCATCACGCCTTCGTCGTAAAGTCGTTGCACGCGGTCGTAGGTCTTCTTGGCCACCTCGGCGCCGGCTTTGGCCTGTTGCCAAAGCTGGTAGGCTCCTTGAATCTGCTGTTCGCGAGCACCGTTTTGTGCCATTTCGCTCATGGCGGCGGCGGCTTCCACGGCACTGGTGGCCTGCGCCTGCTTGGCCTCCACTTCAGGTGCGTCGATGATGGCCAGTGTGTCGCCCACGTGGACAAAGTCGCCTTCCTTGACGCGTAGTTCAAGAATGCGCCCGGGCACCTTGCTCGACACCCTGTATTCGCCCACTTCCACTTCACCTTGAATCTCGTCGGGTGTGCGGTCCAAGGTGAAATAACCTATCAATGCTACAATCACTACTACTGCTATGAAGCCCAGAATGGCAAGCAGGATGTTGTTATGTTGTTGTTTTGCTGACATTTTTATATCTTTTTTATGAATGATTCGTGGCCGATTTTTTAGGAAATCCTAGGAAGACCTAGGAACTCCCAGGAAAGCTTAATCGGCAATGCCGAGCGACCGTTTCAGCCCGGCTTGCGTGAGGCGCATGTCCACTTCGGCGTCGATTTTCTGCGTCTGAGCCTGCATCCATGCGGTCTGCGCCTCCATCACTTCGGTGGCCGTCATCACGCCCTCGGCAAATCCCAAGTTGGCGCACCGCAGGTTTTCTTCGGCTTTCTGCACGTTGCGACAAGCCATTTCGTATTTCTTCCCGGCCTCTTTCACCTTGAATTTGCTTTGGTTCACTTGCAGTTCAATCAGTTCCTCCGCCTCGGCCTGTTCCATGCGTGCTATGGTGGTGGCCGTCTTGGCCGCTTTCACCTTGTAGGCTCCTTCGTGCCAGCTCCAGATGGGCACCCGGGCCAGGATGCCGATGTTCCATGTTCCGGCGAATTTATGCTCGAAGCCGTTATAGACGCTGGGGTTGGTCACCATGTATCCGCCGGAGATTGCCACCTGCGGCAGGAAAGCCGCCTTGGTGAGCTTCGTCACCTGTTCACTAAGGTCGGCGGCGTTTTGTAGCATACGCAATTCCGAGCGGTTCTTCCACATGTCGTACATGTTGCCGTCGGCAAACGTGGCGACGGCCATGGCGGGCAGTTCGGTTTTGTTCTCATCCTCCAGCACGATGTCGGAGTCGATGGGCAGCCCGCATTGTTGGCAGAGCAGCATCTTGGCCAGTGCCAACCCGTCTTCGGCCTGAGTCACGGCCATTTCGGCCTCGTTCACCTTCACGCTCACTTTCAGCCCGTCGGCCCTGGTGGCAAATCCCTCGCGGATGAGCTTGCTCACGTCGCTGTCGAGTTTCTGCACCAGTTCAAGGAAACTGGCTGCCAGCCGGTTTTTGTGCTTGAGCGACACCACCAGCCAGTAGCTCTGGTCGATGTCGTAAACGGTGTTGAGCATGGCGCTCTCCGTGGCGTTGGCGGTCAGTTGTTCCGAAATATCGGCCATGTTGTTGGCAGCCGTGATGGCTCCGCCCATGTAAACGGGCTGGTTGACCATGACGGCGGCGCCCATCATGTTGCGGTTGTTGGTGCGGAAGGCGCGGCGGATTTCGGCGCCCACGCCGTTGAGGGCCTCGGCCATCGGGCCCATGTACTGCCCGGCCATTTGCCCTAAGGCCTGCGCCTGCTGGGGGGTGATAAGCCCCTGCTGCGCCATGTTGGTGATGGATTGCGGCAGGGTGGCGCCCAGCTTTTCTGCGAAGGTGGTGCCCAGGTTGTTGAGGGCGTTCTTCTGGTCTTTGTTGAGCAACGACACTTCGCGGCTCAACAGCTCATATCCGCCCACGGCGTCAACCCTGGGCAGATATTTCGTGCGCGCCGCCTTTTTTACATCGGCTGCAGCCTCTTGTTTCAGCCTTGACACGGCCAGTTGCTTGTTGTTTTTCAGTGCCAGTGCGCGGCAGCTGTCGAGGCTTAGCACTCTTTGAGCGCCGGCAGGCACGAGCATGGCCGCCAGCGCATATAAAAGAATGGCCTTTCTCATCGTTTACTATTAGTTGAAGGTAAAGTTTCTCGACCCTATGAGGTGCCCGTCGCAGAAGATGCTCACCTTGTAGGAGCCCTCGGTCAGGAACTCGCTGATGTTCCAGAACATGGTGACGGGTGTTTCGTTGCCGGTGTATTCCACCTGTTTTTTCATGGAGTATTGAATGCTTTTGTTCTCAAAGTTGAATGTTCCGCCGTTGGTGAGCGTCTGACCGGTGGGTGTCTGAATGCGCACATACACGGTTTTCACGCCGTTGGAAGCGGTGACGTTCTTGGCGATGCTGAAGTTCACCTGCAGGTTCTTCGCCTTGTCGAGCTTCTTGGTGGCCTTCCCTTTTTTGTCGTTCATCTGCATGTTGATGCCCACGGCGTCGAGTTGTGCAGCAATGGCCACTTTCTCCGAGAGCGATGTCTTTTCCTGGTTGAGGCCCTCGATGCGCCGGGTGGCCTCCTCGTATTGCCCCCTCACGCGGGTGTTCTCCGCCGTCAGGTTCTGGTTGAGGCGGTTCAGCGAGTCGATTTCCAGCACATAGCTCCTGATGACCTCGCGGCAGGTGGCCAGCTCCTTCTTCAGCCTGGTTATCTCGCGGGCGTCGTTGGCCTTCACCTCCTTCAGCTCCTTCAGCAACCGCTGGGTCTTCAGCTGCTCCTGTGTCAGCTGTTCCACTATGCTGTCGTTGCTTATCTGCATCTTCATTTCGCTGTACTGCTGGGCAAAGCGCTCATATTCGTTCTGCATCTCCTTCTTGTCCAGCTCGGCCAGCTCCTGCATGTCCTGGTTCACTTTCTTCTGGTCCTCGAGGCTGGTATAGAGAAATCCCAGCCAATAGCCCAGTCCGCCGAGGATGAGCAGCGCCAGGATGGCAAGGGGAATCCACACTTTCTTGTTCATATCTTTCTGATAACCTTATTATATAAATACAATTTCAAAAAACGATGCAAATGTAATCTATTTCTCTTAATTGGCAAAGAAAAAGCGCGCCTTGTTTCCCCTTGTCGTTTGTTATTTAATATTTTTGAGGAAAAAATGAACAATCTTAACCCTTTTTTGCCGGTCTTAATAGAGCGAATCTGGCTCAGCAGGCATAAGGAGTTGAGGAGTTTTCGCGGCTTTCAGCCGTTAGTACGCTCACCTCCTCTGGAACAATCCTGCGCTGTCGTCTGAACACAATTCTTTTTGGTGGATAGCGGCATAGGTATAAACTGGTAAAAATATTTGACAAAACGGGCTGTTTTTCGCCGTTTTTGTAAGTTGCTGAGTTTCAGTGGTT
>JAEEGL013660469.1_pt1 | contig 150475 bp, 117 predicted proteins | sample 9134231 | NCBI WGS metagenome assembly JAEEGL01 (sample SAMN16246548, study PRJNA631951) | gut metagenome | biome: gut microbiome; feature: rumen; material: fiber-attached | host: Bos | place: Iran: Karaj | collected 2018-10 | reverse complement strand
ATCAAAGTACAAACCCGTAACTATAAGAACTAAGGAACTATGGCTGAAAAAGTATTAAAATCATTCACAGTAAAATACTGGAAGCAGAATGGTCCGAAAGATGCGGGTCATTTTGAAGAGAAGGTAATGAAGGACATCCCTGGTGATACTTCGTTCCTCGAGATGCTCGACATCCTCAACGAGCAGTTGATTGAGGAAGGCAAGGAGCCATTCGTGTTTGACCACGACTGCCGCGAGGGCATCTGCGGCATGTGCTCGCTCTACATCAACGGTACGCCTCACGGCAAGACCGAGCGTGGAGCCACCACTTGCCAGCTCTACATGCGTAAGTTCAACGAGGGCGACACCATCACCATCGAACCTTGGCGTTCTGCAGGTTTCCCTGTCATCAAGGACTGCATGGTCGATCGCTCAGCCTTCGACAAAATCATCCAGGCAGGTGGCTACACCACCGTCCGCACAGGTGCTCCACAGGATGCCAATGCCATCCTCATCCCCAAGGAGGATGCTGATGAGGCAATGGATTGCGCTTCCTGCATCGGTTGCGGTGCCTGCGTAGCAGCTTGTAAGAACGGCTCTGCCATGCTCTTCGTCAGCTCGAAGGTATCGCAGCTCGCCCTTCTTCCCCAAGGCCGCGTAGAGGCAGCTCGTCGTGCCAAGGCTATGGTAGCCAAGATGGACGAACTCGGATTTGGTAACTGCACCAACACCCGTGCCTGCGAAGCCGTTTGTCCTAAGTGTGAAACCATCGCCAACATCGCTCGCTTGAACCGCGAGTTCATCAAGGCAAAATTGGCAGACTAATACATATTATATAAATAATAGGGCGGGTAGCATCACCGTTACCCGCCCTTATTAGATTATTTTGAGTAACGATTATGAATAGACAATAGAAGCCATAACAAGAATTATATGAATTACGATTTATTCCCCGAGCTTCCTACACCCAAAAACAATTATAATTTGAGGTTTGATAGAATTTTCCCTCGTAATATTTGGACTCATCCCAATTTCCCTTATAAAACTACAGAAGGAATATATGAATACGAACAACACATTAGAAGAATGGGGTGTGATCCAAGATTTATATACAAAACCATAGAAGATAAAAACCAAAGTGTTAGTGCATGCTTGCCATCCTCGCCATCATCTAATGATTATTTGTATTGGGTTAAAGACCAATTGAAATACTTGCCTTCTATCGAATCTTTTTGTAAAGAACAACATATTGACCCCATTTTTGACGATATTATGGTCAAAGATTATCTTGACTATAAAGGTAGCATCATTCAGAAAATACAAAGGGGGGTCACTGTTGCAAATTGGATAATGATAAGTTCATTTCTTGTAGGTAGTTTTATAGGACCTGTATTTTTTTATCTCGTGGGCTTAGATATTGTTTGGTCAATTATCATTAGTATTATATTTGTTTTCTTTATTGGTCTAATTATGAAGTTCTATAAAAAGGGAGTACAAAAAAGAGTTCTTCTTCAAGTAGAAAAGAATAATACCGTGATTGATTGTTATACTCAAAAACTCAAAAACTATTTCGAATTTTTGAGAGAGTTAAGTTCACAAAGAAAAAAACAATATATTGAAGAAAAAGAACAAGAATTAGCAAATCTATTTGTAAACGGAGACCGTTTTGTTTGGAAAGAATTAAAAAAAGCCTTTCCCTATTACTATCTTTCCCCTTTATTAATCGATGAGTATGTAAAGAATTGTTCGCTATTAGAAAAAGTATTCAGTACTATTAAAGAAAAAGAAACACACGACACAATAGATGAAAAAACTATTTCTGAAACAATAAAAGAATTAGATGGTCATTTAGACAAATCATCTATTCAACAAATTGCAAAAGTTATTTCGTGGTCTATTTGTACCAACATACAAAGTGAATAATTGCCAAACGCCAAATGCCAAATAAGCGTGAAGGGGTGGTTATTATATATTATATAGTTCCTATCCATTTACTTCTATCCCTATTAATAATTATATATATATAATATAGGGGGGGAGTTTTTTTTCTTATTTCTTATTTGGCATTTGGCGCTATAGAGCAACGTGGATTTAAGTTATGTTTGGTCTCAGGCAGGTTTTTGAGGCCAGAAAGAGTGGTTTTTGGGGGCATTTTGAGACTCTTGAAGGCTTTGAGATTGCTGGGGAGACTTGGTGTATTTTTATAACTTATTGCTTTATAGAGAATTAGCAATCTACAGACACCTCGTCAGTCTCAAATCTCAAATCTCAATTGTTTTTAAAGGCACCTCCTCACTCTCCCTTCTTCTATATATTATATATCTATATATCTAATTATTAATAAGTTATATATATAATAAGAGAGGGAGTCGATGTGAAAAGGTACCTTTTTTTCTAACTGAGATTTGAGATTTGAGACTGATGGGACGTTTGGTGTTTTGGGTGCAACTCGTTTGACATTTTTCTCTCTATATGGCATCGTCAAAACACTTGTGTCGTTGGCGAAATTACGGCACACGCGTAGGGGTAATTACGGCAACGGTGGAAGCGTAATTACGTTTGTGGAGGTGCTGTTTTGGCCTTGCTGGGGGCATCGGGGAAATTTCTGCGACGCTTTTTTTGTGGGGTCGGAAAGAAGTGTTACCTTTGTGGCATCATCTTGTAAACCCATTAATGACAACGACATGAACATTGGAGACAAAGCGCCTGAGATTTTGGGCAAAGACGAGCAGGGACGGGACATCCGTCTGAGTGACTACAAGGGCAAGAAACTGGTGCTGTACTTCTATCCGAAGGATAACACCAGCGGCTGCACCGCTGAGGCTTGCAGTTTGCGCGACCGCTATGGCGAGTTGCAAGGTGCTGGCTATGAGGTGGTTGGTGTGAGCAAGGACTCTGCTGCCTCTCATGTGAAGTTCAAGGAGAAACACGAATTGCCCTTCCCTTTGATTGCCGATGTGGACCACACGCTCTTGGAGGCGATGGGCGCATGGGGCGAGAAGAACATGTATGGCAAGAAGACGATGGGCACCATCCGCACCACTTTCATCATCAACGAGGAGGGCATCATCGAGCAGATTTTTGTGGGCAAACAGGTGAAGACCAAAGAACATGCCGAGCAGATATTGGGTGTGTAAAAGGTTCGTCGTCGGGAAGTACGAAAGAGTGGTTGAATGGATTTTGGTATAAAGGTGTAACATATTCAATATAAAATTTGTAACTTTGCAGCCAAATTCGATTTAACAACTCAAAAACAATGGAATACAATTTTAGAGAGATTGAACAGAAGTGGCAACAAAAGTGGGTCGAGGAGAAGACTTACAAAGTTGTTGAGGACAATAGCAAGCCCAAGTTTTATGTGCTGAACATGTTCCCCTATCCCAGCGGAGCAGGTTTGCACGTTGGCCACCCATTAGGATATATCGCCAGTGACATCTATGCACGTTACAAGCGTCTGCAGGGTTTCAACGTACTGAACCCGATGGGCTATGATGCCTACGGATTGCCTGCTGAGCAGTATGCCATCCAGACAGGTCAGCACCCTGAGAAGACCACCTTCCAGAACATTGACCGCTATCGCGAGCAGTTGGACAAGATTGGCTTCTGCTTCGATTGGGACAGAGAGGTGCGTACTTGTGCTCCTGGCTATTACAAATGGACACAATGGGCCTTCCAGAAGATGTTCAACTCGTTCTTCTGCAACAAGTGCCAGTCAGCTCAACCCATCGAGAAGTTGATTGAACGCTTTGAAGAGAAGGGAACAGAGGGTTTGGATGTCGCTCAGACGGAAAACCTCACATTCACGGCTGCCGAATGGAAGGCGATGGACGAGAAGCAGAAGAGCGACACGCTGATGAACTACCGCATTGCCTTCATGGGTGAGACGATGGTGAACTGGTGTGCTGGTTTGGGTACTGTGTTGGCGAATGATGAGGTGGTTGATGGTGTGAGTGTGCGTGGTGGTTTCCCTGTGGAGCAGAAGAAGATGCGTCAGTGGTGTCTGCGTGTGAGTGCCTATGCTCAGCGTCTGTTGGATGGTCTCGACACGATTCAATGGAGCGACAGCATCAAGGAGACACAGAAGAACTGGATTGGACGCTCAGAAGGTGCTGAAGTGGAGTTTAAGATTGCTGATAGCGACGAGAGCTTTACCATCTTTACCACTCGTGCTGATACGATGTTTGGTGTCACCTTCATGGTGTTGGCTCCTGAAAGTGAATTGGTGGAGAAAGTGACCACTCCTGAGCAGAAAGCTGCTGTGGAGGAATACATCAAGTATGTTAAAGGTCGTACAGAGCGTGAACGCATGATTGACCACAAGGTGACGGGTGTGTTCTCTGGCTCGTATGCCATCAATCCTTTCACAGGTGAGAAGAATCCTATCTGGATTTCAGAATATGTGTTGGCTGGTTATGGTACAGGTGCCATCATGGCAGTACCTGCTCACGATAGCCGTGACTACGCTTTTGCCAAGCACTTCAACTTGCCGATTATTCCTCTGATTGAGGGTGCTGACATCAGCGAGGAAAGCTATGATGCCAAAGAGGGTATTGTATGCAATTCACCACGTGCAGACGTGAAGCCATACATCGACTTCTCCCTCAACGGATTGACCGTAAAAGAGGCAATTGCTGCCACCAAGAAGTATGTGAAGGAAGCTGGATTGGGTCGTGTGAAGGTGAACTACCGTCTGCGCGATGCCATCTTCTCTCGTCAGCGCTATTGGGGTGAACCTTTCCCTGTGTATTACAAGAATGGCATCCCCACGATGATTCCAGAGGAGTGTCTGCCTATCGAATTGCCAGAGGTGGACAAGTTCTTGCCTACCGAGACAGGTGAGCCACCACTCGGCAACGCTACCGTTTGGGCTTGGGACGAGGTGAACAAGAAGATTGTGGAGAACACAAAGATTGACAACAAGACGGTATTCCCCATCGAACTCTACACGATGCCAGGCTTTGCAGGTAGTTCTGCCTATTATCTCCGCTATATGGATCCACACAACAACGAGGCACTCGTAAGCAAAGATGCTGATGAGTACTGGCAAAATGTGGACTTGTATGTGGGTGGTAGCGAGCATGCCACAGGTCACTTGATTTACAGCCGTTTCTGGAACAAGTTCCTCTTCGACCTCGGCATTTCCTGCAAGGAAGAACCCTTCCAGAAGCTTATCAATCAGGGCATGATTCAGGGACGAAGCAATTTTGTGTATCGTATTAAGGACACGAACACCTTTGTTTCGTATGACAAGAAGGACGGCTACGATGTCACTCCTATCCATGTGGATGTGAACATTGTGAGTGCCGATGTGCTCGACGTGGAAGCATTCAAGGCTTGGCGTCCTGAGTATGAGACCGCTGAGTTCATCCTCAACGATGAAGGCAAATACATCTGTGGATGGGCTGTGGAGAAGATGTCAAAGAGTATGTTCAACGTAGTCAATCCCGACATGATTGTGGAGAAGTTCGGTGCCGACACCTTGCGTCTCTACGAAATGTTCCTCGGTCCTGTGGAACAGAGCAAACCTTGGGACACGAATGGTATTGACGGTTGCCACAGATTCTTGAAGAAATTGTGGAAGTTTATGACCAATGAGGAGACCCTCTCCCCAACCCTCCCCCATAATGGGGAGGGAGACCATGCGGCTTGCTCTTCAACGACTAACACCCCGAATGGTCTCCCCATTATGGGGGAGATGTCCAAAGGACAGAGAGGGTCTAAGGAAGAACTCAAGGCACTCCACACCCTCATCAAGAAGGTGACTGCCGATATCGAGGTGTTCTCTTATAATACGTCCATCGCCGCCTTCATGGTATGCTTAAACGAACTCACCAAGCTCAAGAGTACAAATCGTGAGGTGAAGGAAGCACTCGTCATTCTGCTGGCTCCGTTCTGTCCTCACTTGGCAGAAGAACTCTGGCACTTGCTCGGTCATACCACTACCGTTTGCGATGCTCCTTGGCCAGCCTTCAACGAAAACTATCTGAAGGAAGACTCCGTGAAGATGATGGTGGCCTTCAACGGAAAGGCACGTTTCCCACTGGAGTTCCCAGCCGATGTGACCAAGGAAGACGCTGAGAAAGCCGCACTTGCCAACCCACAATCTGCCAAGTGGATGGAAGGCTTCACGGTGGCAAAAGTCATCGTTGTGCCTGGCAAAATGATCAACGTAGTACTGAAGAAATAAGAGACCCTCTCTGTCCTTCGGACATCTCCCCCCCTATGGGGAGAATAGCCATGCGGCGGATGATATAAACTATGGTTCAAGAACAAAAGACAAACAACCCGGATGGTCTTCCTCCCCATAGAGGGGGAGGACTGAGGTGGGGGTCTGAACTAAAGGATTATGCCCTCATCTCTGTGGGCGTAATCCTTTATGCTATCGGCGTGACCGTGTTCATGCTCCCCTACAGCTTGACTACAGGCGGTGTGGCGGGTGTGGCATCTATCGTTTACTATGCCACTGGCATTGAGGTGCAAGTGACTTACGTCGTCATCAACATCGCCCTGCTCATCGCTGCCATCAAGGTGTTGGGCATCCGCTTCTGCATCAAGACCATCTATGCCGTGTTCTTCATGACGTTCATCTTGTGGCTGATGCAACGACTTATCGAAGTGCCCGACCCAACCCATCCCGGTTCGATGATGTTACCTCAACTCATCGGCGAGGAATCCTTCATGGCATGTGTCTTAGGAGCCATCCTCTGTGGTACTGGCGTGGCACTCTGTTTCGAAAACAACGGTTCCACAGGAGGTACCGACATCATTGCCGCCATCGTGAACAAGTACAAGAACATGTCGCTGGGCAGCGTCATCATGGTTTGCGATGTTGTCATCATCTCCTCGTGCTACTTCATTTTCCACGACTGGTTCCGTGTCATCTATGGTTTCGTGATGCTGTTCATCTGCTCCACCACCATCGACTACTGGATGCGCCGTCGTCACCAGTCCGTGCAGTTCATGATATTCTCCCGAAATGCCGATGCCATCGCCGATGCCATCGTCAACACCCATCATGGTGTGACGGTGCTCGATGGTGAAGGCTGGTTCACCCACACCGACCGTAAAGTCATCGTCAGCATCATCCGTCGACGCGACCAAGCCATGATGCAGCGCATCATCAAACGCATCGACCCATATGCCTTTGTCTCCATGACCGATGCCAGTGGTGTGTGGGGAGAAAGTTTCGACCAATTCAAGGTGAGCGACAAGCGCACCAAAGAAGAGAAGAAAAAGAAAAACGCCGTGTTGGTGTGTGTGACCAACAACAGCACCAAGATAGACACCGCCCAGCAAACGCTTGGAGACTATTACGACATCCGTTCCCTCCTGCAAGTAGGGTGCGACACCCGCAAGGAGTTCTACTCCGTCATTCTCGGACAGGAACCCCGCAAACGCGTCTCCTTTGTCAAGAAGTTCTTCGGATTCGATGCCTTCTATCTGGCCAAAGACGGCACTGTCACACTCGTCGAAGGCAACTACGACCAACCCGAATACGACATCACGGAACACGAGAGTCTGGAAGCCTTAAAACGCTATTTGGAACGGAGAAAGAAGTAAAGCCGTCCACTACGGTTGCTTAAACTTGACCGTGGCGACAGGACGAAGAATGTTTGTCTCGGCAAACGATTGCCCCGTAGTCACCGAACCTGCTCCCATCGTGACAGGCTTTATCGCACTGTCATCTTCCACCAGCAGGCGATGGTCTTTATCACCCTGTAAGCCTATCTTCGAATAGTCAGCGTATCGTCCGGAAAGCGTCTGGGCCTCAGCCTTTGTCATCAGCCTCCAACCGCTGATGCCATCCACCCCACATGCTGACAAGGCCGCTTCCACCTTCGTCCTTGCCGACGCTTGTGTATCATTTCCCGAAAGATTGCTCATCACCTGCTGATTCGACGACAGCAACAGCACTTCAGTTATTCCACTCGATTCATTCACCGAAAACACGTAACACCCCATGTAAGAGTCACCTACCGCAGGAGCACTGCCCGTCACCACATCATCATCCACTTCCTCAGGTTCTCCATCTACTCCCTCGTCAAAATCAAACGAGATGGTCTTCTCCGCATTCCAATTCGCACCCGTGATGGAGCCTGTCATCGTCACCTCCAACGAACCCGTGTACGTGCTCTGTATGTTCAGCTTGTCACCAGCATTCAGTTGTTCATCTATCTGATACGTATAAGTCGTCGTGCCGTTAGGCTTCACCACACGCACCGTCACCGTGGCCGTTTCGCCCGATGGAGGCAACAGATAGCGCATGCCCGTCCACAGCCACGAGTGTCCATCCGTCTGTCGGGTCAAAGTCACCGTTTCCGTACCTGCCACTCCAGCATATCCAGTGCCGAGCAGACTCTCCCACAAAGGCGAAAATGTGACCGTCACTGCCGTCGCCACCGAGGGGATGTGATTCACGCTCACCTCCTGCAACAGCATCACCTTCCTCTCCATATTCAACGTCAGCACATTCGTCTCGCCATCCACCAACGTCACCTGTCCCTGAGCCACCATCACATCGCCATGCTCCTTTCCCTCCTTCAGCGCAATCGCCATCGAGGGCGATGCCTGCTCTTTCGTAGGCAAGTTGTAATTCTCGGCCGTAGCACCACCTATGGCATACACCGAATAAGTCCCCTCAGTCAAGGGAACGCTCAAAGCCTCAGTGGCATCACCGATGGATTGAAGTGCCACACACTTCTCTCCACTGAACACATACACATTCACTGGATAACTCACCGTGCCATCCTCGGCAGCACCGACAGTTCTTGTCTGCACCTGCAACAACGCACTTCCCTCCTCCGTCGCTGCCCCTTCAGGCATGGTCACTCGTTCACAGGCCAACAGCGTCAACACCCCTGCGGCCAGAACTAGCATTCTTCCTGACAAGTTTTTCATATCATGACATTTTATATGATTCAAAAAAGGTTCCTGCGGCAAAATTACACTTTATTTCCAACAAAACCCATCTTGCAGACACTTTTTTTCTCATTGTACCCCAAAAATCATCCTCCCATTCCCGAAATATTCCTATCTTTGCCCCCAAAACCAACCCAAAAGATGGAAAAAACCACCCGCATCCCCACCGAGTCCGAAGCCTACACCCGACTCACCGCCCTGTGCGCCCGGAGCGAACTATGCCGCACCGACGCCCTCAGGCGATTGAGCCGTTGGCAGGTGGCCGACACCATAGCCGAGCAGATTGTGGCACGTCTGATGCAGGAACGCTACATCGACGAACAACGCTATGCCAACGCTTTTGCCCGCGATAAATTCCGTTACAACCATTGGGGCACCGTGAAGATAGCACAAGAACTCAAGCGTCGCCACATCCCCTCTTCCTGTATAGACACGGCACTGGCCGACATTGATACAGATGAAAGCCAAGCGACGCTCCACCAACTCCTACAAAAAAAGCGTCCTTCCGTCAAGGGGAAGAACGCTTACGAGATACGTGGTAAACTCATCCGCTATGCCGTCGGAAAAGGATTTCCTCTCGACGAAGTGATGAAAGAGGTAGAACATCTGGAGGATTGGGACGATGAGTAACCTGTGGAGAGATGTGGTGGGGATGCTGATGCCTCGAACCTGTCCCATGTGCGGCAACAGGCTTTCAGTGGGTGAACATCCTCTATGCACAACATGCATGATGCGGCTGCCCCTCACCGAGCTGCACCGAGTGGAGCACAACGTGTTGGAACGCCAGTTCTGGGCACAGTTTCCCGTGGAGCGAGCCGTAGCCATGTTTCACCACGATGGGGAACAGACACGCCACATACTCTATCACATCAAATATTGGAGACATCCCTTTCTCGCCACCAGTTTGGCAGCCTGCTATGCAGAAGAACTCCAGAAGACTGGTTTCTTCAACGACATTGATGCCATCATCCCGCTTCCTTTACACTGGCGGAAGCAGTGGAAGCGCCATTACAATCAGAGCCACTACATCGCTCAGGGCATTCGTCAGGTGACGAATATCCCCATCTATACAAAAGTGGTGAAACGAGTGAGGAACAATCCCTCGCAAACCCATCTCACATCACGAGAACGCATAGAAAACGTCAAGGACATCTTCCGTCTGACACATCCTGAGAAGATTGCAGGGAAACACATCCTCCTTGTCGACGATGTGGTCACAACAGGGGCGACACTGACGGCTTGTGCACAAGAACTGGCAAAAGCCTCCTCTGTGAAGATTTCCGTCCTAACATTAGCCATCGCCGCTCACACAGCCTTGCCAGCCGTGGAGGGCGATGGATGTGAGACATCAGTGTTTGGGATTCCGCTAATGGAGTGAGATTATTTCAGTTTATTGAACTTGGCGTTCTTTTCGATAGTCCAATCCTTGCGCTGAGAGAGTTCGCAGTTTTTGCCCTTGAACATCTTAGCCGCATTGGCGTCACCTTTCAACTGCCAGTTCAGCCATGCCAATGCCACCACACTGAACTCGCCACCATGAGGTTCGCGATAGGTGCCGCCATGACCTACCGGGAAGTTGGTGGCACATGCGGGCACATGGCTGATACGTTGGAAATCATCCATACCGTTACCATACGCAATGTCGGTCTTACCGCCGAGGATGTAGATAATAGGCGTGTGGATTTCCTTCAGTTTATCCTTCTTAGGCATCGGCATACCACCGACAGCAGTCGGAGCACTCTGGTCGGTGAAGAGTCCGCTGTTGCAAATCATCAAACTCTTGATGCGGGGGTCGGCACAATTGAAGAGGGTCTGCAAACCACCGCACGACATACCAGCCACACAAATGTTCTTGGTGTCTATCTTCTGATAGTAAGGAGAAGTCGGATTCTCATTCTGAGCGATAATCCAGTCGATGGACTCTATCTGCTGTTCTGCTCTCGACATCGGTCCTTTGTACCACTCGTCCACCATAGGAATATCGCCAGTGGCCAGCACGATGTAACCATGAGAAGCAATCTCGTTGAGGAAATTCATGTGCTCGAAAGGAGAGTTGGCACACGCACCATTACCCCACACCAGCACGGGCAAAGGCTTCTTCTGATTGAACACAGAAAGGTCTTGAGGCACAAAGATGGTGTGTTCGGGCAATGTAGCCTCCTCCTTCATCACAGCCTTATAAGCCCCTGTTCCGCCCTCTTCGAGGATGCGGCAACGGCTTCCCCTTGCAGCATTCAGGAAATTCACCATCTTCTGCAGGTTCTCCTCGCTATACATACCCATGCCGTGACCACCTTCTGGCACGAATGTAGCCTCGGTTTTCACACCAGCCGCCTTCAATGCCTCAAAGAACTTCTTGCCTTGGCAGCAAGGAACCACATTGTCTTTCTCGCCATGGAAGATGATAACAGGAGGGTCGTTCTTGTCCACATAAGTCGTCACGCTCAAACTGAGGTACTTGTCTGGCTCTTGGGTCAGTTTTGAGTTCAGCAGCACATCCTCTGGACTATTCTCGCCCATCTTCATGTGGTCACCACACTCCATATCTGTTAGGTCGATAGGACCCGACCAGTCACACGCTGCATTCACCGCACTGCTCTCGCTGGTGTAGTTGCCCAATGCGCCCTCAAGGTCGATGTCAACCGTACCCACCTTGGTCTGCTTGGTACCACTGGTAGTGGCAGCCATCGAGGCAAGATGTCCTCCAGAAGAGAATCCCGAGGTGGCGATGAACGAAGAATCGAACTTATACGTTTTAGCCTCACCACGCACAAAGCGGATGACGGCACGGATGTCGTGAATCTGAGCAGGCCACTTCGCATCCATGCTGGAGCGGTGGTTTGGACAAACAACGGCATAACCAGCATCAAGCAACGCCTTCACGATGGTGCCAAGGTCGGCAGCACCCTTGCTGTTGTTGCTGAACCACGCGCTGCCATAGATGTGTATAACAACAGGATAACTTTCCTTCTCCTGTTTGGGCAGATAGATGTCGCAAGTGTGAAAAGCCTGTCCATCGCCTGCATAGTTCACATCCTTCCATTGCTGACTGGTTTCGAGTGCCACTCCCTGCCTTTGGAAACCTCCAAAGCCTCCTTGTGGTGGCTGTGCCATGGCCAAGAGAGCCATGCACGGCAAAATCAAAGATAATAATGCTTTTTTCATTGAGTTGATATTTTTTGTGATTAGTGAAAAATCCTTCTATTTCAGGCTGAGAAGCAGTTGCTCCAGAGCCTTGCGACGCTCTGCCCATGTCTTGTAGTCAGAGGCTTTCAGCGTATAAATCTTTGTGTTGTTGAAACTGGCTTCGGCAAACACATCTGTCAGCATGACGCAGGGCTTTGTCTTACCTTCGGCAAGGAGTTTGTCAGCCATCGCATCAGCACCACCCAACTTGAACCAACTCTCCATCGTGTCATCCTTTCCCGGTATGAGACGGATGATGGGGAGAAGGGAGTAGTCATCAACAGGTGGGAAATAATAGGCCACCTGAAGGTTGAGGTCGTAACTGACCCTGCCATGAGGAATGTCGCCCATCGCTGCCAGACCGTATGGCGCAGCAGGGTTGTTGCTGACGCTGGATTTGAAGCCCTTGTCGGGCGACAGATACATATTACTGGGGTCAGCCACTTGGGTGCCATCCACCACAAAGCAATACTTGAACGTCTCCGTCACATGGTCTTCAATCCTGATGCTCCACACACCGTCAGCATCCTTCTGCATGGGCTTCGTTCCATACTCGCTCTCAAAGAGCACCTCCTTAGCCGTTGGAGCATTGATGCGGAAGGTGATGTGGTCGTAGCCAAACTCTGGCGACACCACAGCACGAGGGAAGAGACGTGCCATCACACTCGCTGTGAACTGCTGCTCCTTTCCTGTGGCAGCCAGAGCCGGTTTCCCTTTCTTCATGGCCTCCTCAGCCGCTTCAGGACGGAACAAGAGTCGCAGGGTCTTGTCGAGAAAATACTTGGCGTTCATCCATGTGTGCCCAAACTTGTCATGCGTGTACTCCTTCACCGAACGGATGCCCTTCTTGTCCAGAAACTCCATGTAGTCACGGGCATTGCCATAGAGGAAATCGTCAGTGCCCACACCCAGCCAGAAGAGGTGAATCTTGCTGTTCGTCTCCGTCGCATGGTCATACACATCGGGAATGTCGGTCGAGGTGAACGAACTGTAACTGCACAGGTAAGAGAACTTGTCGAGATGGCGCAATCCGTTCGAGAGACCCTGATTGCCACCACGCGAGAACCCGCCGATGGCACGATGGTCGGCATCGTTGATGGTGCGATAGTGCTGCTCCACCCATGGCATCAGGTCATTCACCAAGTCGAGACTGAACACATCCTTCCCGAATTGCGTCTGAGGCCTGCCATCCCCCTCAGGTTGCTGCGGCAGCAGTTTGGTGGGGTTTCCGTAGGGCAGCACCACAATCATCTCCTCAGCCTTTCCTTCAGCCAAGAGATTGTCCAAGATATAGTTCACACGACCCACCTTATAGTACACCTCCTCCGTGTCCGTCGTACCGCTGATGAGGTAGAACACAGGGTACTTCTTCTGTTTCTCCTTGTTGTAGGAAGGCGGCAGATAGACAATCGCGTTGTTCGTGCCGCCCAAACTCTTCGAATAGTAGTGGACATACTCCACCGTTCCATGCGGCACAGGCTTGATGTCGTGCGGAAGGCTTCCCTGCCGACTGGGAATCTCCAGCAGGCTGTTCTTGAAGCCCTCATTGGGGAAATACGCCTCACACTCCGGATTCATCACGCTCACCCCGTCCACCACAAAACAATAGGGGTACAAATCGGGAGCCGCAGGACCCAGCGTGACTGTCCACAGCCCCGTCTGCGCATCGCGCTTCATCGCGTTGCGCCCCGCAAACTGCACATCCACCATCACCTCCTTGGCATGGTCATTCTTGTACTGGAAAGTCACCCTTCCGTCCTCGTGGCAAACTGTCGTTGGCCGTTGCGCCATCCCCGCGCTTGCCCATCCAGCCAACAGACACCACCACAAAAAGCATTTTTTCATATTCATTCTCTATAATAGGTTTTGTAAAGTTGAGAGTATAAAGTTTAGAGTTTAAGGTTTAAAGTTTAAAGACCATGCGGCTTGCATCGCGTCAGCCCTCTTTAAACTTTAAACTCTCAACTTTAAACTTTATTCGCTTGCAAAGATACAGCATCTTAGAGAGAAAGCCAAAGCAAGGCAAAAAAAATTTGTGGAATCGCACAAAAAGCCCTATCTTTGTCCCCACAAACATTTTTCACGCGTCTTTTTTCGACGTCCTAAAACCTATTTATGTTCATGAGAAATCGCATTGGATGGCTGATAGCCACATTCGTGCTGATGGGAGGACTGCCCGCCATGGCACAGGAAAATACATGGCAACTTGTCTGGAGTCAGGAATTCGACACCGATGGCCCTTACGACCGTACCGTATGGGATGCCGAACACGGTTTCGTGCGTAACCACGAAGACCAGTGGTATCAAGAAGACAATGCCTATCAGAAGGGAGGATGCCTGGTCATCGAGGCAAGGAAAGAGCATCGCCCCAATCCCCTCCATAGCACAGCAGGAAGACGCGACTGGCGCAGCGAGCGCGAACACATCGACTACACCTCGGCATCGCTCACCACACGGCGTTCCTTCTCCTTCCTCTATGGCCGTCTCGAAGTGCGAGCCAAGATACCCACCGCAGGCGGCGCATGGCCAGCCATCTGGCTGCTCGGCAAGAACATGCCTTGGCCATCCTGCGGAGAGATTGACGTGATGGAGTACTACCGCATCGGAGGCGTTCCCCACATTCTTGCCAACGCCGCATGGGGCGACGACCGACCCAACCATGCCGTGTGGAACTCGAAGAGGATACCCTTCAGCCACTTCACGGCCAAGGACAAGAAGTGGAGCAAAGAATTCCACACCTGGCGCATGGATTGGACACCACAGTCCATCCGCATCTATCTCGACGACGAACTCCTCAACGACATCCCCATGAGCCAGACCGTTAACGGCAGCATCGGTCAGCACATCAACCCCTTCACCCGTCCGCAATACCTCCTGCTCAACCTCGCCATCGGAGGCGACAACGGCGGCACCATCGACAACCGCGCCATGCCCATGAAATACGAGATTGACTACGTGCGCGTGTGGACCAATCCCCAACAGCAACGAGCCGAGTCACGAGGCATTCGCACAGTGCCACGCGACAGCATCATCCTCTCCGACCCCTGCATCCTTGCCGACTCCCTTACCCAGACCTACTACATGACAGGCACAGGAGGTCGCCTCTGGAAGAGCAAGGACTTGAAACTCTGGACAGGCCCCTACCGTGTGGCAGAGACCGACCCCAACTCCTGGATGGGTCGCCGACCACAAATCTGGGCAGCCGAACTCCATGCCTACAAAGGGAAATACTACTACTTCGCCACCTTCACCAACAACGACATCAAGATAGACACCGTGCGGGGCAACGTCATCCCCCGACGCGCCTCCCACATCCTTGTCAGCGACACCCCCGACGGACCCTATCGACCCATGGCCGATGCCACCTACCTGCCCGAGAATCAACCCACCCTCGACGGCACCTTCTGGGTTGACACCGACGGCCTCCCCTACATGGTTTACTGCGGCGAATGGCTTCAGAACTGGGATGGAACCATCGAGAAGATACAACTCAAACCCGACCTTAGCGGTTCCATCGGCACCGGCAAAGTGCTCTTCCGTGCCTCCGCCTCCCCATGGAGCCACGAAATGGAAGACGGCCACGACCGTCCCAACAAAGTCACCGACGGCCCCTACCTCTTCCGCACCGGCACAGGTCGTCTCGGCATGATATGGACCAGTTGGATAGACAACATCTACACCCAAGGAGTCGCCTACTCCGAGAGCGGCACCCTTGATGGCCCTTGGACACAAGAGGCACAACCCATCACCCCACCCAACTTCGGCCACGGCATGCTCTTCCGCACCCTCGACGGCCGCTGGCTCATGTCCGTCCACAGCCACCAAAACATCGCAGGCCGCTACCATCGCAGGCCCTGTCTCTTCGAAGTTGACCTCACGGGCGACCGTCTTGTGGTGGGCAAGATGCTACCATAGCACACACACATGAGTCGCTCCACACGTTCTCAGCCGTCTCTACCATGTCAATCACCGCGAAGAGAGGCAGAATGAGACCCATGATACCCAGCGGCGCACCGACACCAGCCATGAGCGAGAAAGTGAGGAAATAGCAACCCATAGGCACACCAGCATTGCCAATGGCCGACACCACTGCCACCACAAGCCACACAAGCATTGTAGGCCAATCGAGCCTCATGCCCCCGTTTTGCATCACATAGAGCGACGTGACAAGAATGAAGGCGGCACAACCATTCATGTTGATGGTGGTACAGATGGGCAGGACGAACCGAGCCACCTCACCACGCACTCCCAACCTTTCCTCTGCCGACTGCATGGTCACAGGCAGGGTAGCCGCACTGCTCTTTGTGAAGAGCGCCATGAGCACAGCAGGCGACATTGCCTTGAGCACCTTCCACGGGTTCAGCCCCCTAGCCAAGAGGAAGAGCGGCAGCACCACGAAGAACTGCAGCAGATTCCCTCCCAGAATCACAGCCACATATTTGCCCAAGGAGCCAACCATCACCCCTGCCGACAACTGGCCCGACAACTGACCCGCAAAGGCCACGATGCCCAGGGGCAAGACTCGGATGAGCGCACGGATGAGCACAAAGAGCAGTTCCTGCAAACCAAAGATGCCCTTGATGAGCACCTGCACGTTGTCGCTCTTCGGCATGAATGCCAAGGCCAGTCCCACTGCGGCTGCGATGAGCAGGATGCTCAGCACATTGCCCTTGGCAAATGGCTCCACCACATTGTTGGGCACCACGCTAAGCAGATGGTCATAGTAGGAAAGTTCTTTCACCAATCCGCTCCAATCCTCTTTCGTAGGGAATGCATCTATATTTTCAGGGCTGATCACCACATAGAGCACCAGCCCCACCACTGCAGCCGCCACGGTGGTGAGGAGCGTGTAGGTGAGGGTGTGAAGGAATATCCTGCCTGTCTCCTGCCGTTGTCCCAGCGAGGAGAGTGTGGTGATGACAGCCAATGCGATGGTGGGCACTGCCACCAGTTGGAAGAGCCGCGTGAAGACCGTAGCGATGAAGTGGAACAGCCCGTCGAGCCATTCCACATGCAGCCATCCCAAAATGCCTCCGACTGCAAGGGCGCCCACCCACACTGCGAGTTGGCGCCCCTGATTTGTTTTTGTGTTCGTGTTCTTGCTCATCTTTCCCATCACCTGTTAGCCAACACTTTGATTTGGTGTTTCACATCTTTCTCTTCCAGTTGGAGAAATCCCTGCGAGTGGTTGTAGGCCTGTCCCTCGCTGAGCACCCATGAGAGAAATTGCTCAATGTCGCTGTCATACTGCTCGTAAGTGAAGCCTACAGGCTCTACGGGGATGGCGTCGATGGGCTGATGCTCGAGCAGGTTGATGGCGGTGTCGAGGTCGGTGAAGGCCTCTCCCTGTTCTTTCTTCACATGAAGGGGCAGCAGGGCTACGCCTTCGCGGACATGGCGTGACTGGAGGTCGTAGAGGAAAGTGAGCGAGGTGAATGTCACTGCTGTAGGCTCTTCTTCGAGGGCTGCGAGCAGGTAGTAGTCGTCGCCTGCCACTTTGTTGCCTTTCAAGTCGTCCTTGGTGTGGCCGAAATGGGCAGCGAGCGCAGGTGTCCAACTGGTGCTGTGACTACCTGTGCAGACGGTCAGTTTGTCGGCCAACCGCTCTTTCCTGCTCTTCACGTTGTCAAACTCGTCGTCGTCGAGTTCTTCGTCCACAAAGAAGAGGCATTTCAGGTCCTTGGCTGTCCATGTCCGTTTCTCGATGTCCTCTTTCAGCGGATTGGTGGCGGATGTGACGGGCAGCAGAGCATAGCGTCCCACGTAGGTCACGTTGATGCCCTCCACCTCGGTGCTGACGAGTGTGAGATCGGCTTCCTTCGCCTTGCCCGACACGAGTTCTATCTGCACTTCGGGATGCTCTTCGCGGTAGGCTGCCACCCATTTCTCCACCAGTGTACGTCCTGCCTTGCTGGTCTTCACCGTAATCACTCCATCGTTCTGTGCCGTGAGGGCTGAGGCGGATGCCACGCCCAGCGTCATGGCTAAAATCAAATTCAATATCTTCTTCATTTTTCTTGTTGTTTTCAATTTTTTTGCAAAGGTACGGACATTTCACCGTCACCGAAATCCCGTTGGTATGGTAGGGGCATACCATGAATGTGGTAGGAGGAGGTCAGAGCGACACGCTCAGATTCGTGTAGAAATTCCTTCCCTTCTGTGGGATGTCGCACCAATCGGAATAGGTGGAGTAACGTTTGTCGAGCAGGTTCTCCACTCCAGCACGGAGGGTCAGGGCATGTCCGTGCAGATGGAATGCATATTGTCCGCTGAGGTTCACGATGGCATAGGCAGGTGTGGAGGTCTCGCCATACTTCTTGCCATAGTTGACCTGGCGTGCATTGCCCTTCACGGTCAATTTGCAGTTGATGGAAGACAGTTGACAGTTGATACCCGACGTGTAGGCAAATGGCGAGATGAGCGGCAACGCCTTCCCCACGTCGTCATTTCCTATGGCATAACTCAGCCGCGTGTTCCATGTCAGCCACGGGAGGAGTTTCCAGTCGGCTGTAAATGCCGTGTTCACCATGGTGGCATGGCTTAGGTTGCCATACACCTTCACTCCCTCGGCACCAACCGTCATGGGCGAGAGGCGATTCTCGAACTGGCCGATGATGTAGTTGGAGAAGAAGAAAGCGTTGGCATCGAGGGAAATTGAGAGTTGAGAACTGAAAATTGAGAATTTGGCTGCACAGTTCAGTTCCACCGCACTCTCATTCTTCAGACGCGGATTGCCAATGTAGTCATACTGGTCGAACGTGTTGTTCAAGTAGTAGCCATACGCCTCCGTCACGGTCGGTGCGCGGCTTCCCCACCCAGCGCCTATTGACAATTGAGAATTGAGAATTGATAGTTGATAAGTGGCGGCAATGCGTCCGATGGTCTGATTGTAACTGTCCTTCATGCCAGGGAAGAACACCCTCAGCGCATAGTAGCCCTCCTCGTTGTTGAGCCGCTGCCACTGCATCGCCCATTTGGCCGTGAGCGTTACGGTTTGCCTGCCCGTCAGCGAGATGCGGTCGTTCACAGCCAAACCCGTGTTCAGTGTGCCCACATCGGGCCATGTGACCATATACATCGGTGCGGCACCACCCGGATACATCGTCATGTCGGCAAAGAGACGGTTGTAGTAGAGGTCGTAGTTCGCCTGCACCTCGTGCCGCCCACCCGTTCCTGTCAGCAGACTGTAGAGTCCGCTTGTCCAACTCTTTCCGGGCATATCCATGTGTATCTCCACATCGGGACGCTTCGTGTCGTCCATCACGTGGGTGATGTGGTTGTAATACCCCTTCGTTTCCCACGCATTCAGGAACCCCTCCACGAACTGGTGCCGATACGACAGCGACGCAATGAACGCCTCCGCCTTCGCCACATCCATGTTCAAGGCAGGATAGCCCACGTTGCTGGCACGGTCGTAGATGAACGTACCCTCCACCACGTCGTTCCCTTCCTCCGTCAGACGGAACCCGAAGTTGTCATACACATTCACCTTCTGGAACTGCGAGAATGGTACCTTCCGTCCTCCACCCTCCTTATAGTTATCGGCATGGCGGTAGAACACCCCAACATTCGTGTAGAACCTCGGCAGTGACACCACTCCATCCGCTCCATACACCTGCAGGTGTCCGTTAGTTTCATGACCAACGACCAGCCCTCCTCCAAGTCCCCCTGTTTTGGAGGAGAACAGGGATTCTCCCCCAAATCCCGCCTTTCTCAACTTTAAGTCCAAACTCCCGCCGATGTTGCCCGTCGATTGCGGATTTCCGTTCAGTCCCGAATTGAGCAGGATGCTCTGCAGGTTGCTACTCTCCACATAAGACGTCACAGGGTCCATCTTGTCCGTGCAGGCATAGAAAATCTTCATGCCGTCGATGGTGGTCGACACACGTTCCGTTGCCATGTTGTTCACCACAGGCTCCCAGGCATATGAGCCACGTCTCACCAAGTCCACGTGCGACAGCTCCGCCAAGTGCTCGTCGATGCTTGCCGCCAGCCCCTTCACCGAACGTTTCCTTCCCTCCCCTGCTGCCGAAACCACTACCACCTCGTCGATGAGGTGTGACGAGGTGATTATGGTGTCAGAGGGTGATAATATAGCTAAAAGTAAAGTTCCAATCATTTTTCACTTAAGTTTCGCAAGGTCCACTTTCTTGGAGTTAAAGAAGTTAGAGGAGTTAGAGGAGTTAAAGCCGAATGTAATGCTGGCGTGAAAACTCCTCCCCACAGTTGACAGAGTATAGGCTGTAACTCCTATAACTCCAATAACTCCTGAGCGCCATCGCGTAGCGCTTTGCTCGCAAAGAACCGGTAACTTCCGACAGTTGAATTTTTCAACTTTCAATTTCAAAGTGTTACGTCCCAATACAGTGAACTGAACCCATCCTTCAGGTCATCGCCTCCTGCCACGATGTTACCCTTCGAGTCCTTCACCGTCAGGTGGATGCGCCAGAGACCGGTCATGGTCAGGTTGATGGTGCCTGTGTAGCTGCCGTCCTGCTGCTTGGTCAGAGCCACGTTGTCAGGTGACGTGTGGTTGCCCATGTCTGGCATGCGAGGGTCTATCTCGATGGTGAAGGTCTCCGTGGCCAAGGCATAGGGTGTGGTGGCAGGGGTGCTCTTCTTCGAGATGTAGGCCTGGATGGTGTTCGTGCCTGTCTTCCAGTCTGATGGATTGACTAAGGAGAGGAAGTACGTGTCATCGCCCACCTTGAAGTTCTTGAGCCAGTCCTGTCCCTCGGGCAGCGCTTCCACGTTGATGGCCTGCTTCTCCACGCCGCCCTTGCTGCCCAGCACCTCGATGTCGTAGGAGAACTGCCAGTTGCCTGCGTCGCTCGTGTTCATCAGCAGCGACACCCATCCGCGCTTCACGGCAGGACGTGTCGTGTCGAACACCTCGAAGGTGCCGCCCACAGGGGTGCTGTGCCACATGTCCATCTTCACCATGTGCATCAGCGGTGTGACATTCTTGATGTTGAAGTTCTTGACGTAGTTGCCCGACTTCTTCTTTGTCACCACGAAGTACAGGTCGTTGTAGCCCCTGTGCAGGGTGCCCGTCTTCGTATAGGCCCACACGTCATACTTACCGTCCACAGAAGTGGAGAGTTCGGGGATGATGTGCACCGTCTGGATGAATCTGTACACCTGCAGCGCCTCCTCGGCCGAGCAGCAATCCACATCGCTCGTCAGGTCAATACCGTCAATCACTATTCCCGTCTCATCGTCGTTGCTGTTGCACGACACCAGTCCCAGCGATGCTATCGCTAAAAACAACATTAATACCTTCTTGTTCATTGTTCTCTAAGTTTTTTGTCGTTAATATTTTTTTTAAGTTTAGAGTTTACAGTTTAAAGTTTAAAGAAGGCTGACGCGGTGTTGGCAAACAGGCCGCATGGTCTTTAACCTTTCAACTTTAACCTTTACTAAATCTGCTGCAAAGGTACGGACATTTCACCATGCCCGAAATACCCCTCATGCGCTATAAGCATACCACGAACGGGGTAGAGTCGGCTTCTGCACCTCCACATCCCCCTGATGGGTGCCTCCACATCCCCTAAACCGATGTCGACGACATCGGTTGACCGACCTCGACGACATCGGTCGACCGACGTCGACGATGTCGGTTCGAGGGCTGTGGAAGTGTCGGAAAGGGGGCTTTTCCACTTTGTCATTGTTGACTACGACAATACGTCTCTATAGGTTTTGTTATTCTCGATAAAAAGTCGTACCTTTGCCAACCAAATTAGAAGAATCATGGCAAACATACAACCAATTTTCCGACGTTCAGAACTGCTTCTGGGTAACGAAGTAATGGAACGGATAGCCCAGAAGCGGGTGATTCTCTTCGGTGTGGGAGGGGTAGGATCCTGGTGTGCCGAGAGTTTGGTGCGCAGTGGCATCGGACAGTTGACAATTGTCGATTCCGACCGCGTATGCATCACCAACATCAACCGCCAACTGATGGCGACTTCCGAGACGGTGGGGCAAGTGAAGGTGGATGCGCTCAAACAACGGCTCCTCAGCATCAACCCCTCGGCAGACATCATCGCCTTGCAGAAGATTTTCACGGAAGAGACTGCCCATGAGTTCGACCTTGGCAGTTACGACTATATCATCGACGCCATCGACTCGCTCAAGGACAAAGCCTTGCTCATCCTGATGGCTTGCCAGACGAAAGCCAAGTTCTTCTCGTCGATGGGTGCCGCCCTGAAACTCGACCCCACACGCATCCAGGTCACCGAGTTCTGGAAGGTGAAGGGCGACCCCCTCGCTCGTGCCCTGCGCAACCGCTTCAAGCGCGACAAGCATTTCCCTGCCAAGAAGTTCCAATGTGTGTTTAGTGACGAGTTGCTCACAAATCAAGGTCATAATGCGACTTGTGGCACGGAACGGTGCATGTGTCCGAAGGCAAAGACGGGACCAGGCGATTCCTCGTTGCTCAATCACGAGTGGTGCTCATCGAAAGCCCAAATCAATGGTTCCCTCGCCCATATCACTGCCATCTTCGGTTTCACGCTGGCTGGACTGGTGATTCAAGACGCTACTGTTTCCCCTTCATGATGTCAACAATGACCCCTTCGGTCTTCACCATGCCTGGCGAAGCGATGAGTCCCATGTTGCGCATGGTTTCTTCGGGAGTTTTGCCATTGATGCCGTGAACATGCCCAATGGCAATGCCCTCAAGAGCCAATCCTACTGATTGATAGGCAGCATCCACTGCTACGATGCCTTTCATGGTGCAACCGTGATTGCCGCCGTCACAAATCATGCCTGTGATGCTGGAAGCCATCAATAAGTCAATATTGGCAGCACCACAAAACGACAGCCCGATGGCTGCCGTAATGAAGAGACTAAAGGGGATGAAGTTCTTTGTCATGTAAAAAGGATTTAGTCCCAAACTGGACGTATGGAACGACCCCATTGCCTGTCATTTAAACTCCACTGTGGAGCGAAACCGCTTCCAATGGATACGTACTCAATGTCATCGTAAGTGGTCCATCCCATGAGTGTTGCAGAGAGGAGGATGATTTTTGTTCCAACGCTGTAGGTTTCTGTGCCGTTCTGATAGCCAGCAGCGGGAATGAAGATGCTGTTTCCGTTAGGTCCAACTACTTCGTGACCATTCACGCCGTTCACATTTTTCCAAGTCCATGTGGTTTTCTCAATCAGTTCTATGATCTCTTTTTGAGTGGGAGTGCGCCACCTGCCGCCCCAGTTGACACGTGCTGCATCGTCGGAGAGTTCAAGGGTGCGGAGACCATTGCCAACAGAGCTGTCTACCGAAGACAACTGATATTTAGTCAAAGCATCAGCTTCGCCCCATTTATAGGTGGCCCAGGTGTAGTTCGTCTTGGGTTCTGTCTCTCCGAAGACAAAGTATTTGCCAAGGTCTTCTTCAGAGGCTGCTCCGAGATTTTGGTTGGCCCATTTAACTGATAATCCGAGGTCAACAATCTCTCCAACTGTGCCACCTATTGCAACAGGTTCACCTGCATTGTTCACGATTTTTTCTGCTTCATTGTCATCTTTGCTGCAAGAGACGGATGCCACACTGAGAATTGCCACTGTGGCGAGGATGAAATACTTGTTGTGTGTCATGTTTTATTTTGTTTTTGTGTGAATATAATAAGGGCTGGCACACGTTGTTGCTGTATGCCAGCCCCCTCTTGATGAATACTATTTATTATGGCTAAGATTTTGATTTAGTACCCAGGGTTCTGGCTGATTCCAAGGGCTTCACCCTTCAGACCTGTTGGGATGGGCTGACGGTAGTGCTTACCGCGCACGTTGGTGTACTTTGCTCTGAGGTGATTGTGAATCTTCGTGAAGTATGCCTCTTGATCGGCTGTGTAGGTGTTGCCGGTGCTGGTCTTCCAGTCGTTGGGGAAGTGCTTGTAGTTCGCCACTTTCCTGACAGATGAGATGAGGTCTTTCCAGCGGTAGGAGTTCAGCACAGAGAACTGCTCATAAGTGAACTCATAGTCCCATTCACGCTTGATTTGCTCGAAGGTGGGAGCGCTGACGGTGGCAATGCCGGCACGAGTGCGGAGTTGGTTGAATGGCTCTGCTGCATCGCTGTTGCGACCGAGCTGTACGAGGGCTTCTGCCTTGATGAGGAGCACTTCTGCGTAGCGGATTTCGATGCGGTCAACGGAGTTCTGAGTGATTTCCAGATTCTCAGCATTGTCGTAGCTCTGGTCCACGCCCTTGCCGTTGATGGGGGTGTAGAAGGGTGAGAGGTAGTGGTGGATCTTGCCCGTCTCAGGGTTTTTGATTGCTACGAAGTAAGTTTCTGCCAAACGCTTGTCGTTGGGCTGCTCACGCTTCCAGTCTTCATAGAGATCGTCGTCAGACACCTCGGTATGGTTCTGGCTGTAACCCTCACCGTTCTCACCGTTCTGGTAGGGGAATGTCCATGAGCAGTGGGTCTGGTGGTTGCCCTGTGCGTCCTTCTTGTCGCCATCGTGAGCAATGGTGAAGAGGTGCTCGTTGGTGTGGCGTTTGTTGCTCTCATATTCGCGTCCCCACAACTTATTATATTCTGGGTCGAGGGCAAGTTTACCGCTGTTGATGACCTTGTTGGCATACTCCACCGCCTTTTCCAGACGGCTGTCGGTCTTCGTGAAATCAGGGTCAGTCTGTCCGTTGGCGATGGCTGCCACTTCTGCCTGAGAGAGTGGGTTGTCACCCCATACGAGGTAGGCACGTGCCAAGAGTCCCTGTGCTGCCTGCTTGGAGGGGATGCGTGGGTCTCCGTCGTAGTCCTTCAGGAGAGATTCTGCTTCGGTGAAGTCGCTGACAATCTGGTTGAACACGTTGTCGATGCTCTGACGATCGGTGGTGCTACCGCCTTTTTCTGTATAGACAGGCACTTCACCCCAGAGTTGCACGAGCTTCAGGTATGCCAAAGCACGAAGGAACTTAGCCTTGCCCACAGCGGCATTGTAACCAGCCTGAGAGACTTTGCCAGCCTTGTAAGAGTTGGTCACGGTGGTGATGGCTTCGTTGGCCTGTGTGATGCCGAGGAACAGGTGGTTGAATATCTTAACCTGATACCATGTTGTTGGCTCCTGCTCAAAGCGGCTGTTCACAGGACCTGCCTCGTTTTCCTCACCCTCGAAGGAGGTGAGTTTGTTCGAGTTCAGCTCGATAATGAATGAGAACGATGAACTGAGTGGCTGCCAGTGGCTGTACACGCCATTTACCAGCGAGAGGGCACTTTGGTCATCTGCCACCACGTTGTCGTCTGTCACTTGATTGCTGTTGTCGTCATCTGATGAGCATGACGAGAAGCCTGCCAAAAGGCTTGTTGCTACCAATGTAGCGAAGAGTAGATTTTTTTTCATTTTGTAATCTCCTTTCTTTTTTACCTTAAAATATTTTAGTTGTTTCTAAATCTGCTGCAAAGGTACGGACATTTCGCCATGCCCGAAATCCCGATGATGTGGTATTCATGTACCAAAAAGAGGGTAGAACGCTTGTTCTATCCTCTTTTAAGTGTTTTATAATGTGATTTTTACGCCAAAAGTAAATGTTCGTGACGAGGGGTAGGCTCCGTTGTCCGTTCCACTGCTTACTTCAGGGTCGTAACCCTTGTAAGGGGTGATGGTGAAGAGGTTGGTGGCAGTGGCATAAACACGCAAGGAGAGAGGAAAGGACTTGGGCAGTCGGGGACGATAACCGATGGTGAGGTTGCGGAGCTTCAAGTAGCTGGCACTCTGGATGTAACGGCTGTCGACGTAGGAGAAGGGACGCGAGGTGGAGGCGAGGGGCAGTGAGTTGCTGCCGTTCTCAGGTGTCCACGCATCCTTTACGGTGCTCAGCACGTTGTAGGAGTCGCCAGTCTGCTCCAATCGTCTGCCCAGGGCATTGTAGAGTTTAGACCCATAGCTGCCGGCGAAGGTGATGTTGAAGTCCCAGTCGCGCACTTGCAGTTGAGAAGAGAAGCCGTAGGTGAGTTTGGGCTGGATAGAGCCGAGAATGACGCGGTCGTAGCCGTCAATCTTGCCGTCGCCGTTGGCGTCGGCAAACTTCGCATCGCCAGGCTTGGGCACAATACCATTCACGGTGGGGAGCTGGCTGACATCTTCATCGTTCTGCACGACACCGATGTACTTCAAGCCATAGAACGAGCCGAGTGCTTCGCCCTTGCGCAGAATCTGCTGGGCATCAGCTCCTTGGAGCACGTCGTTGGTCTTGCCCATGTCGGTAATCTCGTTATGGTTGTGGGCAAGGTTGGCAGCGGCTGTCCACTGCAGGTGTCGACGCTTGAGCAGGATGCCACTTACGGCCAACTCAATACCTTTGTTTTCCACATTGCCCACATTCTGCAACTGGCTGGTCACACCCGATGCAAAGCCCATGGGCACGTCGAGCAGCAGGTCGGAGGTTTTCTTGTAGTAGAGGTCGAGCGTCACATCGAAGCGTCCGCTCCAGAGTCCGAGGTCGGCACCGAGGTTATAAGAGGCGGTGGTCTCCCATTTCAGGTTGTTGTTGGCGGTGTTGGCCTTGGCATAAGAGGAAGAGCCACCGTAGGAGCCTGTGCTGTAAGAGGTGATGAAGGCATAGTCGGGAATCTCCTGATTGCCCACGAGTCCACCCGTGAGGCGCACTTTCAGGTAATCCAGCTGTCGTGCATGGGCCAGAAAAGCCTCTTTGTCTGCGTTCCACGAGAGTCCGAGCGATGGGAAGTAGCCCCAGCGATGATGTTTCGAGAAGCGGCTGGAATGGTCGGCACGGAACGTGGCGGTGGCATTGTAGCGGTCGAGCAAGGTGTAGTTCACACGTGCGATGAGGCTGTTGAGGGTACTCTTGCTGATGCCTGTCTGAGGGGTGTAGATACCCGAACCGTCGCCCAGATTGTAGTGTTTCAGCGTCTCGTTGGTGAATTGATTCGTGCGGATGGAACTGTAGGTGGAGGTGCTGGTTTGCTTGGTGTAACCTGCCAAGGCGTCAATCTGATGGATGCCCAGTTCTTTCTGATAAGACAGGGTGTACTCCTGTTGCCACACATCCGTCTGACGGTTGCCTGTGCCACCAATGCCCTGAGTGGCCATGCCCAGCGAGGTGTATGCCCCCGAGAAGTAATTTTGCGTCAGTTTCTCGCTATTTAGTCCCACGGTGGCTTTCAGCGTGAAGTCGCCCAGCTTGTAACTTGCCCACACGTTGGAGAGCAGGTAGTTGTTCACGTTCTCCGCCACACTCTCTTTTAGGTCGTAGACAGGGTTGGCTGCGTGGTCGCCAATGGCAAAGTAAGCATACTCGTAAGGGTTCGTGAAGTTGTACGAGCCATCTTCATTATACACTGGAATGACAGGTGGCATGAGCAGCGCATACACAAAGCTGTTGGTGATGCCAGCGGAGAAGGGCGACGAGTTGAACACCTGCTCCTCGGTGGTGGTGAAGCCCTGTTGCTTCGAGCGTCCATAGGTGGCGTTGACACCAAACTTCAAGCCCTTCTGCAACTCCCACTCCGTGTTGAGGTGGAAGTTGTAACGCTGGAAACCTGTGCCCACCACGATGCCATCTTGGTCGGTGTAGTTGGCCGAGAAAGCATAACGGCTTTTGTCGGTGCTGCCACTCACCGACAGCTCATGTCCCTGCTGCACAGCCGTGCGGAGCACAGCATCTTGCCAGTCAGTGCCCTTGCCCAGGGCTGCGATTTGCTCGTCGGTGTAACCACCCTTATTGCTGAAATAGGTCTTTTGGAATTGTGCCCACTCCGAGGCATCCAACAGGTCGAGGTGCTTGCTCGCGCTGCTCAGTCCGAGGCTGTAACCATAGGCGATGTGGGCACTCTTCTCACCCAGCTTTCCCTTCTTCGTGGTGATGAGGATGACACCGTTCGCACCACGTGAACCATAAATGGCCGTGGCACTCACATCCTTCAGCACCTCAATGCTCTCAATGTCGTTGGGATTGATGGTGGCCAAGGGGTTCAGGTGGCTCTCAATGGCACCCAAGCCCGTGCCGTTATTGCTCGCATCCTTGTAGTAGATGAACCCATCCACCACATACAGAGGCTCGTTCGAGGCATTCACCGAGTTGCCGCCACGGATGCGGATGCTACTCTCCGCACCAGGCTGTCCACTCGCCGCCGTCACATTCAGACCCGCCACCTGACCGCTCAGCGCACCGTCCAGCGTGGTGGCTGTGCTGTTTTCAAACACGTCGGCCTTTACTGTGGTGACCGAACCTGTCAACTGGGTGCGGCTCTGTGTGCCGTATCCCACCACCACCACATCGTTGAGGTAGTTGCGTTTTTCGGTCAACTTCACTTCGATGTCTTCCTCTTCGTCATACACCGTGATGTCCTGGCGTCTGTAACCCGTGTAGGTAATGCTGAGTTTCATAGGCAACCTGTTCACCGCGATGGCGAAATGCCCGTCATAATCGGTCACCACGCCCTTTCCTTCACCATACTTGACCGATGCCCCGATGATGCTTTCGCCTGTCGTGGCATCCAATACCGTTCCCGTAATGGTCTGACCCGCTGCGGTCAGCACCGATGCAATGGTCAATGCCACTGCCAAAAACAACCTGTTCTTTACCATAATATATATACGTTGAAGTTTTTTGTAAATTTCGAGTGCAAAGGTATAGACATTCCCCCACTAGCGAAATACCCTTTACAGGCGATATGCATACCATAAATGGGGGATCTGTGGAAAAAATGTATTGAAAAATATCATTTAATGGGAGGATTTTCCAAATATAAAGTATTTTCTTGGTCATTTTTTCCATACCTCTTAACTTTGCAGCACAAAAACTTCATCATTATGGCAGAGACAAGACAAATCATATTGGCAGACAATCAGGACATCACACGGCTGGGACTGAGAAATCTCATCAGAGGAGCACTAGCCAACGTGGAGCATCTGGAAGTAAAAGAACTCAGCCGGCGCGCTGAACTCATTGCCGAACTGAAGGAGAACCCCTCATCGGTGGTGGTGATAGACTACACCCTCTTCGACCTCGCCAGCAGCGACGAACTCCTCAACCTCTCCGAGCGGTTCCCCTTCGCCCTGTGGGTGCTCTTCTCCGACGAACTGACAGAGCAACTCATCCGCCGACTCAGCGTGGAGCAGCAGTTCAGCATGATACTGAAGGACGACTCGGCACAGGAAATCATCACGGCACTGAAATGTGCGGTGACAGGCGTGCGGTTCCTCTGCCATCAGGTTACCAACCTGCTGCTCACTCCACAGACAGCCACCGAACAGGACGACCCCCTCACCGCCACCGAACGTGAGGTGCTCCGTCTCATCGCTTTGGGCAAGTCGGTGAAGGAGGTGGCGGCAGAACGCAATTCGAGCATCCACACCATCACGACCCACAAGAAGAACATCTTCCGAAAAATCAATGTGAACACTGTGTATGAGGCCACAAAATATGCCCTACGGGCTGGATTGGTGGAGATGGTGGAATACTGTATTTAAAGTTGAGAGAATGAATAAGGCAACAATAGCAATTGACACGAAATTGCCGAGACAAGATGCCTATGGGGCGATTGCAATGCCAGTGTATCATACGGCGGCATACGAGTTTGAGACGGCAAAGGAGATGGCGAACGCCTTCTGTGGAAGAGTGCTGGCACCCGACTATTCGAGGGTGATGAATCCTACCGTGATGTATCTCGAGGATAAGGTGAAAGCCCTGACTGGGGCAACGAACGTGTTTGCCTTCTGTTCGGGCATGGCAGCCATCACGAATGCCTTGCTGGTGTTTGTGGAGCAGGGGAAGAACATCGTCACTTCGCGTCATCTGTTTGGCAATACGGTGGCGTTGATGAACCGCACCTTCTCACGTCTCGGCATTGAGACTCGCTCCATTGACCTGCTTGACCTCGATGCGGTGCGTGATGCCATCGACGAGCATACGGCTTGTCTCTATCTGGAGATTGTCACGAACCCACAGATGGAGGTGGCTGACCTCTCGGCATTGGCTGAGATTGCTCACGAGAGGGGCATTCCACTCATTGCCGACACGACGGTCATCCCCTTCACGCAGTTCAGCGCCAAGCGTCTGGGTGTGGATGTGGAGGTGGTGAGCAGCACGAAGTACATCTCTGGCGGTGCGACGTCGTTGGGCGGTCTGGTCATCGACTATGGCACCTTCCCTGTGGTGAATCAGCGCATCCGCTTCGAGTTGCTCTTCAACGTGGGCAGTTACATGTCGCCTCATGCGGCTTATATGCAGAGTCTCGGACTGGAAACCCTCGATGCCCGCTATCGGGTGCAGGCACAGAACGCGCTCACGTTGGCAAGGAAACTGAAGGAGGTGCCCGAAATAACTCAGGTCAACTATATCGGTTTGGAAGACAACCCCTTCCACGACTTGGCGGTGAGGCAGTTTGGCAAGACGGCAGGCGCGATGCTGACCATCGACCTTGCTGACCGCAAGACCTGTTTCAACTTCATCGACCACCTACAACTCATCCGCAGGGCGACGAACCTCTTCGACAACAAGAGCCTCGCCATCCATCCCTACAGCACCATCTTCGGTCCTTTCGGCGGCAAACAGAAAGCAGAGATGGACGTGCGCGACACCACCATCCGCCTCTCTGTGGGCTTGGAGGATGTGGACGACATCTTCGAGGACATCGTGCAGGCGGTAAGGGCGATACCATAAAAAGGGTAGAAGAATACCGTACGTAGGGGATTGCCCAGCAGCGTGAAAACCTCGAACTTTGCAGCAAATCAATATATAATTTACAATTTATAATGTATAATAACCATACGGCTTGTGTGCATCGCGTTAGCCTTATTATACATTATACATTATAAATTACAAAAACTTCATCATTATGGCAAAAATAGCACAAAGCCTTGTAGAACTGATAGGCAAAACACCTTTGCTCGAACTTTCCAAAGTAGAGAAAGACCAGCGATTGAGAGCCCGTGTATTGGCAAAGCTGGAGTATCTGAATCCAGGACGCAGCGTGAAAGATCGCGTGGGCTATGCACTCATCGAACAGGCTGAGAAGCAGGGACTTCTTGGCAGGAACACCGTCATCATCGAACCCACCAGTGGCAACACGGGTGTGGGATTGGCCTTGGTGGCTGCCCAGCGTGGCTACAAGCTCATCCTCACGATGCCCGATAGCATGAGCATTGAGCGCCGCACGTTGCTCCGCAGTTTGGGTGCCAAATTGGTGCTCACGCCTGCTCATGAGGGTATGCCAGGAGCTATCCGAAAGGCACAGGAACTGGCATCACAGACCGATGCGTTCATTCCTCAACAGTTTGCCAACGAGGCAAACCCTGAGGTGCATCGTCAGACCACAGCCAAGGAGATTTGGGAAGACACTGACGGGAAGGTCGATATCTTCGTGGCAGGTGTCGGTACAGGTGGCACCGTGACAGGTGTGGGTGAGGTGCTGAAGCAGTTGAACCCTAAAGTGAAGGTGGTGGCTGTAGAGCCTTACGACTCGGCAGTGCTGTCAGGTGGAAAGCCTGGCCCTCACAAGTTGCAGGGCATCGGTGCTGGTTTCACGCCTCAGGTGCTCAACACGAAAGTGTATGACGAGGTGTTCAGAGTGAAGAACGAGGATGCTTTTGCTGCCAGTCGACTTCTTGCCAAGATTGAGGGTACGTTGGTGGGTATCTCCAGCGGTGCGGCGACCCATGCTGCCATCGAGATAGCCAAACGCCCAGAGAATGCAGGCAAGACCATCGTGGTGCTGCTGCCAGACACAGGCGAACGCTACCTCAGCACGAAACTCTTCTCTGAGGAATAAAACTGCAATAACTTATATTTAATCAACAAACCCTCGCCCAGCGCGTGGGCTGGAAACTTCATCATTATGGCAAAATTGATTGTAAATGGAGAAGACCAAGAGGTTCAACTCCCTGCTACTGTAGCAGATTTGATTCAGCAGAACAATGTGGCACAACCCGATATGGTGAGTGTGCAGGTGAACGAAGAGTTCGTGGACAGAGAAGACTTTGCCACCCTTCAACTGAATGAGGGTGACACCGTGGATTTCCTTTATTTCATGGGAGGAGGACAGTATGTTTGATTTCACCGAAGAAGAACTGAACCGCTATTCGCGCCACATCCTTTTGCAGGATGTAGGTGTAGAGGGTCAGGAGAAAATCCGTGAGGGCAAGGTGCTCGTCATCGGTGCTGGTGGCTTGGGTGCTCCCGTGGCGATGTATCTGGCTGCGGCTGGTGTCGGCACTATCGGCATTGTGGATGGCGATGTGGTCGATTTGAGCAACTTGCAGCGTCAGATTATCCACACCACGCCCGATGTGGACAAGTGGAAAGTGGAGTCGGCAAAAGAAACCATCAACGCCATCAACCCCCACGTGAAGGTCAATACCTATCGTGAGTTCCTGATGTCAGACAATGCCCTCGACATTGTGAAGGAATACGATTTTGTGGTGGATGGTACCGATAACTTCCCTGTGAAGTTCCTCATCAACGATGCCTGTGTGATGGCAGGCAAACCTTTCAGTCATGGTGGCATCCTCCGTTTTGAGGGACAAACCTTCACCCATGTGCCAGGAACAGCTTGTTACCGTTGTATGTTTAAGACACCACCCCCACCAGGAGCCGTGCCTACGTGCAGTCAGGCAGGTGTGTTGGGAGCCATTGCAGGTATGTTGGGCACGATTCAGGCAGCAGAAACGTTGAAGTACCTGACAGGTGTGGGCGAACTGCTCACCAACAAGTTGCTCACCTTCAATGCCAAGACGATGGACTTCCGCAAGATCAATGTGAAGAAGACAGACCGATGCCCCATCTGTGGCACGAATCCAACCATCACAGAACTCATTGATTACGAACAGGCTGCTTGCGACCTACACAAATAAAAAGAATATGGCAGAACAAAAGAAACTCTCACTCATCGCCTTCTCTGGCGACTTCGATAAACTGACAGCAGTTTTCACGCTGGCAACAGGTGCTGCTGCTGTGGGTTACGAGGTCAACATCTTCTTCACCTTCTGGGGTTTGGATGCCATCAAGCAGAAGCGTGGACGCAGTTTCACGGGTGGCAACTGGCTCACGAAACTCTTTGGTTTCATGATGGGTGGACTGAGTGTCGCCCCCAACAGCCGCTTCAACTTCGCTGGCATTGGCCCTCAAATCTTCCGCTCCTTGATGCGTAAGAACAACGTGGCTACCCTCGAAGAACTCGTCGATGCAGCCAATGCATTGGGTGTGAACCTCTATGCCTGCGAGATGGCGATGCACGTGCTCGGTTTGGAAAAGACAGATTTCATCCCCGAAGTGAAGGATGTGCTCGGTGTAGCCTCATTCCTGAACCTCAGCGAGGGAGGACAGACTTTGTTTATTTAATTTTTCACTTTCATTATGGCTATACATACACTTGACATCACGAAGGAACATTGCCCCATGACCTTCGTAAAGACCAAACTCAAATTGGCGCAGATAGCAGCAGGTGACACACTTGAAGTGCTCCTGACTGAAGGGGAACCTTTGGAGAATGTGCCTCGTTCGGCGAAGGAACAGGGCTACAACGTCCTCTCCGTGGAACACGTGGAAGGAAATGTTCACAAAGTAACAATACAAAAGTAATGGTCACTATCACGGAATCGGCATATCAGTCCATCTTGGCGCAAGCACAGAAGGATGCCCCTGTGGAGTCGTGCGGTTATCTGCTGGGTCCCGACAAGGAAACGGCTACGGAGAACTTCCCGATGACCAACATCGACCACTCGGAGGAGCACTTCAGTTTCGACCCCAAGGAGCAGTTTGCCGCCATCAAATATGCCCGTCAGCAGGGCTTGAAGATTGTGGGCAACTGGCACAGCCATCCTGCTTCACCCTCCCGTCCTTCGGAAGAAGACAAGCGCTTGGCATACGACCCTAACATCCTCTATTTCATCCTCTCGCTGGCAGAAGAGAAACCTGTGCTCAATGCTTTCCGCATCGCAGAGGGAGAAGTAACTGAGAAAATTACACTAAGATAAACTAAAAACAATTCAACAACATGGCAGACAACAACATTCAGCGCAGTATCACGACTGCAACGGCTCGCAAACTAGCGAACACCACCAAGACAGCCCCTCAAATGGGCAGTATCACACCGAGACTTCTCCTCAAACTCCTTCCCTGGCAGCAGGTGGAAAGTGGCACCTATCGTGTGAACCGTACGAAGGTGGAACTGAAAAAGGCTGAACGCATCGAGATTCAGTACTTCGATGGCGTGCCCAGTTTCACGGCGAAGAATCTCCGTGCCATTCCGCTCTTCCAGAACATCAAGCAGGAGATTGTGGCTCGTTTGGCTCGCAATTTCGTGCCTGTAGAGGTGGCTCGTGGCAAGAACCTCGTCACTCAGGGAAAGGACAAGCAGAAGTTCTTCATCGTGGCTAATGGACAGGCTGAGGTCATCAGCACAGGTACTCATGGTGAGGAACTGCGCATCGCACTCTTGGGCGATGGTGAGTACTTCGGTGAGGCTGACTTGCTGAGTGCGGCAGACTCTACGGTGAGTGTACGTGCCGTGACGGATTCTGTGTTCCTGGCATTGGAGACTCCTGTATTGGAGTCACTCATCGAGGAGATTCCTGACTTCCGCGAGCAGTTCAACAAGGCGGTGGATGAGCACCTGCGTCTGAAGGCTACGGTGAATGATCACGGTGAGAAGCATATTGACCTTGTGAGCGGTCATGAGGAGGATAATGTCATCCCAGAGACCTATATTGACTATGAGGAGAATCCAACAGAGTACTCTCTCAATACCCTGCAGACAGTGGTGCGTGTACACACCCGTGTGAGTGACCTCTACAACGCTCCCTACAACCAGCTCGAACAGCAGTTGCGCCTCTCCATCGAAAGCATCAAGGAGCGTCAGGAGTGGGAACTCATCAACAACAAGAAGTTCGGACTCTTGGCTCAGACGGCTCCAGGCTACAAAATCAGCACACGTTATGGTGCGCCTACACCTGACGACCTCGACGAACTCCTGTCACTCGTGTGGAAAGAGCCTGCTTTCTTCATTGCCAACCCACGTGCCATCGCTGCTTTCGAGCGTGAGTGCACTTGGCGTGGTGTGCCTCCTGTGTCTATCGACCTCTTCGGCACGAAAGTCATCACTTGGCGTGGTGTGCCTATCATCCCATCTGACAAGGTGGAAATCAAGGGTCAGTACCTGACCAATCGTGGCGTGGGCACCACTGAGATTATCCTTGTGCGTGTAGGCGAGAAAGAGCAGGGTGTGGTAGGTCTGCATCAGGCTGGCATCCCTGGCGAAATCGCTCCAAGCCTCTCGGCACGTTTGATGGGTCTTGACCAGTATGGCGTGGCAAGTTATCTGCTCACCAAGTATTTCAGCCTCGCTTCTCTCACCGACGATGCGATTGCAGTCCTCGAGAATGTGGAGGTGGGCTACTATCACGATTATCAGCACAGAAACAAGATTGAAAAATAAAGGTTAAAGTTTAAGGGTTAAAGGTTAAAGACCATGCGGTTTGTTTTTCAACACTGCGTTAGCCTTTCTTTAAACTTTAAACTATAAACTCTAAACTTTATGTACGAATTAGATAATTTCCATTTTGACTTGCCGGATAGGGGTAATGTGCCGCAGGTGGCTGTGCCGAACGAGGCTCCTGACGAGTTGGACTTGTCATCACTGCCCATTCCCGCCACTTCCTTGGCAGGGGGTGCAGCACCCCAGATTGGTGGGCTGAGTTCTGCTGACCAGTGCCTCTTCCGCAAAGTGGTGGAGAAGTACTTTGCCGAGGACTTGCAATCGGGGCAGTCTGCTCCTGCTGGTGCATCCTATTCGGATGATGCCCAACTGCCCACTTTCGACTCTCAACTGTCAACTGACAACGGGTTCGGCATTGGCATCCCAGAGACGGACATCGTGCGGCACCTCCACTACGACGAGGCTGACACGGTCAACACCGACGAGATTCGCAAGCAGTTCCCCATTCTGCATCAGAAGGTGAACGGGCACGACCTCGTGTGGTTCGACAATGGTGCCACCACGCAGAAGCCTCTGAGGGTCATTGACGGAGTGAGCCACTTCTACAAGACGGACTACTCCAACATACACCGTGGCGCACACACGCTGGCAGCACGAAGCACCGACCAGTATGAAGGTGCACGAGAGAAGGTGGCCCGTTTCATCAATGCCCCATCCAAGGAGAACATCCTCTTTGTGCGCGGCACCACCGAGGGCATCAACCTCGTGGCACAGACCTTCGGACGCAAGTTCTTGGAAGAGGGCGACAACGTGATTGTCTCCACCCTTGACCACCACGCCAACATCGTGCCTTGGCAGCAAATCAGCAAGGAACGTAAGGCAGAACTCCGTGCCATCCCTATCGACAAGAACGGTGACCTCATCCTCAGCGAACTGGAGCGTCTCATCACGCCCCGCACCAAGTTCGTCAGCGTAGGTCATGTGAACAATACTTTTGGCACCATCAACGACGTGGCAAGCATCATCCGCACTGCTCACGCCCACGGCATCCCCGTACTCATCGATGGTGCACAGTCCATCGCCCACACCAAGGTGGATGTACAGCAACTCGACGCAGACTTCTTCGTCTTCTCTGGCCACAAGATTTACGGGCCTTCGGGCATCGGTGTGGTTTATGGAAAGAAGGAATGGCTCGAACAGCTCCCACCCTGGCAAGGTGGAGGCAACATGATCAAGGATGTGACCCTCGAGCGCACCGAGTTCAATGTGCCTCCAGCTCGCTTCGAAGCAGGAACACCCAATATTGCCGATGCCATCGGATTGGGCTATGCGCTCGACTTCGTGCAGAGTGTGGGCATCCACAACATCGAACGCCACGAGCATGAACTCACCGAGTATGCTCGACAGCAAATATCACGCATCCCAGGCATCACCATCATGGGCAACCCCAAGAAACGTGTCAGCGTCATCTCGCTCGACATTCCGGGTATTCCAGCCCCTCAGGTGGGACAGTTGCTTGACAAAGAGGGCATAGCCGTGCGTGCAGGACACCACTGTGCCCAACCTGCCCTCCGTGCCCTCGGCTACGAAATGTCCGTGCGTCCCACCTTTGCTGTGTATAACACCAAAGAAGAGGTTGACCGTCTGGTCATCGCCTTGGAACGCATTGTGGCTGATGTTCGATAGTTGGGTGGAATTCACAACGATAAGAAGCCATACACAAGACTTCAAAATATACTGATGAAGTTTTTTGTCCGCCCCATTGCAATCTGTGAAGACTGCATGGGGCATTTTTATTTGAGATTATGTAACTTTGCAAAAAGTAAGGAAATATGAGATACGATTTTGACAAGCCCGTTGACCGCAGTGGGTCGGGCGATTTGAAGCATGAGGTGCTTCAGGAACGATATGGACGGAGTGATTTGGTGCCCTTGTGGGTGGCTGATATGGATTGGGAAACCCCTTCCTTCATCACGGATGCCCTGAAACAACGGCTCAACCACTCGCTGTTCGGCTATACGGTCGAACCCAAGGACTATTGGCCAACGGTGCAGCAATGGATAGAGGCGCACCACCAATGGAAGGTGGAACGTGAATGGTTGACCTACATCCCTGGCATCGTGAAGGGCATCGGCATGGTTATCAACTTCTTCCTGAAGGAGGACGAGAAGGTGATTGTGCAACCACCCATCTACCATCCGTTCTACCTGACCCCAAGGGGAAACAAACGGGAGGTGGTGTGGAATCCGCTGAAGGAGACCCTCTCCCCAGCCCTCCCCCATAATGGGGAGAGAGTCTTTTATGAGATGGACTTCGAGAATCTCGAACAGGTGTACGACGAGAAGTGTCGTCTGCTCATCTTGGCAAATCCCCACAACCCTGCTGGCCTCGTGTGGGACAGGGAGACGTTGCAGCGATTGGCTCACTTTGCGAAGGAGCACCATCTCATCGTCATCAGCGACGAGATTCACTGCGACATGGCGCTATGGGACAACAAGCACATTCCTTTTGCTTCGGTGAACGACGAGGCAGCCGAGGTGAGCATCACGTTTGGTGCTCCGACAAAGACGTTCAATATGGCGGGCATCGTGAGTTCGTGGTGCATCATCCCGAACGAGGCGTTGCGCAAGCCGTTCTACCAGTGGCTGGCAGCCAACGAACTGAACGACCCCAATATGTTTGCGCCCATCGCCACCATCGCAGCCTTGCAACAGGGGGAGGAGTGGCGGCAGCAGATGTTGCGGTATGTGGAGGGGAATATTGACTTCCTCATCGACTACTGTCGTGAGCATATCCCGAAAATAAAGCCTGTGCGTCCACAGGCCTCCTATCTGGTGTGGCTCGACTGCCGCGACTTGGGCTTGAACCACAGGGAACTCATCGACTTATTCGTCAACAAGGCGCACCTCGCTCTCAACGACGGCGAGATGTTCGGCCCTGGCGGTGAGGGTTTCATGCGCCTAAATGTGGGTACCCAGCGAAGTGTGCTGGAGCAGGCGCTTAAGCAGTTGAGTGGGGATAAAGTTTAGAGTTTACAGTTTAAAGTTTAAAGAAAGGCTAACGCGATGCATACAAGCCGCATGGTCTTTAACCTTTAACCCTTAAACTTTAACCTTTATTTTTCAATTTTACTATCATTCGTCTCTTCCCCACTTCTATCACATCACCATCTTTCAAGTCCACCCCTTCGGTGCCTATCTCGGTTCCGTTGCAGAGGGTGGGCTTTTCGGGCAGTCGCCATCCGTAGGTGGGTTGCCCAGGGTGCACATTGACACAGCATCCCATGCAGAGGCTGCAGGCGTGTTGTAGACGGGAGTGGATGCCCTTCGGACAGTCGGTGCGCCACTGTCCGTTCTGTACTTTCCAACCTTCGCCAGAACGGGTGAACTGACACTGAAACACATCGAGTTCCTCGTCGTCCAAGGCTATCACGTTATAGGCTTCTTCTGAGTTCTTGCCCAGCGTGACGATGGTGCGGGCTCTCGACAAATGTGCCTCCAAGTCGATGAGACGACCGTCTATTTCAATCCAAGTCTTCATAAAGTTTAGAGTTTACAGTTTAAAGTTTAAAGAAAGGCTAACGCGATGTTGAAAAACAAACCGCATGGTCTTTAACCCTTAAACTTTAACCTTTATTTCTCAATTTTACTATCAGTGGGGTTCTCACGCATTGTGCGGATTGGCTCAGATGGGCTTCCCAGTCGGTGAGGGAACGGAAGCCTGTGTTGGGGTTCTTGTCCCATCCAGAACCAAAGTAGTAGGTGTAGGATGTGGCGGGCTTGTAGGTGGTGGTGGCGAGGATGTGGCCAGTAGCGATGCCGTTCTCGCGAGCCTGATAGGTGGTGAGGATGCCCTTGTCGGGGAAGAGCAGCCCGATGTAGATTTTTCCCATCTGCTTGGCCAGTTCGTCCTTGTATTTGGCGTTATAGACGGAAGCATCGCCCAAATCTTCATAACCCAGATAGCCATTCTCCTGAGAGAGCACATAGGCTGAGGGATTAGACTTGTGGATGACGGTTCCTGCCGCCATCTTCGATGGTTTTGTCAAGCCCTGATAGGTGATGCTGACACGGTTGAAATGGCTGCCTGCATCGAGCGAGATGATGCGCACTTCGGTCACTTTCTCCCCATTGAAGTCCTGCTCGGGATAGGTGAAGCGAACGGTGAAGCGGAGTGGCCCCTGGTCGAGAATCTCGAAAGACTTGTAGCACTTGGGCATGAAGAGGGTTCCATCGGCATTGAGAAGGGCGTTGGCCCCACCTCCGAGGGTAGGCCCTACGGTGTAGCAATCCATGCCCTTTCCGTGGTCGATGTGGTAGCAATAGGCGTTGTACACCTGGTCGGCCAAGTCGTGGTAACCACGGTCGTGCAGTTGCTTGCTCACCGAGCGCATTTCCTGATTCTGCTCAGAGGCATACCAGTAGTCGAGCATGAGGTCGGAGGTGCTCTTGTTGAAGAGGTCGTATCCCACAGCGCCGCCATGTCCATACACACGGTAGGCCACACGGTCGTTCTCCCAGCCAAACTCGTCCTGACGCTCGATGAAGAGACGTCCTTTCGCCTTTACCTCATAGTTCTGTGGAGAGCCTTTTTGTGCATAATACAACGATTTTCCCTTGCCAGCCACTCCTGCCTGGAAGATGAGTTTCCCGTCCCAAGTCACCTGCGAGGGAATCTCCTTGCCACCTGCATCGGTCACAACGAAGTCTTTGTCGGCCTCGGGCAGCATCTGGAGGGCAGTCACATCCACCTCCACTATCTCCAGACGGGCAGAAGAGATGGGGTTGGACACGGAAATGGTTACACGATTGGCAGCATAGGCTGCTGCAGCCAACAGGCATACGAGGGTCAGTAAAAAGGTCTTTTTCATTGGTCAATCATTTTTTTTCCTTGCAAATATAATAACTATATGTGTAATAATGACAAAAACACACGTAAAAATAACAGATTACCGTCCATTGTTACATATTTGCAAACGTTTGGGCAAATAGTTCATCGGCAATACAACGAACTTGTGTACCTTTGTGGCCAGTTTTACTAACTATAACACACGGATTGCCATCATGCGTGTGAAAGTCAGCAAATAAATAAGAAACGAATATGAATATAAGGATTATTATTGTAGTATGTCTGTTGTTACAGACAGTGCTGTTAAAAGCACAGGAGGGTGACAAGGACTTCGTGAAAGGTGCCGATGTGGGCTTCCTTACAGGACAGGAGCGTCAAGGACAAAAATTCTACGATGTCCGAGGCACAGAACGCGAGTGTCTGGAACTGCTGAAGAATGATTACCAGATGTCAGCCATCCGCATGCGTGTCTGGGTGAATCCCCGTGGTGGTTCATGCGACAAGAATGAACTCTTGGCGATGGCTAAACGGGTGAAGGCGCTGGACATGGACCTGATGGTGGACTTCCACTACAGTGACTCATGGGCAGACCCCGGCAAGCAACCCATCCCGAGGGCTTGGCTCGGACACTCATTTGAAGAGATGAAGCAGGACGTGAGAAACCACACCATCGAGGTGCTATCGCTGCTGAAGGAGAACGGCATCGAGCCTCGCTGGGTGCAGGTGGGAAACGAGACCACGAACGGCATGCTTTGGAGCGTGAAGACCAATGAGCAGGGCTGGGAAGTGAAGGATGCACAAGGTCACACCACCATCACCCATAGCATGGGTCACATCAAGACTGAGCCTCAACAGTATGCCGGATTTATCCGTGCTGGTTACGATGCCGTGAAGGAAGTTTTCCCAAAAGCCATCGTCATTGTCCACCTCGACCGTGGACATCGGCAGGACATCTACGACTGGAACCTCGACACAGTGCTGAAATATGGCGGCAAGTTCGACATGGTGGGCATGTCGCTCTATCCCTATTGGGCTATGGAAGGACATCCTGAATTGAATGCCGACGACATCATCACCAACTGCATCAAGAACATCCGCCATGTGAGCGAGAAATACGGTTGCGACGTGATGATTGTGGAGACAGGCTACGAAGTGAATGAGCAGCATCCCGAAATCATGGAGGAAGGACGACGTCAGTTGGCGCGAGTCATCCGCGAAGCCCGCAACGAAACAGGAGGCCATTGCCGTGGTGTGTTCTACTGGGAACCTCAGTGTCGACCTGGAGGCTATAAACTGGGAGCGTTTGACAGCAAAGGCAAGCCCACTGCCATTATGGACGGATTTATAGAAAACAAATAAAAAGAAGAAGTAATGAAAAGAATCTTATTTTCGACTTTCTTGCTGGCGTGGCTGCTACCTCTGGCCATGCAGGGACAAGTGAAACAGAAGACCATCGACAATGGTGGCAGTGGAGCCTACAAGGCAGAGGCCCGCGAGGAAAAGACATTCAGGGATGCGGTCATCTACAAGCCTATAGACATGAAGGTGGCAGCGAAAGAGGGTAAGTTACCCGTACTGGTGTGGGCGAATGGTGGTTGCAACGACACGTCGCTGCCCCACGAGCGGATGCTGAACGAGGTGGCATCACATGGCTATGTGGTCATCGCTTTGGGCAGCATGCAGCAACGTATTGATGACCGTCCTCTAAAGAAATCGCCCAACGAGCAGATGGTACAAGCGATGGATTGGATAGCCAAGCAGGCATCGAAGAAAAGTAGTGAATACCACGATGTGGTGGATGTGGAGAAGATTGCCGTGGCTGGACAGTCGTGTGGCGGGGCGCAAGCGTTGGTGGCCAGCAGCGATGCGCGTGTGAAGACCACGGTGATGGTCAATTCGGGCATGGGCGATATGGAGATGTCGGGAGCCAGCCGCGAATCGCTCAGTAGGCTCCATGCTCCTATTCTGTATATGCCAGGAGGTGAGGGTGACGTGGCTTATGGGAATGCGGTGAAAGACTATGCACGCATCGACCATGTGTTTGTGGCTTTTGCCAACCACTTGACGGCTGGTCATGGAGGAGATTTCGACCAGTCCTATGGTGGCAGTTTCGCCCGTATGCTGACGGCTTGGTTGGACTGGCAACTGAAGGGAAACACTGACTGCGGTGACATCTTCTTGAAGAACCAACTTGACCAGTTCCCCGAATGGACCATGCGCTCGAAAGAGTCCATGAAGGGCTTTGTGAACGAGCCTTTCGCGGTGATGGAGGTGCACTGCACCAACCACAAAAACCAGAACATCTTCGGCAAACTCTATCTGCCCCACAACGGCCAGGCGAAAAAACCTATTGCCATTCTTGCCCACGGCTACAACTCTTCCTTCCACGAAACGGAGGCTTATGCCCAAACACTGGCCATGAATGGGATTGCCGCCTACATTTTCGATTTCTGCGGAGGTGCTGTAAAGAGTCGCAGCGAGGGTAAAACTACGGAGATGTCAGTCTTTACTGAGGCTGACGATGTGGCCGCCATCGTGGAAACGGTCAAGACGTGGGACTTTGTCGATACGGACAGAATGGCATTGCTGGGCTGTAGCCAAGGCGGACTGGTTGCTGCCATTGCCTCATCGCAAATGCCCGAAGCGTTCAAGGCGGTTGTGCTGGTCTACCCTGCTCTCATGATTGCAGAGCATGCCGTCAATGTACACCCCAAAGAGGCCATCACCTCCGAGACGGGAGTAGAGGTGATGGGCATGCCTTTGTCGCACATCTACTATGACCAGTTGGTGGGCTACAAAGTGTTTGACGAGATGAAAAAGTACCAGGGTAACGTCATGATTGTGTATGGTGACAAAGACCCCATTGCTGCTGGTGACTATATGGAGCGTGCCCGCCAAACCTATCGCAGTTGTGAGGTGAATGTGGTGCCTAATGGTGCTCATGGGTTCCCTGCCTCCATCACTCATGTCAAAGCCAACGAGCATATCGTGAAGTTTCTAAGAAAGAATTTGTAGGAAGGGAACAATTGTTACATGTTTTCATCCGGTTGTTACAACTGTGAAAGCCTGCTGCAAAGGAAAGACGTACCTTTGCAGCAGGCTTTTTATCAAATTACTTGACTAATTATTAAACAAAAATGAAACGAAATCTTCTACTAACACTCATGACGGCATGGCTGGCTATCGGCGCGCATGCCATCACTGTAACTGACACTCTCTTTCACCGCTACGACCATGAGGATTTTGCCTTCGGTGCCGATGTGAGTTTCGTACCGCAAATGGAAAGTTGGGGCACGAGATGGCTCGACAAGAACGGCAAGCAGAAAGACATCCTGCAAATTCTGAAAGAACAGGGCGTCAACAACATCCGCCTGCGTGTGTGGACGGTGAGCAGCGGAGCCAGCAGCAAGCAGGAGGTAGTGAACATGTGCAAGCGAGCCAAGGCGAAGGGCATGGGGGTGATGATAGACTTCCACTACAGCGACACATGGGCCGACCCAGGCAGCCAAACCATTCCTGCTGCATGGACAGACCACAGCGTGGAGGCGCTGTCCAAGAATGTGTACGACCACACCTACGACGTGCTCTCGGCCATCAAGGCAGCGGGCGTCACACCGAAGTGGGTGCAAGTGGGCAACGAAACAAAACGCGGCATGCTCTACCCCGTAGGACAAACGAACAAAGGCGGTTCGGTGGCCTTCGCAAAGTTCGTGCTGAGCGGCTACAATGCCGTGAAAGCCGTTGACCCATCGATGCAGGTCATCGTCCACCTTCCCGATGGTCACGACAATTCACTCTACCGTAGCATTTTCGACGGATTAAAGAAAAACGGTGCCAAATGGGACATCATCGGTTTGTCTGCCTATCCCCGATGGTCGCACTTGGATGGTCCCACAATGATTACGAAGGTAATGGCCAACATCAACGACTTGAAAAAGCGCTACGGCACTCCCTGCATGGTGGTGGAAACAGGTCACTATCCCAATAAAGCCATTGAGGGCAACCAGTATCTCGTTGGCGTGATGGACAAAATGATCAAGAACGGTGATTTAGGCTGCTTCTATTGGGAGCCTGAATCGATGGGTGGCTATGACATGGGGGCTTGGGACGAGGCAAGCAAAAAGCCTACGGTGATGATGGATGCCTTCCTTGGTGTGAAGCACACGGAAGTGTCGTGGTTGATGAGCGCGAAGATAACTGCACCGGCTCAAGAAGAACATGCTGCCAACAACCTGACACTGAAGGCTGATGTGAAACACATCAGGAAGCGCACGAATACAGTGGCTTTCTATCTTGACAAGCGATTGGTGGGCAAGGTGACCGATTCACCCTACGAACTGCCTGTGGAAGTGTCGGAACCAGGTGTACATACGGTATGGGTAAAGGTTACTGACACCGACAAATTCACACAGATGTCTGACACCCTGACTTTCTTCACTGGTGAGTCAACTCAACTGGATGACCCCACCGTAACCAATGGTACACAGATAGGAGGTTCTGCCAACTGGAACATGATGGTGAATGCCCCTGGAAAATACAGGTTGCTGTTCAAATACACAGCCACAAATACTTGTGGTACGGGGATATGGATCAATGGCGACAGCATTGGTCGATTTCATTTCACAAAAAAACAGGATGACTATCTGAAACAAGATATCGAAGTGGCCGAGAACGGTAATCAAACACTCATGCTGACGGCAACCAGCAAATATGGCTTGCCTGACATAGCATGGCTACGCATCTTCCCCTTGGAGGGACAGATAGCTCCATCACTATCTGACGCAACAGGTATCAAGAATCAGCGCATCGGCAATGATGACGAAATGGTAGATGTTTACAGCCTCTCGGGGGTGTTCATCCGCAGAGTGCCCCAGTCTCAGTTGGGATTCTCGCTGGGCAACCGATCGTCGGCAGTTGTTGCCTTGCCAAATTGTGTGGGCGGCACACCATACATCGTGCGGAAGCAACGACTGAAATAACTGACAGACGAGAAACCTGTATCGACACTGATTTCGGAGATGGTCAAGCGACCTTCGTGCAGCAGTTCGGCAGCACGACGCAGACGGATGGTGCGCATGAATTCAGTAGGTTTCTGACCTGTTGCCGACTGTATCTTGCGATAGAAGGTCATGCGGCTCATGCACAGGTCGCTGGACAGTTGTTCTACGCTGTAAGTTTCTTCGCTCAGATGTGCTTCCACTTGGGCAATGGCACTTTGTAGCCATTCGTCTGAAAAATCAGGTTGCTCATCAGCAGGCGGACTGTCGGCAGGCTGCTCTTGAACTGTCACCTCCTTAGTCATGACAGCAAGGAAGCGCTTGCGCTGACCACGCAGGAACCAGATATAGCCGATGAGTGCTGAGAGCATTAAGAAGAGTGCGGCCAGTATCCACCATACCCACTGAGGCATCCGCTCCACGACGGGGTCTGCCTGTGGCTGGCTCCATCGATTACCAGAAGTAGTCTCCTCCAGTTCAATGCTATAGACACCCGCTGCCTCACGACTCTGCTGACGAAGCGTGTGGCGAACAGGGTCGTAGAGACGAACATAGCGGTCGCTGACCAGCAACAGACGCCCGCGGCTGTCAACCTCCAGATGTGTCACGGCATCGCCGTATTCATTCGAGGCGTACTCGTCGATGGCGAGTTGTCCATCTTTGTAGGTCATCACAGTGCCGAAGATAGTGGCAAGCCACAAAGTTCCATCCTCCGTGAAAGTCATGGCCGATACATCTTTCGTGTCACTGAGCACCACCATTTCCTCACCTTGCCTCATCAGACGAATATCCTTGCCAGTGCTGAACCATAAGTCTCCTGCTTCGCTGACGGCAATAGCGGTGGGACGAGTCGACAGATTACGGGCTGTGCGCACGGAGTCAGCAATATTTCTCGTGAAGATGACACCCTCGAACCACGACCGCTGTTCCCCACTCCCACTGAGAACGAAGCAATTCCCCTGCCCGTCGGCCACAAGACATCGTCCCTGAAGGTCGAGGGTGACGCGGCTCATGCAGATGCTGTCTTTCGGCTCTGTCAATTCTATCGTTCCACTTTCAGGCTGATAACGCACCACACCCTTGCCGATGGTGCCAATGAGCAAAGCATTGGTCAGAGAGTCATCGTCGATGGCTGTCGGAGCAGCATCCAGTGGCCAGGGGGCGGGTACGAACTTTTCACCATCGAGTTTAATCAATCCCCCATCCCACTGCGAAGCCCATATCCGCCCTTGCCTGTCTTCGTGCAAACGGGCGAGATACTTATCACCAGTGGGGTATCTCTTCAGCAGCCGACCGTCATCAGCATACTCATATACTTTCTTGTTGGCCGTCATCCACCAATGGCCATTGGCCGTCACAATGATGTCATCCACCCGCTTGTCATCCACCTCCATCAGCCGACGGATGGCATAGTCCTGCTTATCCAACACGTATGCCCCGTGAAATGTTCCAATGAGGATGTATCGCCCAGCAGCTTCGGCCAAACATGCCACATCGTTGCTTCCCAAAAGGTCGGGATGCTCAGCGTCGCTGCGGAACACGACCATCTGCCGCCCATCGTCACGACACACGCCACCACCTTCTGTCGCATACCAAAGAAACCCTTCTGCATCCTGCAGCACCTGCAACACCCGTTCTGACGACAACTGTTCTTGGTTGGGCAGTTCGAAACGGACACAATGCTGCCCCTTCATGCTGGTCAGCACAAGGAGGTTCAACAGTATGGTGATGATATGTCGCTTCATGATGTTCCGCTATTTTTGCGATGCAAAGATACATTTTTTTTATCGACAAATGGTCTTCCACCCCATAAAGTTACATTTTTACAAATATTTGGGCATATTTTTCATCATCAAACGAAAAGAATACAATACCTTTGCAGGCAGAAAACTAACAATCATACCTTTTTATGCTATCCATTTATGAATAAAGTTTTTCTCCTTACGATGGTCTTTGTGGCCATTTGTCAGACAGCCGCTGCACAGGGGGCACGTCGATTCTTCCCACGCGAGGATTTCTGCACAGAGACACCTATGGTTCACGACCCAGTCATGGCCAAGGATGGTGACACGTATTACATCTACGCCACAGGCATGGGCATCCAGCAGATGGTGTCGCAAGACCGCAAGATCTGGACGGTTTTACGCACTCCTGTGATGACCGTCATTCCTGGCTGGACAACCGACTCAGTTCCTGGCTTCGGCAATCATGTCTGGGCACCCGATGTGATTCAGTGGCACGGCCGTTGGTGGATGGCCTACAGTTGCTCCACCTTCGGCAAGAACGGATCGGCCATCGGTTTGCTGAGCAGCCGCTCGCTCAGTTCCAACATGTGGAAAGACGAGGGGTGCATCGTCACCTCCCGCGAGAAACGTGACAACTGGAACGCCATCGACCCTAATTTCGTCATCGACGACACCACCGACACCCCCTGGCTTGTCTGGGGCTCATTTTGGGACGGTATCCAATTGGCACGTCTCGACTCCACCATGCACATTGCCCAGGGTGTAAAACCTCGCACCGTCGCCCGACGCTACGACCCTAGCTTCAAGCCCACAGAGCCGAATCCCACATCACGCTTTGCCGGCACGAACGCCATCGAGGCCCCATTCATCTTCAAGCATGGGGGCTACTACTATCTGTTTGTCTCCTGGGACTACTGCTGCCGAGGTGCCAAAAGCAACTACCGCGTAGCCGTGGGACGCAGCAAGAGCGTCGAAGGCCCCTATCTCGACCGTTCGGGCAAGGATATGGCTAACGGTGGTGGCACCCTCTTCCTGGAAGGCGACAAAAAGGAATGGGAGGCAGCCGGTCACTGTGCCGCCTACACTTTTGGCGATGAGGACATCTTCATCTGCCACGGCTACAGCGCCACCCGCGACGGTGCAGCCATGCTCATTCAGCGCCCTATCCGATGGAGCTCGGACGGATGGCCAGAGTTGGAATGACGCACATAAAAATATCATCAACAAAAAAGGCTTCGACACATCGCTGTGCCGAAGCCTTTCCTATTGTTGATTATTGACTTTCTATCCGCATGGCAACCTTCGCCCAGCGCGTGGGCTGGTGGGCTATTACATCATGCCACCCATGCCTGGGGCACCCATTGGCATTTCGGGCTTGTCCTCTTTGGCATCGCAGATGACGCACTCAGTAGTGAGGAACATGCCTGCGATGGAGGCAGCATTCTCGAGAGCTACGCGGCACACCTTGGCTGGGTCGATGATACCTGACTCACGCAGGTTCTCATAAGTGTCCTTGCGGGCATTGTAGCCGAAGTCACCGCTCTGGTTGCGCACTTTCTCCACCACCACAGAACCTTCCAAACCTGCGTTCTCCACAATCTGACGGAGAGGCTCCTCGATGGCACGCTTCACGATGTTGATACCTGTGGTCTCATCGGCGTTGTCACCTTCCAGACCTTCGAGGGCTTCGAGTGAACGGATGAAGGCTACACCACCACCAGGCACGATACCCTCTTCGATGGCAGCACGAGTGGCACACAGAGCGTCGTCCACACGGTCCTTCTTCTCCTTCATCTCCACCTCTGATGCAGCACCCACATAGAGCACAGCCACACCACCAGAGAGCTTAGCCAGACGCTCCTGAAGCTTCTCCTTGTCGTAGTCAGAAGTGGTGTTCTTGATTTCGTTCTTGATTTGGTTCACACGGTCTTGGATGTTCTCCTTCTGACCCTTACCACCTACGATGGTGGTGTTATCCTTCGTGATGGTCACTTTCTCGGCAGAACCCAGCATCTCGATAGTTGCCTGTTCAAGCTTCAAGCCCTTCTCCTCAGAAATCACCACACCACCAGTCAGTACGGCGATGTCTTCGAGCATAGCCTTGCGGCGGTCGCCAAAGCCAGGAGCCTTCACAGCGCAAATCTTGAGTTGAGCACGCAGACGGTTCACCACCAAAGTGGTAAGTGCCTCGCTCTCCACATCCTCAGCAATCACGAGGATAGGACGACCTGTCTGTGCAGCAGGATTCAAGATAGGCAGGAACTCCTGCAAGTTGCTGATTTTCTTGTCGTAGATAAGGATGAGTGGGTTCTCCATCTCACACTCCATCTTCTCCGTGTTGGTCACGAAGTATGGAGAGAGATAACCACGGTCGAACTGCATGCCTTCCACCACACCAATCGTGGTCTCACGGCTCTTAGCCTCTTCAATCGTGATGACACCATCCTTGCTGACCTTCTTCATGGCATCAGCGATAAGCTTACCAATCTCCTGGTCGTTGTTGGCGGAAACGGTAGCCACCTGCTCAATCTTGTCGTAGTTGTCGCCCACCTGCTCGCTCTGAGCCTTGATGTGCTCAACCACCTTGCTGACAGCCTTGTCGATACCACGCTTCAAGTCCATAGGATTGGCACCGGCAGCCACGTTCTTCAAACCTGTAGCCACGATGCTCTGAGCCAATACGGTAGCCGTTGTAGTGCCATCACCAGCATCATCGCCAGTCTTCGATGCCACACTCTTCACCAACTGCGCACCCGTGTTCTGGAAAGCGTCAGCCAGTTCAATCTCCTTAGCCACCGTCACACCATCCTTGGTGATGTGAGGAGCACCAAACTTCTTTTCGATGATTACGTTACGTCCCTTAGGACCCAGTGTCACCTTTACTGCATTTGCCAGCTCGTCCACACCCTTTTTCAGCTGCTCACGAGCCTCAATATTGAATTTCAGTTCTTTAGCCATAACTTTTTTAGAATTTAAGAGTTGAAGAATTGAAAAATTGAAGTTAATCAGAATGCTCTGACAGAAAAGACTTCAATTCTTCAATCTTTTAATTTTTCAATTTTATTTCAAGATTGCCAACACGTCACTTTGACGCATCATGAGATACTTCACGCCCTCGTACTCGAGTTCCGTGCCAGAATACTTGCCATAGAGAACCTGGTCGCCTACCTTCACGACCATCTCCTCGTCCTTCGTGCCGTTGCCACAAGCAACAACTTCGCCCTGCAGGGGCTTCTCCTTTGCGGTGTCTGGAATGATGATGCCACCCACCGTCTTCTCTTCCGCAGGTTTGGGGAGCACCAGCACCCTGTCTGCCAATGGTTGAATGTTCATAGTCTTTTGAGTTTTTTTAGTTGAATATATCACGTTATTGATTGAATCATGATAGAAATCTTTACCAAAAATTCACAATGGAGCTACAACAAATGTCGTACCAGCCACACACATTGACTGCCACGTGTGACACTTTGTCATTTTTCTGCTGACTGAAACTGACAGAGAGACTCTTTCTTCGCTCTTGATGGAAGAAAAAGTAGAAAAATCGTGCACTTTCCATGAAAAAAGAAGGCATCTTTATGTTTTTACAACTTTTTTGCCGTATCTTTGCCCCAGAGATTAGCAATCGGAAAAACTAACTTTTTTAATTGACCTGAAAACAATGGAAGAACAGAGATTCCCAACCATTGACGAGGTTTTCTCATGGATGAGGAAACTTTATGATGAGAGTTATTCGGGCTTGACAAAGACCGAGAAGAGTGAGCAGCACATGTATGGCACGATGGTGACTACCCCCAACGACAAGAAGTTCATTGTACGCATGCTCGACGAAACCAGCCAGGTGCGCGACACCCAAAAGCTTGCCATCCGTGTGAAGGATTTGATGGATCAGTACGGCATCCCTAAGTTCTTGGATGCTGGCGACCACTTCCTCTTCTGGATGTACCAGACATTTGCTTACCTGCCTCTCTTCAACTGGGCTGCTGTACCTATCATCAAATGGAGATTACGCAGAGACACCAGCCGTGTCATCATCAACGCTGCTCGTCCCAACCTGACGAAGCACCTTGCCACCCGATTTGACCAAAACATCGGACAGAACGTGAACCTGCTGGGCGAGGTGGTGTTGGGTGATGGAGAAGCCGACAAACGCTACTTCTCCTATCTGGAAGCGCTGAAGGAGCCAGACATCAACTATATCTCTGTGAAGATTTCAGGCATTTATGCACAGACCCATGCCCTCAATTACAAGGAATCATTCCCTGAACTCATCAAGCGCATGTCGGCCCTCTATCAGGCTGCTATCGACAATCCCTACACCGACCCCAATGGTGTGACGAGACCCAAGTTCATCAATCTCGACATGGAGGAGTACAAGGATGCCCACCTCACGATGAAGCTCTTCAAGGACGTGCTCTCACTGCCACAGTTCAAGAACTACGAAGCGGGCATTGTGGTGCAGGCCTATCTGCCCGATGCTTGGGGCTTCCAGAGCGAACTGCTGGAATTTGCCAAAGCACGTGTGGCAGCAGGTGGTTCTCCCATCAAGATGCGCATAGTGAAGGGATGCAATCTCGACATGGAAAACATAGTGAGCGACATACGCGGATGGCCCAACCCTGTCAGAAGCAACAAGACAGAAGTGGATGCCAACTACCTGCACATCATCGAGCGTGGCTTGAAACCTGAAAATGCCCGCGTGCTGCATATCGGAATGGCCAGCCACAACCTGTTCACCATCAGTTATGCCTATCTGCTCACTGAGATGTATCAGACCCCCAAGGACTGCTTCTGCTTCGAGATGCTGGAAGGTATGGCCAACCATGTATGGAGAGCGCAGAAGAAGTTGGGCAACCACGTGATTCTCTACACCCCTGTGGTGAAAAAGGAACACTTCCTCAACGCCATATCCTATCTGGTGCGCCGCATGGACGAGAACACAGCTCCCGACAACTTCCTCACTCATTCCTTCTCCTTGAAACCCAACACGAAGGAATGGAAAGACCTGGAGCAGCAGTTCATCGCTGCCTACAACATGAAGGACAGCCTCAACCATACACCCACCCGCAACCAAGACCGCAACCAGCCATACGTGGGTCAGGATCCACAAGATGAGATGATCAATGAGCCAGATACTGACTTCGACCGCTTCTGCAACCAAGAGTGGGTGGAGAAAATCTTTGCCAAATGGCAGTCAAAGGGCAACATGTCAGGCAAGAAATCAGAATGGGGCGACTGGCAACCAGGCGACCTGCTTCCCACCCAAATTGGCAGCCAGCTTTTCTACAATGATGACCACGCCAGATACTATGACCGCTCGCAGGAAGGCGATGTCATTGTGTGTGAGATGTCACGCGCCAACAAGGCTCAAACAGCACAAATGCTCGACATTGCCGAGAAAGACCCTGCTGGATGGAGAAAGACCTCGATAGAGGAGCGTCATCGCATCATGTACAAGGCCGCCAACATTATGGGACAGATGCGTGGCGACCTCTGTGGCTCCATGTGTGCCATCACAGGCAAGACCATCGAAGAAGCCGATGTGGAAGTGTCGGAAGGCATCGACTACTGCCGTTTCTACACCACCACGATGAAGAAATACGCTGCTTTAGGCGACATCGACATGAAGGCCAAGGGTACCGTGCTGGTGCTCTCGCCCTGGAACTTCCCATGCGCCATTCCTTGTGGAGGAGTGGTGGCAGCACTGGCATCGGGCAACACCTGCATCCTGAAACCTGCCACCGTTGCCGCCCCCGTTGCGTGGTTGTTTGCCAAAGCATTCTGGGAGGCAGGAGTGCCCAAGGAAGCGCTTCAAGTGGTCATCACCGACAAGGAAGCCACCCCAATGCTCACTTCCTCGCCTGTAGTAAAACACATCATCCTGACAGGTGGTACCGAAACTGCACAGAGCATCGCTCATGCAAACCCACGCAAACCCCTCTCTGCCGAGACGGGCGGAAAGAACGTGATGATACTCTCTGCCAAAGGTGACCGCGACCACGCCATCATGAATGCCTGCCGGAGCGCTTTCGGCAATGCAGGACAGAAATGTTCAGCTTGCTCCATTCTGCTGGTGGAACGTTCTGTTTACAACACCCCCGAATTCCTCGAGAAACTCAAGGATTGTGCCTCCTCGCTCAAGGTGGGCGGTGTGTGGAATGCCGGTAACATTGTGGGGCCGATGATTACCAACCAGAACGAGAAACTGGAACAGGCCTTCAAGCTCGAAGAGGGCGAGAAATGGCTCATTGCACCAGAGTTTATCGACCAGAAGAGATACATCCTCAAACCCACAGTGAAGTACGACGTGAAACCGACCTCCTTCACCTTCCGCACGGAATTGTTCGCCCCGCTCCTTGCTGTCACCCCATACGACACACTGGAGGAAGCCGTGGAGCTTGTGAACAGCCTCGACTATGGGCTCACCTCTGGTTTGCAATCGCTCGATGAACAGGAACAGAAGTATTGGAAGAACCACATCATGGCAGGAAACCTCTACATCAATCGAGGCATCACAGGAGCCATTGTGAACCGTCAACCCTTTGGCGGCATGAAGCTCTCCGCTTTCGGTCCTGGCCTCAAAGCAGGTGGCCCCAACTACTGCGCTCAATTCATGTCCATCACCGACAAGGCCGGCAGCACGACCGACTACCGCCAGTCCTATGCTGAATGGTATGAGAAGGAGTTCCATCATGCCCGCAACATCCAACCCAAGATTCGTGGAGAGCAGAACGTGTTCCGCTATCTCCCACTCAAGGGAGGCATGGTGCTCCGTCTCTTTGGCGACGAAACATTGGAACAGGTGCAGATGGTTCAACTGGCAGCACAAACTGTGGGCACACCGCTCACCATCTCTGCCGACGACCACCATACCCTCCTTTCCCAACTGTCGGGCACCATCAAGAAGGAAAGCCTCGCCACCTTCTGCGAAAGCATCAAGCTGTATGAACGCGTGCGCACAATCTCTCAGGACGTGCCCGACATCGTCTTCGAGGCAGCTGCCAACTGCGACAAATACATCGCCCAATCCGCACCTGTGAAGAACGGCCGCATCGAACTGGCTCTCTACATCAAGGAACAATCCATTGCCAACGAGTACCACCGCTACGGCTCTCAAATAGAAGTACCAAAAGTGGAGGATTGACAGCACACGTTCAGCAACTGGCTGGAAATGTAATACACCAAAATGACTGGAAGAACGACACACCCCGCTCTTCCAGTCTTTTTTGTCTTAAACCCGAATCTGTCATGAGAATTTCCCGCTCCCCATAAGGTGATGACAGATTTCTTCCGCCATCGCATTGAGGGCTTTGCAATCAGCTCTGCTGATATGCCGTTTGTTGGCATCGTAAGGCCAAGGACTAAGGATAAGCACACGCCCCGAAGCACATGCATCAAACAGGCTGTCTGCAGGCTTGTAGTAGTCACGAAAACCATTGTCAGCAAGAAGGATGAAGGGGTGTTTCTCTGCAAGGAGAACGGCCTGTACATCCTTCTCTTTAGGTGAGATAAAAGGCGAAACCATCACCGTCCCTTGACGGGCAGCCTGCACGCAGCCGTTCATATAATTGCGCAGAGGCTGGCTGTCGCCGTTGGCGGCTTCGTCCAACAGCTCGTGGCGTACATGAACAGGCTTGAAGTGCTCAGCCATCAGTAAAGTCGCATTACCCACTCCATCATATCGTCGTCCGCCAATCTCAATATCCTTCTGAACTCGGAACAAACCTGGCTTGAGGCGCTTGGTGGCCAACCGTTGGGGATTCATATCAATATAGCGAATCGTGTTGGGCAGTTGTGAGCGCCGCCCCATCGGACGTATGAAAGGCATCTCCTTGAAGACAGGTTCCAGGCGGTAATAAGCCTCATCACCCATCTCCTTGCACAGTACCGCTGCAAGTTTCTCTAATCGAACAGTCTCTTCCTGGAGTTTTCCCAGCAGTTTCTCTTCTTGGCAACTTTCCCGAATATCATTCGGCTCAACAGAAGAAGCTGCTGAATAAGCGCGCCCTAGTTTCTTTGTTGCCTGCCAGAATCCACGAACCAACATCCCAATTCCTTTCGCCATTCTCCGCCTCACAAATAACACAGCATGCAGGTGGTCAGGCATCAGACAGAAATGGAGCACCTGCACCTCAGGATGATAACGTGGGATTCCCAGCAGACAATTCACAAGGGCATTCCCTAAAGCCGTGCGGCTCACCCTAGCCTTCGAAGGGTCTCTTTCAGGAACAACCAGCGTACCCAACAAAGGCCGACGGTCGGGAATCGTCAATATGATATGATATAAACCGACCCCCTTCCAAGTTGTACCGGGCTCTTGCCATTGCCATTTCTCTTGTTCTGCCATCCGTCATCTTTTTCTGCGGCAAAGTTAGCAAATTATTTTGAAAAAATAAACGATTGCAAGGATAAAGCATACATCAAGCAAGGGGGAAGCAGAGATGTAGCTACTGTGGCTTGTCGGATCGCGTTAGGGGAAGAAGAGGACAAGCATTCGCTATGATTACGCTATACCCACGCTATGCTTACGGAGATGTACGCTTTGCGAAGCGTTGTCGGATATCATTCGGCAATGGTAGGGATATGGTAGCAATATCTAAGGAATATCCCTCGCTCTACCCAGCTCCTAAGTTAATCCTTCGTCTTCTTCAAAATACTCATCAGTTACTACATTAATAATCTAATAATCCCTTTGCAATGGCATCTTCTTTTGACTTTTTACATTTTTGTTTAATTTCATCTGTAAATGTATCATTACCTTTTAGGTCGGCATAACCATAATAACGTTTAGTGTTTTCTAACTCACCTGCATATCCTTCAAAAACATCATCACCGATTTCTTCTAAAACAACTAAAACAACGCCATTGGGAGCATCAAAATATTGTTCAAGACCGTAATTTTCAATTTCGTCATAAATTGCAGGTAAGAGTTCTGTTCCATTCGCATCTTTCAATCCAACAGTATATAATACCTCATTGTCGTCAAACTCTTTTAAAAAAATAGTGTATGGTTTCGAATCTTCTTGTTTGTCAAGTTCATCTTTGGTTTCTTGATTAATCTCTTTTGTTTTGTTTCCTTGCTTATCATATACGGTAAATTTGTCGTAACTTATCCGTACGTATAGTAGGCCTTGGCGATAGAAAGGTAAAACACTTTCATCAAAATCGTCTGTATAATATTCACCAAAGTTTATACATTTATCACTAAATAAAGTATTACCTTCCTTATCTATGACAGAAAAGTCTTCGCCGCTTTTATATACAAAAGCCAAGCCTTCTGAGAACCTACCAACGGCTTCTGCTTCTATATTAATGGGGATTACTTCGTCACCTTTTGTATTAATAAAACCCCACTTTCCATCCTTTTGTATGAGAGCCAAACCCTCGTGAAAAGGACTTGCTGTATTATAATAATCAGCATTAGGGAATTGACAGGGAATAACTTCCTCTCCTTTTGTATTAATATAACCCCATTTGCCATCTCTCATAACCGCAGCCATTCCTTCTGAAAACGAACCAAGTTCTTCATACTTTTGGATAGCATTGACAAACTCGGGGGTTAGTTCCACGATTGCAGAACCTTCACTGCTTCCACCATTAAAGAGTTTAGCATAAGCATATCCTCCACCTATTAAAAGGCAGAACAATATAGCAAGCAAAGACCATAGTTTGCCTTTACTCTTTTTTACGGGCTCTTCGTCCTTCACTTCTTCTTGGATTGCTCCAACACTTTCTATTGGACATCCACAATCAGGACACTTTAATGCCCTACTTGAAATCATTTTTCCACATTCAGTACATTTAATAAGTGCCATCTTAATAACATTTACACACTTTTGGCCCGATGAGTGCGGTTAAAATTATGTGAAGACATATACGAAAAGCGGAGCCAACATTCCTCTCTTCCTCAGTGTAAGGCCTCGAGTGCTCGAAGTTCACACCGATAGGCAAAGCGAAAATGCGCTTTCTCCAATATGTCTGCCAACAATGCCTATTACGGCAATATAGCGTTGCAAAGATAACAAATAATCCCCAATCGGTCATTAGGATTGGAGGTAAAAAAGCTATTTTATTGAAAAATAACCATACGGGGGGATAAAAGTGTCATGGAGCGTCAGTTTCTGTGCCATCATTCATTGGTACAGAGCCGTCAATCTTTGCACTTGGACTGCTTGCCATTGTTTACCATTAGACGTTTTATAGCCGCTCTCATTCAACTCTCTTGCAATCTCAGCGAATGACTTGCCTTGCTCTCTTAACAAGCAGACCAACTTGTATGCCCTTCGGTTGTTATCGTTCATCTGTGCATCCATACGTCTGCTTGTAATGCTGTTGGCTCTCATATCGACTGTAACTTTTGCATTGGGATTGCCAACTCTTTCCCCACGCTCACGCTTCGCCTGTAACGCTTGTTTTGTCCTGAGGCTTGTTATTGCTGCCTCACGTTCTGCCAACGACCATCCAAGGGATAACATAAACTTGTAGGTTGCCTTATCTTCGGCCATAGGTACGTCACAAAAATAGATGTTACCATCCATTATCCTATACACTTCTAAGGCTTGTTCCAAGTTTCTGAATCTATCACTTTTGGCTATCATCAATATGGCATCGTTCTTTTTTGCGAACTCCATCGCCTTTTGTAGTTCTGTGCAGCCATGAAGGTTCTTACCTGTATATGTCTCGTAATAGTCGGCAATCAATTCTCCATTAGCCTCATCCACAAAATAACGAATGATGGATTGCTGTGCTTCAAGACCAAGACCTGAGCGACCCTGCTTTTGGGTGCTCACTCTACGCCAACTGACAAATTTTCTTGCTTTCATAATGCTGTTTTACGTGTGTGAAACGAACGTATTACTTATGTAATTGGGGTTATTACGATGCTGTTATCCCGTATTCTGCTCTGACCCTTTCCTCGTAATCTGAGGTCTTCTCTACGTGACGGTCAATAACATCCACGAGGTTGTCAAGATAAACTTCTTCCACCTTCTCCACGACCTCCTTCTGATTGTTCAAGAAATACACATCGAAGGCATCCGTTGCATAGTTGTAAAGCACCTTGACCCATCCTTTGCAAAGCGAACGAGTTAGTATTTATGGCCAACTACACATAAAAAACGTGGATGCTTGCATCTGCCCGTTCGATATTCTGGCCTTCCACAGCCATAGAGAAAAACAGACAGAGAAACACCCACGTTTGGAGTATATAAACACCCGTAAAGTGTGCGTTGAGGATGCTTGATCCTCGCAGCACACTACGGAGAGTATATACTACACCCCGTAGAGTTACCCTTGCATTGTTCTTGATTGTATATTCGGAAGTTCCTAAGTTTCGAATGACCAAAAACAAAGCGTCAGTAACGCCCTTTAATATGTAGTGCTCCACCCTTCGGCTGTTCCCTCGCATCGGGTAGCGCATGTGGGCAGATGCAGTTGCAAAAGTACGAAAGATTTTTGAACCGAACAACTATTCTTGGGAAAAATGTTTTTTCTGTATGGTGCAGATGGGGCATGATGAAAGAACTTTGCAGATAAGAGTGGCGTTTCCTCTCCTTGCTTTATTCCACTGCCTCCTTTTCGATGCTTCCACTGCCTCGAAAACGGTGTGACTCAGACCGCCACCCTCGGTGTGACTCAGACCGACATACCCGGTGTGAGTCACACCGATTTTGAGGCAGTGGAAGTGTCGTTCTGGTGGTTCTTGAAGAGAGTAATATGCGGCAGTGGAAGTGGGGATACACAAATGACCGGCGTACACTCGCTGTGTGTACGCCGGTCATTTGTGTGTGTTCCCTCAAGATAATGAGGGAGATATGTGTGCTTTAGAAGATGCGGCTGCTGAAACTGTCGAACTTGGGCAGACTCTTCACTGATGCGGGAACGTTCTGATCAATGCCTGTACCGGTGAGATAAAGTTTGTACAAGTCCTTCAGATTGCCGATGCTGGCTGGAATCTTGCCTGTCAAACCAGCGTTCTTGCTGAAGTCGATGCTTCTGAGGTTGGAGTTGCCGATGCTGGCTGGAATCTCACCGCTGATGGCATTTTCTGCCAAGTCAAGATACTTGAGGCTGGCAATGGAGAAAAGGCTCTCAGGAATGTTGGTGATGCCATCCTTGATAAGGTTCAGGCCTTCGAGTTTTGACAGTTTGGCCACTTTCTCTGCCTCCAGTTCACCGTGATTCTTTGCCACATTCTTCAACAAGATGTTTTCAAGGCTGCTCATATCCCAGATGAAGTCGGGCAACTTCTCGTCATAAGGCTCATCGCTGTAGATGGTCAAATCTTTCAGCAAAGTCAACTTGGTCAACTCGGAAGTGAGAGGCTTGGTGGGAGTGCCTTCGCCTTCCCAGAAGATGTCTCTCAATTGGGTGCAGTTGCCAATCTCGGCAGGAATGTCAGGGGTGCAGTTCTTGATGACGATGTCGATCAGATTGGTGCAAGTGCCCAGTTGGTGGAAGTCGCCCTTCACGCGGTTGATGGTGAAATGCTTGAGATTGGGCAGGTTGAATGACTCTGGCAACTGGATATATTCGTCTGCATTGCTGGTAGGACAGTTCAGTCGGAGGTTCTCCAATGAAGCCATTTGGAACACGTTGGCTGGAACAGGATTCTGAATGCCAGCACCTGCATTCTTGAAGGTTACATTCAAATCTTTCAGTGCCTCAAGATTCTGAATTTCAGCAGGGATAGCACCCTTCACACCATAAACTGAGAGTTGCAGTTTGGTCACCTTGCCTGCATCGTCCAGTTCCACACCTTTCCATTCGTTGAGTGGGGCTTCTGTACACCATCCGGCCTTGTCTTCCTCTTTCCATTCATTTCCGTTCAGGGCTTCGAAAACTTTCACCAGCGTGGCGCGCTCGTCCAACTTCTCAAATTCTGGAACATCAGCAGAGCCATCACCTGATGATGAACCACCCTTACAGGACATGCCCAGCAGTGACAACACTGCCAGCAGCATCATTACGTTTTTCTTCATCGTTTTTGTTTTTAAGTAGTTATAAATAAAAAAAGTAAAATAGAATTCAGTTGCAAAGATACACGATTTTCCACTAAAAAAACACATCTTTTCTCCAAAAACTGAACGAACTTGTTGAAAAAACATTAAAAAAAATGAGAAAAGTGGGCAGAGAGGCAGATAATGAACAAAATAAACGCTAACTTTGCATGATTTTGTGTGTGTTCATGTCGTGGACAGACATATTGTTTTTTGTGGTATAAACAACGGATATTCATCAAACAATTCAAAAAAATAAATAACACAATGAAAAAAGTTCTTTTGATGGCAGCCGCAGTTGCGATGACTGCCATGACAACAGTTTCTTGCGATGGTGGCAGTGGCGCCACTTTCAAAGATGGAGTTGATTCTATGGCCTACAATCTGGGGGTTGCCCAGTCACAAGGTCTGAAGCAGGTAATGACCATGCAGTTGGGTGTGGATTCTGCCTATATGGATGAGTTCATCAAGGGTTTGAAGGAAGGTGCTCTGAACGAGGCTGACCCCAAGAAGGATGCTTATTTCAAGGGCGTCGAAATGGGTAAGCGCATCCAGGAGATGTCGAAAGGCTTGAGCCAGGAGGTATATGCCGGTGACACCACCAAGAGCGTGAACACCAAGAACATTCTGGCTGGTCTCATTGCCGGTATGAAAGGCACCGACAAGACAGATCCTGAGGAGGCTTTCAACAAGTTCAACGAGCAGTTGGAGCCTATCCGCAAGGCTAACATCGAGAAGAAATATGGTGACAACCGCGTGGCTGGCGAGAAGTATCTGGCCGAGAATAAGAAGAAGGAAGGTGTGACAACAACTGCCAGCGGTCTTCAGTACAAAGTGCTTGTGGAGGGCAATGGCGCTCTGCCAACCGACACCACCAAACTGCAGGTGAACTATGAGGGCAAGCTCATCGACGGCACTGTGTTCGACAGCAGCTACGAGCGCAAGCAACCTATCACCATCGATATGGCACATCCAGGTGTCATCCCAGGTTGGATTGAAGTGTTGAAGTTGATGCCAGCCGGCTCAAAGTGGGAAGTGACCATTCCTCAGGAATTGGGTTATGGAGAAAGCGACCAGGGTATCATCAAACCTTTCTCTACTCTTGTGTTCACGATTGAAGTGTTGAAATAATTGACAATTGATAATTGACAATTGACATGAAAAGAACATTGATATGTATGATAGCAGCGTTTGCCATGGCAAGCGCTGTTTTCGCGCAGACAGCAGCAAAGGACTCCATTGCTGCCGCCAAAGCAGCCGCTAAGGCCAAGAAGGTGCAGGATGCCAAAGACCTGAAGGAGTTTCAGGCTAAGCAGAAGGCTGACTTGGCCGCATTTATCGAGGCACAGAAGAACGGCAAGGCTCCCATCAAGGTGGAAAAGCCCGTTCTGACCAATGAAGACGATTCTATGGCCTACCTTTATGGCGTGATACAGTCGAATGGTCTTCATCAGTATATCATGAGCCAAATGGGTGTGGAAGAGGCACAACTCCCTTCGTTCGTGGAGGGTCTCCTCAACCGTACCACGGCCGACCCTAACGACAAGGCTGCTACGGCTTATAGCGCAGGCACACAGATTGGTGACCGCATTCTCCAGATGACTCAACAATTATCTGGTGATTATTTCGCAGCCGATGAAGGAAAGAAGATTGACCCTGCCCTTGTGGTGAACGGCATCTTGGCTGGCTTGTTGGGAACGAACGATATCACACCAGACAGCGCCGCTATGATTTTCCGTCCCAAGATGATTGCCCGTCAAGAGGCCAACAAGGAGAAACTCTATGGCCCCAACCGTCGGGAAGGTGAGCAGTTCCTCGAAGAGAACAAGACAAAGCCCGGTGTGGTTTGCACTGCCAGCGGACTTCAGTATAAAGTCATCACGATGGGTGATGGTGAAAAGCCAACAGCCACTCAAAAGGTGAAGGTTGACTACGAAGGTCACCTTGTCGACGGCACTGTGTTCGACTCAAGTTATAAGCGTGGTCAGCCGGCCACCTTCCAGGTCAACCAAGTGATTGCAGGATGGACAGAAGCCTTGCAACTCATGCCAGTCGGCTCTAAATGGGAACTCTACATCCCTTATCAGTTGGCTTATGGCGACCGCGAGACAGGCAGGGAGATCAAGCCTTACTCTGCGCTGATTTTCACAGTGGAATTGAAAGGTATCGAAAAATAAAAGATGAAAACGTACAATATCATTAACAATGTAGCCGGTTGGGTGGTGTTCGCTATTGCGGCATTCACCTACTGTTCTACGATTGAACCGACAGCCAGTTTCTGGGACTGCCCTGAGTTCATTACCACTGCCGCCAAACTGGAGGTGGGTCACCCCCCTGGCGCACCGTTCTTCATGCTGTTTGGCAATTTCTTCTCGCTCTTTGCCAGCGATGCAAGCCAGATTGCCAAGATGATAAACACGATGAATGCTCTGCTCAGTGCAGGTTGTATCCTGTTCCTCTTCTGGAGCATCACGCACTTGGCCAAAAAACTGCTGGTGAAGGAGGAAGAGACACCTTCCGTTGGACAAATGCTTGCCATCATAGGTAGCGGTATCGCAGGTGCGCTCATCTACACATGGAGCGACACTTTCTGGTTCTCTGCCGTAGAAGGCGAAGTGTATGCCTTCTCCAGTTTCTTCACAGCGTTGGTGTTCTGGCTCATCCTCAAATGGGAGGACAATGCAGACAAACCACACTCTGACCGCTGGCTTGTTTTCATTGCCTACCTGGTAGGTCTTTCCATCGGTGTGCACCTTCTGAACTTGTTGTGTATCCCTGCCATCGTGCTGGTTTACTACTACAAGATGAGCAAGAACCCCACAGGAAAAGGCTCACTCATCGTGTTGGGTGTGTCGGTCATCATCGTGGCGGCTGTGCTTTACGGTATTGTGCCAGGCATTGTGAAGATTGGAGGCTGGTTTGAGTTGCTGTTTGTCAACGCGCTCGGCATGCCTTACAACATCGGTCTTTACATCTACCTGACGCTTCTGGCCATCGCACTGGTGTGGGCACTTTGGGAGACAACGAAGGCAAAGAGCGAGAATCGCATGTACATCGCGTTCATTGTCTGCACAGCATTGCTCGGCATTCCTTTCTATGGTCATGGTGCAGCATCTGTCATCATCGGCATCGTTGTGTTGGGCATCATTGCAGGTCTGCTTTTCTTCACGAAGAAGGCTACCCCACGCATTCTCAACACCGCTATTCTCTGCATGACTTTGATGACTATCGGCTATAGTTCCTATGCCGTCATCGTCATCCGTTCCACCGCTAATCCACCCATGGACCAAAACTCCCCAGAGGATGTTTTCACCTTGGGCGAATATCTGGGTCGTGAACAATATGGTGACCGTCCTCTCTTCTTTGGCCAGACCTACAAGTCACAACCAGAGATTCAGGACAATGGCGACGGTTACCTCACTTATGCCACTGAGCAGGGAGCACCTGTCTATCAGCGTAAGGACAAGGAGAACGAGAGTGAGAAAGACGAGTACATCAAGATTCGCGACAAGTTCTCGCTCAAGTACCCCACCAACCAGTGTATGCTCTTCCCTCGCATCTATAGCGATGAGCCTTTGCACGTACAGGCTTACGAGCAATGGTTGGGTGATGTTTCCTATCATTCAGTAGAATACAAGGTGCCTGGCCGTGAATCCCGCACTTTGGAGATTCCAACCCAAACGACCAACATCCGCTTCTTCCTCTCTTATCAGATGAACTGGATGTACTGGCGCTACTTCATGTGGAACTTTGCCGGTCGTCAGAACGACATCCAAGGCAATGGCGAACTGGAGCACGGCAACTGGCTTTCAGGCTTCGACTGGCTGGACACCATGCGTCTGGGCAATCAGGACATGTTGCCATCCGACCTCAAGGAGAACAAGGGACACAACGTCTTCTTCTGCCTGCCCCTCATCCTCGGTCTGCTTGGCTTCTTCTGGCAGGCCTTCCGCGACAAGAAGGGCATCCAGCAGTTCTGGGTGGTGTTCTTCCTCTTCTTCATGACAGGCGTTGCCATTGTCATCTATCTGAACCAGACACCTCTCCAGCCACGTGAACGTGACTACGCATACGCAGGTTCGTTCTATGCCTTCTCCATCTGGTGCGGTCTTGGCATCGCTGCCATCTTTGAACTGTTGGGCAAGTGGTTGGGCAAGATGATGGAACGCCGCATGGCTGCCATCCTTGCGAGTGTTGTAGGACTTGTGCCTGCTATAGCAGTACCATTGCAAATGGTCAGCCAGACATGGGACGACCACGACCGCAGCGACCGCTATGTGTGCCGCGACTTTGGTTTGAACTATCTGGAGACCATTCCTCACGATGGTGTCATCTATACGAATGGTGACAACGACACGTTCCCACTTTGGTACAACGAGGACACAGAGGGCAACCGCACTGATGTGCGTGTCTGCAACCTTTCCTATCTGCAGACAGATTGGTACATCGACCAGATGAAGCGTCCTGCTTTCTCTGGCGAAGAGCAGTCAAGCCCGCTGCCCATTTCGTGGAAACGCTATCAGTACACCAGTGGTAAGCACGAGATGATTGATGTGAACCCAGAAGTGGCCGACGGTATGACCATCAAGGATGTCATCAAGGAAGTGATGAAGCAAGACCCCACCTTGGCTAAACGCCTGTGGGGTGACAATCCTTTCGAACTGAAGACCGCTATCCGCAAGTTCATCCTGAAAGACTACGAAGGACTCTCCGCTGAGGAGAAGGAACTGGTGGACGGCATTCCTTCCTGTCTGCCAAGCGACACGCTCTACGTCACAGTGGACAAGGAAGCGGTGCGTCGTTCGGGCATGAAGATTCCTACCGACTCGTTGGGCAACCAGATCATCCCCGACCAGATGGTCATCAGTCTTGAGGGTCAAGGCCGCGTGTCGAAGAGTTTCACCATGATGCTCGAGATGATAGCACAGGCAAACTTCTCGCGTCCGCTCTACATGTCCACCACGGTGGGAGCCAGCAACTACGGCAACCTGTGGCGACACTTCATCTTGGAAGGCATGGCATGGCGAATCACCCCATTCACCTTCCCTGAGAATGAGATGTCACATGGTGTTGTACAATGTATGGCAGACACAGAGAAGATGTACGACAACATGATGAACAAGTACCACTACGGCAACCTGAAACAGCCTGACCTCTACATCGACGAGACCACCATGCGCATGTGCTACACACACCGCCGTTGGTTCGCCAGCCTCATCACCAATCTGGTGAAAGAAGGCAAGATGGACAAGGCATTGAAGGCATTGGAGAAGTGTGAGAAGGAGATACCATCCTACAATGTTCCTCATGATGTGGGCAGTGCATCGCTTGATATCGTGAATGCCTACATTGCCTGTGGAAAGCCTGAAAAGGCCACACCTATCCTTGAGCAACTGGAGAAGCGTTCATCAGAGTATCTCAAGTGGTATTTGTCGCTCAACAACACATACTTTGCTCATAGTGTCCGCGATTGCCACCAAGAACTCTATGCCCTGGCAACGATTCAAGACATCTACAATAAGTTGTCAGAAAGCAACTCCCCCAACGCTGCCCAGTACACCAAGAAGACGGAGCAGATGGACAAAAACCTGCAGAGTTTCTATGGCGCTTTCGTCTCGAAGTGTGACAATGCAGGCATACAACTCCAATAAATATGGGAAGAAGTGAGAGAAGTCTGCTCTCACTTCTTCTCACTTCCCCAAAATAGCAAACAATGATTATCGAACAACCCACCAAGTGGCTACGTTGGCTTTATCCCAGTGCGATATGGCGAATGGACCCGACAGAGAAAGCCGTTTATCTGACTTTCGACGATGGCCCCATTCCCGAATCGACCCCTTGGCTCATCGAGACGCTCGACCGCTACGGCGTGAAAGCCACCTTCTTCATGGTGGGCGACAACGTGCGCAAATATCCTGAGTTGTTCGAACTCATCCGTTCGCATGGGCATCGGTTGGGCAATCACACCTTCAATCACATTGGCGGACTCACCGTGTCGAGCAGCCACTTCCTTCGCAACGCCAACAAGGCCGACCGATTGATAGGTTCCAACCTCTTCCGTCCGCCACGCGGCTGGATGCGCAACCAGCAGTACATCCATATCCGCCGCCATTACACCATCATCATGTGGGACTTGGTCACCCGCGACTACTCCCGTCGACTCACTGCCGACGATGTGGTTGAGAATGTAAAAAAATATACGCGTAATGGTTCCATCATCACCTTCCACGATTCCCTGCGCAGCATCGACAAGCTGAAAACAGCCTTGCCCCGCTGCATCGAATGGTTGCAAAAGGAAGGTTATGCCTTTAAGGTATTCGACGAGAACCTGCAGCACTCCCGCCGTCTGAAATAAGGAAAAAGCAGACCAGCAGTAGCAGCAGCAAGCCGCACCCCAAGAAACCCCAAGGCATCACAGCGCCTGCATGTCGTTCAGTTTCTTGTAATAGCCGTTCAGAGCAATCAACTCCTCGTGCGACCCCCTCTCCACGATGTTGCCCTCATGGAGCACATAAATCGTGTCCGCATTCTTGATGGTGGAGAGCCGGTGTGCAATCGCGATAGTCGTGCGCGACTTCATCAACTTCTCCAGCGCATCCTGCACCAGTCGTTCGCTCTCAGTGTCGAGCGCCGACGTCGCCTCGTCAAGAATGAGGATGGGAGGATTCTTCAAGATGGCACGGGCAATGGAGATTCTTTGTCGCTGACCCCCCGACAACCTTCCACCGCGGTCACCCACATTCGTTTCGTAACCCTCCTCCATCTCCATGATGAACTCGTGTGCATTGGCAATCCTTGCAGCCGCCTCCACCTGCTCCTGCGTAGCGTTGTCCACACCAAAAGCAATGTTGTTGAAAATAGTGTCGTTAAAGAGAATCGCCTCCTGATTCACGTTGCCAATCAAACTCCTCAACGAATGAATGGACAGGTTGCGCACATCCTCCCCATCAATCCTGATGGCACCGCCCGTCACATCGTGGTAGCGGGGAATCAAATCCACCAACGTGCTCTTTCCTGAACCCGACTGTCCCACGAGCGCGATTGTCTGACCCCTCTTGATAGTCAGATTGATGTCGTGCAGAATCTCATGACCCTCATTGTAGGCAAAACGCACATGATCCAGTTCGATGCTGTCCTTCAGCGTCTCAATCTTCTTGGGATGCTCCACCTCTTTGATGTGGTTTTCAGCCTTCAGAATCTTGTTGATGCGCTCCAACGAAGCAAGACCCTTCTGGATGCTGTATCCCGCCCTCGAGAGATCCTTGATGGGTTGCAACGTGGTGTAGAGAATGACCAAATAATAGATGAAGCCGCTGGCATCAATCGGGCTGTTGCCAGCAAAAATCAGATAGCCGCCAAACCACAAAACAATCACAATCATGCAAGTGCCCAGAAACTCGCTCACAGGATGGGCAGCCGACTGACGGATGGCCACCTTCATGGCTGCCTTGCGATATTCGTTGTTGATGCGCGTGAACCTGTCTTCCATCTTCTTCTCAGCAATGAACGCTTTGATGATGCGCAATCCTCCCAACGTCTCCTCAATCTGACTGATGCCATCGCTCCATTTCGACTGGGCATAAAGCGAACGATGCTTCAGTTTCTTGCCGATGCGTCCGATTCCTCCAGCCAACAAAGGCACCACCAAGAGTGTGAACAACGTGAGTTGCCAACTCATCGCAAACATCGTGCCAATATACACCAGGATGAAGATAGGATTCTTGATCATCATGTCGAGCGACGAGGTGATGCTTCCGTCCACCTCATTCACATCTGTACTCACTCTTGCCAAGATGTCACCCTTTCGTTCATCAGAGAAGAAAGAAAGCGGCAAAGAAAGAATCTTCTTGTAAATGTCAGCACGGATGTCGCGCACGATGCCCGTTCGCAGAGGCATCAGACAGGCAGAACCTGCAAAGTAAGTCGCCGTCTTCAGCAGCGTGAGAGCCGCCAGCACAATGCCCAGCAGCAGCAGCGTGTTTGCAGGGCCATACCTCTCCACCATCAGCTGCGAATAATAGTACCCGTTGTTTTTCATCACCTCCACCAGGTTGTTCAATCCACCTGTTCCCCACTCGATGAACTCATAGTGCTCTGTGTTCACCTTGAAGAGAATCTGCAAGATGGGCAGCAGCACAGAGAATGAGAACACATTGAACAACGCTGCCAGAATGTTCAAGATGAACGTGCCGGCAATATATCCTTTGTAGCGGGCAAAATACTTGCCCATTTGGGTGAAAAATTCCTTCATTTGGATTGGGTAGTTTTGAAAGCAAAAGCGTAAAGCCTCATCTGCTTCACCATCGCCAGCAATCCATTGCTGCGAGTGGGAGAAAGATGCTCCTTCAAACCGATATCTTCAATAAAGTGCAGGTCCGCCTCCAGAATCTCGTCAGGAGTGTGGTTGTCGAGCACACGGATAAGCAGGGTGACGATGCCCTTCACGATGAGTGCATCGCTCTCTGCCTGAAAATGTATCTTCCCCTCTGGTGTGAGGTCTGCCTGCAGCCACACACGGCTTTGGCAACCATCGATGAGGTTGCTCTCCACCTTGTACTGCTCAGGAAGTGGTTCCTGTTCGCTGCCTAAGTCGATGAGCATCTGATACTTGTCCATCCAATCATCGAAACCTTCAAACTCTTCGATGACTTCTTGCTGTATTTCTTCTATTGTCATTTTTCTGTCCATATCACCTCCAGCATGGTTTGTCCCACCGCCTTCAGCGTTTCTTTGTTGATATTCCTGATGTTATCATTCAAGGTGTGCCAAGTGGCTGGGAATCCACCATCCTCTGTGTCTGAGCCAATCACGTCGATGCAGGGGATGCCTCCCTGATTCACTTGCAGGTGGTCGTCTGTCACCCCTCCTCCCTCATCGGCATAACTGAAAAACTTCCCGTATCCGATGCGGTTGGCTGCCGCCCACACCTTATCCACCACCATCGGTGCATAAGCCATCGAGATGCGTTCCCGATAGAAGACCGTGTTGTTGCCGCCCACCATATCAAGGTTGATGCCATAACGAGCGGTGTAGCCTTCCACGTGGCGCACTCCTGCCCAGTATTGACTGCCCAGACACCAACTGCTCTCGTTGCCTCCGCCCGACTCGCCGCTGTCTTCTGCATCCCAGCATATCAAATCCACCCCTATCTTCACCTGATTGGAATCGTTGGCCAACTGCAACTGACGGGCAATCTCCAGCAGCACACCAATGGAACTGCCGCCATCGTTGGCACCATCAATCGGGGTGTTATGATTCCGCTCGTCAGGGTCGTTGTCGGCCCATTGACGACTGTCCCAATGCCCTGCAATGAGGATGCGCACAGGTGCCTCAGGGTTGTAGGAGGCAATGATGTTGCGCATCTTGACAGGTGTGCCGTCGTAGAGTTTGGAATCGGCATATTGGTCATACACCACTGCCCCGAAACTCTTGAATTTTCGGGCAATGTACTCGCCACAAGAGTCGTGAGCCGCTGAGTTCATCACACGAGGACCAAACGCACATTGCTCAGCCACATACTGATAGGCAGAGTCTTCACAAAAGACGGGTGCTGGTGACACATAATCCGTCACCTCCCCACCTTTCTCACCTTTACACCCCCCAAAAAGGAGGGGTAAAAAGGCCATATAGAGTAGTTTTTTCATTTCTAACCATTTAGCGGGTGCAAAGGTACGACTAAGTGAGAGAAATACCAAATGAAAAAGCCTATTTTCATTGTTATTGACTTCGTCAACGCTTTTCCTTCCGATTCTTTCCCCCTTTTTCCTCTTCACCCTTCCTTCCACAGTCGCCACTTCCACCCTTCCACTACCTCCTCAACCTTCCTTCCACAGCCACTTAACCGATGTCGTCGACGTCGGTTAACCGATGTCGACGACGTCGATTTGGAGGTAGTGGAAGGGGGGAAGTGGAGGAAATGGAAGAAAGGAAACGGAGGTTGTGGAAGAGCCGTCAGTTCTTCAAAAACGCAGCCAACTTCGCTACAGCACGGGCACGATGGCTCATGCCATTCTTCACCTCGTTTCCCAACTCCGCAAATGTCTTATCGTGACCCTCAGGCACGAAGATGGGGTCATAGCCGAAACCGCCATCGCCACGCTTCTCGTCGATGATTTTTCCCTTCACCTCACCCTCGAAGAAATATGTCTCCCCTTCGTAGATGAGCGCCACACAAGTGGAGAATTTCGCCTTTCTGTTCGTCTCGCCTGCCAGTTTCTCCAACAGCACATTCATGTTGGCATCATCACGGTTTCCCTCCACCGGATAACCACACTTGGTGGCATAGCGTGCGGAAAACACGCCAGGTTCACCTCCCAACGCTTCCACCTGAAGCCCGGAATCGTCGGCAAAGCAATCCAACCCAAAATGCTCCTTCACATAGGTTGCCTTCTGCAAGGCATTTTCCCTGAAGGTGAAGCCCGTTTCGGGGATGTCCACCTCACAACCGATGTCCTTCAAACTTTTCACGTCGAAACAGCCACTCAGGATGGCACGTATCTCCTCCAACTTGTGCGCATTGTTGCTTGCAAAAACCAAAGTTTTCATTTTGATTACACGTTAAAATAAAATGGATTCGTTCATATGAATATGTAAAATTAGCACATTTATTTCGTCTTTGATGTCACTTTTCTAAGTTTTTTTGCCTAAAAGACTAAATTTTTTCGATTTTGTTTGACAAATAGAAAAAAATGACCTACTTTTGTTTACAAATTGTTTCAACTCATCTGATTTAAGCAATCAAATAACATCTTTACGAACAATGGAAAAGATAGACAAACTTGATAAACAAATCATGGAAATCATCTCCGCCAACGCCCGCATCCCGTTCAAAGATGTGGCCGCTGTTTGCGGTGTTTCCCGTGCCGCCATCCATCAGCGTGTGCAGCGACTCATCGATACCAACGTGATAGTTGGTTCCGGTTATGTCATCAACCCAAAAAGCCTCGGCTACAAAACCTGCACCTATGTAGGCATCCGACTGGAAAAAGGTTCCATGTACGAGCGCGTGGTGAGCGAACTCAACAAAATTCCTGAGATAGTGGAATGTCACTACACCACTGGCCCCTACACCATGCTGGTGAAACTCTATGCGCGTGACAACGAACAACTCATGGACTTGCTCAACCGCAAGATTCAGGGCATCACGGGCGTTGACTCCACAGAGACCCTCATCTCGCTCGACCAGAGCATCAAGAAAGAAGTGCCCATCTGTGTGACCGACAAACCGGAAGAAAAGATTCAAAAGGGAGGAAAAGCCAAGATCATCTTGGCCGACGACGAATAAGCGGGTGTCAGGAGTGTTTGCATTTTCCTCATCAATACAAACCCCTCACACAATCCCTTTTCTCGCCAAACGGTATCTGGCACCGCCCAATGCCTGAACGATACCCCTTATTTCGAGATCGAAAAGCAACATGCTTGCCCGCGCATAAGGCATCTCAGCCTCAATCGCCATCTGATTCACATGCTTGTCATCCACTCCTTTGAGTGTGTTGACAAGCATTTTTTCTTCATCGGACAAATCAGGAAAAAGGTCTTGCTGCACCACTTTGTTTTTGGTGGAAGCACTCAGCGGATTTGCCCATCCCATCACCTCCAACAAATCTGCAGCATCCGTCAGCAATGTGGCCTGCTGCCGACGAATGAGATTGTTACATCCCCTGCTAATGTCATCATACACACGTCCCGGGAAAGCAAAAACTTCACGATTATAATTCAATGCCAACTCGGCTGTGATGAGTGACCCGCCCCTTTCCGAACTCTCCACCACCACACAAGCATCGCACAAACCCGCCACAATACGGTTTCTGCTCACGAAATTCATTTTTTCAGGTTGAGTTTGGGTCGTATATTCTGTCAACAATCCACCTCCCTGATGTATCATGTCGATAGCAGTTTTCCGATGCATGGAAGGATAGATGTTGTCTAATCCATGAGCCAACACACCCACTGTGCTCATTCCATTCTCCAAGGCGGCACGATGGGCACATATATCAATCCCATAAGCCAATCCGCTCACAATGACGGTGTCTGGATAATACCTCTTGAGGTCGGCAATGAAGTTAGCGCATATTTCACGACCATAGGTAGAGCATTTGCGTGTGCCTACAACGCTGATGATGTGAGGACTGTTCAGGTTGGCTGTTCCACATTGATACAACACCAAGGGAGCGTCTTCACACTCCTTCAGACGCTGGGGATAATTTTCATCATTCAGCGTAAACACACGCAGATGTTTCTGCTCAATAAACTCCATCTCTTTCTCCGCCACCCGAAGAGCATCATCCACATGATGAAGAGCATCCCTGAGCCGTTGGCTTGCGTGAGGAAGAACATCCAAGATTTCGTTCCTGTGGAGAAACACTTCTGTGGCCGAACCCATCGTGTCGAGCAGGGTTCGGGCATTCAACAGATTCAGCCCTTTCAGTTTGGTGAGGGCGATGGAATAGATGATTTCCTGTGTGTTCAAGCTTGCAGAAATGGGGCGAATTTTTGGTTGAGTTCAGGACTTTCGGCCAGTTTTCCGTCGACAAGGCAGACAGAATCCACTTGTGCACGGATGCACAGTTTCATATCGGGTAAACGGAAAATGTCTTGCATGAAAATGTAACGCACACCATCCTTCTTTATCCACAGTTTCGTCACATATTCGTCACGACTTTTCAACGGCACCTTAAACTGCATGGTGAGACGTGCCACCACAGCATCGGTGCCTTGATCGTGAAGTTCAGCAAAACTGATGTTGTTTGCCAATAAAAACTCATGACGGCAATGTTCGAGGTAATGTTGATAGTTCGCATTGTTGACGATGCCTTGCAAGTCGCATTCGTAGTCGCGAACTTTGTCTTTCAATTCAAAGATGTAGTTAGCCATAATCTTCTTTTGTTTCTTTCTTTGCACTTGCAAAGGTACGATTAAGTGAGAGAAATACCAAATTTATTTGGATTTTCCCTTGCATAGTCGTACCTTTGCACACATGAAACGTTCTGATTTTGAAATCATGGCGCCAGTGGGAAGCCGTGAGAGTTTAGCGGCTGCCATCAAGGCTGGTGCCAATTCCATCTATTTTGGCATTGGCAAATTGAACATGCGGAGTCATAGCGCGAATGCCTTTACAATAGATGACTTGAAGGAGATTGCCGCTATTTGTCATGAGCATGGTGTGCAGTCTTACTTGACGGTGAACACCATCATCTACGAAGAAGACATTCCCACGATGCATGAGATTGTGGATGCGGCAAAGGAGGCTCAGATTTCGGCAGTCATTGCCAGCGATGTGGCTGTGATGACTTATTGCCGCCAGGTCAATCAGGAGGTACATCTCAGCACACAGTTGAATATTTCCAACATAGAGGCTTTGAAATTCTATGCGCAGTTTGCCGATGTAGTGGTGCTGGCAAGAGAATTGAACATGTGGCAAGTGAGGAACATTCACCAAGAAATTGTTCAACAAGACATACGTGGCCCCAAAGGCGACCTCATCAGGATAGAGATGTTCTGTCACGGTGCGCTATGCATGGCCATCAGCGGAAAATGCTACCTGTCTCTACAAAATGCAGGCAGAAGTGCCAATCGTGGTGAATGTGTGCAAATATGCCGGAGAGGATATGAAGTGACGGATTTGGAGACAGGCACCCAACTGAACGTTGACAATAAATACATCATGTCGCCACGTGACCTCAAGACCATTCGGTTCTTGGATGTGATGATGAATGCTGGTGTGAGGGTGTTCAAGATAGAGGGTCGTGCACGAGGTCCTGAATATGTGTACACAGTGGTGAAAGCCTACAATGAAGCCATCCATGCGGTGCTTGACGGATGTTTTACTGAAGAGAAAAAAGACAAGTGGGACAAAGAACTGTCTACTGTCTTCAATCGCGGTTTCTGGGATGGATATTATCAGGGTCAGAAACTGGGTGAATGGTGTGAAGTGTATGGCAGCAAGGCGACGGAGAAGAAAGTGTATGTGGGCAAATGCGTCAAATACTTCTCAAAAATAGGAGTAGCAGAGTTTCTGATTGAAAATGAGGACTTGCATGTGGGTGACAAGATATTGGTGACAGGCACCACAACAGGTGCGCTCATTCAATCTTGCGAAGAGATACGTTTCGACTTGCAACCTGTGAACACAGCCACTCGAGGACAAAACATCAGCATCAAGGTGAATGACCGAGTACGGGTGAATGACCGCCTGTATGTGCTTCAACCTGCCGACAGATTAACCCAACAACAAACCTCTCCTTATTTTTCCGAACAATGAAAAAGATTCTTACCATCCTATCTCTATTTTTCCTGCCTTTTTATGTATGTAGGGCTCAAGTGGACAACGAACTTGTGGGGGTGCTCTCCTACATGAAACGCGCCATGATGTTTGGACAAACGATGCCACAGGAAAAGGTGTATCTGCACTTCGACAATACGGGATACTTCAAGGGCGAAACAATTTGGTTTAAGGCGTACGTGGTGAGGGCTGACAATGGGAGGCCTACGGACATGAGTGCGGTGCTGTATGTGGAGCTGGTGAACCCATCGGGCGATGTGGTGGAGACACGTAAATTGCCTATTCAGGAGGGTACGGCGCATGGCGACATCACGTTGGACAGCCTTTACACGACGGGATTTTATGAGGTGCGTGCCTACACGCGCTACATGACGAACTGGGGGAATGGCGGCATCTTCTCACGGGTGTTCCCGGTGTTTAATGCGCCCAAGAGGAGTGGCGACTACTCCAAAATGGTGATGGACAACTTGGGGTATCGGAAACGTTTGCCCAGTGTGAGGACGAACGACGACCTGAACGACAAGGAGAACGGGTTGAAGGTGCGGTTCTACCCTGAGGGTGGAAAACTGGTGAGGGGTTTGCCTAACCGCGTGGCGTTTTATGTGACTGACAAGACGGGGGCGTTTCTCGACACGAAGGGTAGCCTGTTGGACGACAGGAAACAGGAACAGACGCTGGTTGCCACGGTGCGCGAGGGGAGGGGTGCGTTCAAGGTTATTCCCGACGGGAGGGCGCTCTATCTGCGGTTGGCCGACAGAAGGGGAAGGATGCACGACTTCAAGTTGCCTGATGCGGAGGAGGAGGGTCTGGCCATGCAGATGAACATGCTGAAGGAGGAGGCCATAGAGGCAACAGTGTATGCGTCTCCCTCGATGGTGGGGAAATTGCTGGGTTATACGCTGATGCATAACGGTAGGGTGATTCAGGCTGACACGGTGTATGCCGAACGGGCGATGATGATTCCGTTCGAAAGGGCGTCGATGCCTGAAGGTGTGAACCAGCTGACGTTTTTCACTGCCGATGGTCACATTCAGACGGAACGCCAGTTCTTCATCGTGCCGAAAAGCCAAGAGGGTGACACCATCCGCATTCGTCCTGAACAAGCTTTCCCAAGGCCTTGCAAGAAGGTGACCATCAATGTGCAGGCGCAACCCAACAGCAACCTGTCATTTTCGGCCATCGACGCTGCCACGATGACCAATGGACGTGAGGGGAATGCCATGACTTGGCTCCTGCTCTCGAGCGACATCAAGGGCTACATTTCCGACCCTGGCTACTATTTCGAAGCAGATGATGAGGAACATCGCCTGGCGGCGGACTTGCTGATGATGGTGCAGGGATGGCGACGATATGACTGGGCGCTCATGGCAAGTGCGATTGAACAAAATGAGGGATATACGCTCTTCAATGACAGTACGGCCGTCTTCACCCAACCTATCGAGGATAAACTGTATGTGTTTGGAAAGTTAGGACAAAAGAGGAAGAAAAACACGATAGATGGTGTCAACCTCACCATGACGTTCTACAATCAACTAGGTGAGCATCTGGAAGGTACTACCGTGACCGACTCTTTAGGTGCATACGCGTTTGCCTTACCTAATATGGACGGGGAATGGAAACTCATCATCAACACTCAGAAGGATGACAAGGATGCCAATTATTTTGTGGGCATCGACCGCCATTTCTCTCCTGCCCGCCGTTGGCTCTCTACCGAGGAGACGAAGACCATCAATCTGATGCGACCTAATGTCTTTGCCAACGAGGAATCGAAAAAGGCGGCGGAAGAAAATCATGAATATATCCCCATACAAAAACGTGAACATGTGTTGCCTACGGTGACGGTGAAGGCCAAGCGTACACGCATCTACGACAATGCCCGTGCCGCATGGGAGTCGGAAACAGAAGCACAGCATTATGCCACGATGTATTATAACACGGACAGGGATGCTGATATGTTTGCCGACAAGGGAATGGACTTGCCTACTCTCAGCAGTTGGCTCCACATGCGCAATCCTTACTTTGGAGGTTCTGGCAAAAATATGAGTGCCTTCGATGCGGAGGCGGCCATCAACGCTGACAATAGCACGAGCGACTTCACGCTGAACGAAGAAAACACAGAAGAAGGGGATATGAGCGAGGGGGAGGATGTGACCCAAGGAGAATCTTTGGAACTGGAGGGGAATGAGACAGGAAGCATCTACCGTTTTTCAGGACTCTCTTACAAGAATCGCCCCATCGTCTGGATTGTGGATAACGCATATCATGCCATCACTTCGTTGGGTTCTACCAAATTTGATGAATTCGACATCCTACAAGGAAGTGCAGTGGCTCAAGCAGATGATGACCCTGCAGGCAATCTCATGAGAACTGAAATTGATGAGGTGAAGTCTGTCTATGTAACCGAAAATGCCAATGCTTACATGCGCTACATCAGAACGATACCTTCCATTCCCAATGCGGTGACGGTGTTTGTCTATACGCATCATAAGTTTCAAGTCAAACAGAAGGGTTTGCGCAACACCCATTTCCAAGGATATAACAAGCCTTCCACCTTCGAGACAGACGACTACAACACGTTGCCACCTATCGAAGATTTCCGTCGTACACTCTGGTGGGAACCTGATGTGAAGACCGATGCTGAGGGAAAAGCCACCATCGAGTTCTTTAACAACTCTTCCTGCCATGAAATGTACATCTCCTGCGAAGGCATCAACGCCGAAGGAAAGTTCATGGTGAATGAGTAAGATATATTTCACTTTCATAGCATATCAAGAGAACAGATAAACAGATGACAGAAGACAATTTTGACATAAGGGAACAACGTACCATCAAGGACAAAGACTTTGAAAATGCACTTCGCCCACTTAGGTTTGAAGATTTCAGCGGACAAACGAAAGTGGTGGAGAATCTGTGTGTGTTTGTAGAGGCAGCACGATATCGTGGCGAACCACTCGACCACACGCTGCTGCACGGACCTCCAGGACTCGGCAAGACCACCCTCTCCAACATTATTGCCAATGAACTGGGAGTGGGATTCAAAGTCACCTCAGGACCTGTGCTCGACAAACCAGGCGATTTGGCAGGCATCCTCACATCTCTGGAAGAAAATGATGTGCTCTTTATTGATGAGATACATCGTCTCTCTCCTGTTGTGGAAGAATATCTTTATTCTGCAATGGAAGACTACCGTATCGACATCATGATTGACAAGGGCCCTTCTGCACGTTCCATCCAGATAGATCTGAGTCCTTTCACGCTGGTAGGAGCCACCACTCGTAGCGGTCTTCTTACAGCACCTCTCCGCGCCCGTTTTGGCATCAATCTCCACCTGGAGTACTACGATGCCGAGGTGCTCACAAAAATCATCCTTCGTTCCGCTCATCTGTTAGGCATCCCTTGCGATTTCGATGCTGCAGGAGAAATAGCAAGCCGTTCACGTGGCACACCACGTATAGCCAATGCACTTCTTCGCAGAGTGCGCGATTTTGCACAGGTGAAGGGAAATGGCACTATCGACCTCCCCATCGCTCACATGGCGCTGGAAGCCCTCAATATCGACCGATTTGGACTCGACGAGATAGACAACAAGATTCTCACCACTATCATCGACAAGTTCAAAGGTGGTCCTGTAGGTTTGGGCACTATTGCAACAGCCATCGGAGAAGACACTGGAACAGTAGAAGAGGTCTATGAACCTTTCCTCATCAAAGAAGGTTTCATCAAACGCACACCACGTGGACGAGAAGTGACGGAACTCGCATACAAGCATCTAGGACGCAATCCTTGGGTCAATCCCAACGACCAGAGCGGCATGCGCAGTCTTTTCGATTGATTTCTCTTGCTCCTCAACTCTCCACCATATATAATATATTCAACTGTCGGAAGTTACCGGTTCTTTGCGAACAAAGCGCTACGCGATGGCGCTCAGGAGTTAAAGAAGTTACAGCCTATACTCTGTCAACTGTGGGGAGGAGCTTTCACGCCAGCATTACATTCGGCTTTATCTCCTCTAACTCCTTTAACTTCTTTAACTCCAAGAAAGTGGACCTTCCGAAACTTAAGTAATATATATATTGTATTTATTTTTTATTTATTAAAAACAAATATGATGATATTTATAGTGTGTTGAATATGTTGATAATTACCATGATTGCTTTGTTTATCAATCATTTACATTGTAGAAAAGTACCACATTTCCTATTGAAAAAAAGTTGAAAAAAAAGAATAACTTTTTTTGGATAATTCAAGCAGATGCAGGTATAAAAATTGGCTGAAAAAAAGCAAAAAAAGTTATGATAAGTTATGATAAAATTGTGAATAGTTTATGAATAGGGTTATCAATAGTTTTTTGTTGATAATCCTTATTTTTTACCTCCTTAACTCCTTCTTAACAACTCCATAAAAGATTGTTTCATAGCCGCCTTACGTTCTTCCGACTCATCGGGAAAGTAGGTGTTGATAACCTGTTCAAAGGCTTGCTGTGCTTTCATCTTCATTTGAGCCTTTCCGGCACGAAGACCTGAACTCAAATCAGTCTTGGGAAGTAGTTGTCTGTTGAAGTTGCCGTCACTCATAATTGTTGTGGATAAATATGTGAATAAGACAGTTGATATACTTGTTGATAATCTGTTGATAAGTGGTTAATAAGTTGCAAATTTAGTGAATCCGTTTTGGTTTCCAAAGTTTTGATAATGAAAATACTGATGATTCTTTTGTTTTTGGGTGTTAATTACTAATTTTGCAGGTGTTAATAAAGTTGACAATAACTGATGAAAGATGTGTCAATAACTGATGAGATGTATATGCGTCGTTGTCTGCAGTTGGCAGCGAATGGCAGAAAGAATGCACAGCCTAATCCTATGGTGGGTGCCGTGATTGTTCACAACGGACGAATCATAGGAGAAGGATATCATATACGTTGTGGCGAAGGTCATGCAGAGGTGAATGCTTGTGCATCTGTACGACCAGAAGATGAGAAGTGGTTGCCAGAAAGCACCATCTATGTGAGTTTGGAACCATGCAGTCATTATGGTAAGACACCTCCATGTGCCGACCTGTTGATAAGTAAGGGTTTCAAACGTTGTGTCATAGGTTGTCAAGATCCCTTTGCAAAGGTGCAAGGTCGGGGTATCCAAAAACTGAGAGATGCTGGTATGGAAGTGACTGTGGGAGTGTTGGAGAAAGAATGTAAGGCATTGAACAAGCGTTTTATGACCTTTCATGGCAAGCATCGTCCATTTGTCACCTTGAAGTGGGCAGAATCGGCTGATGGCTATATGGATGGACACATATCCAACACTTACACCCAGATGCATTGTCACAAACTTCGTTCAGAACATCAAGCCATTCTCGTAGGCAGAAAAACTTTCGAGATAGACAATCCCACATTAACCACACGTGAATGGGTAGGTGATTCACCTCGCAGATATGTTGTTTCCTCACAATCGTTGAAACTCCCAGAAGGTTATCATCTCATTCAGTCAACAGATGTTGATAACATTCTTCATCGTCTTTACGAAGAAGGCATTCAGACACTCTTGGTCGAAGGAGGAGCAGAACTCCATCAGTCATTCATCAACAGCGGTCTTTGGGATGAATGTTATGTGGAGACAGGTACAGAAAACATCCACGGGAAAGTGAAAGCCCCTACCCTATCTGCAGCCCTGCAAGAAGAAGTTCACACCATTTTCGGACATCAACTCACTAAGTATGTGAAAAATTAGCATTTTTTCCGTACCTTTGCAGCCGAATAAAGTTTAGCGTTTAAAGTTTAAGGGTTAAAGACCATGTAGCTTGCATAGCGTCAGTCCTCTGTAAACTCTAATCTCTCAACTTTAAACTTTACAAATCAATTGTAAAATCATAAATATAATTATGGATAAATTAAGTTATGCATTAGGCCTAGGCATTGGCCAGCAACTCAAGCAAATGGGACTCAAAGACAGTCTCGTAGTGGAAGATTTCGCAGCATCCATCACCGATGTGCTCGAAGAGAATCCTTTAAAGGTAAGTCATCAGGAAGGTCAGCAGATTGTCAACACCTTCTTCCAGCAGTTGGAACAGAAAAAGAATGCTGAAAAGGCAGAAGCTGGTAAGGCAGCCAAAGAGGAAGGTGCCAAATTCTTGGCCGAGAATGCCAAAAAGGAAGGAATCATCGTCACCAAGAGTGGACTTCAGTACGAAGTGTTGACAGAAGGCACAGGCAAGAAGCCAACTGCCACCGACACCGTGCGTTGTCACTACGAAGGTCGTCTGTTGGATGGTACCGTGTTCGACAGCAGTTACAAGCGCAACTCCCCTGCCGACTTCGGTCTCCAGCAAGTCATCGCAGGTTGGACAGAAGGTGTACAGTTGATGGCAGAAGGCTCCAAGTTCCGTTTCTACATCCCCTACATGCTCGCATACGGAGAAGGCGGTGCTGGTGCCATGATTCCACCATTCGCCACCCTCATCTTTGATGTGGAGTTAATCAAGGTACTGTAACGTAACAAGCACTCAAAACACAGTTCCACTACCTCAAAAACGGTCTGAGTCACACCGACCCCCTCGGTGTGACTCAGACCGTTACTATCGGTGTGACTCACACCGCCTTTGAGGCAGTGTAAGACACATTCCGTTTAATGTAGGTTCATGATTTTTGTAGGACAAGCGAAAGTGCATTTGCCGCATTTCAAGCAATCAGGATGAAGGTAGCCTGCCTTGTTGCCTCTACTGTCGTAGGGTGTGAGTTGCATAGGGCAAACGCGGGCACACATCTTGCATTTCATCTGGCAGTCACTCGACACGCGGACACTTGTGTAGGGTTTGGGCATTGGCTCTTTCTTGGGAGCCACCCATGCAGACAGCGTCCCCATAGGACAGAAGGAACACCAGGTGCGTGGTGCATAGATGAATGAGAGAATGATGCCGACAATGGTGGTCACCACGATAATGTTCCAGAACACACGTCCGACAGCACTCCACATGGGCAGTCCTCCTTCGCTCCAAGGAACGGTGAATGTCAGTTGCACGCCAAACATGCTGAAGATGAAGAGCACCATGAACAGACGGAAACCAAACGTGCGGACAAACTTTGGAATCGGTTTGTGAGGTGAATATTTCGACAGCAGACGGTCATACATATTGCCTCGCGGACAGGCATTGCCGCACCAGTAGCGACCTTTCCATATCGATGTAAGCACAGGACCAATCATGCAGATGAAGGCAAGGAGTCCCACGACCGGATAGAACCAGCCAACGATGATGTAAGCAATAATAATCCAATAAAGGTCTGTACCTTTCGTCGCAAAGTGACGGTGGAAATTCTTGGGTTTCTGTGCCATTTCCTATTTCTCCTTGACTGTCATTACAGGCGGAAACCAAAGAAGGCACGAGCACGCCATTTGGTCTGATGGCTGTATTCGTCGTTGTCGCCCAAGAGAGTGGTGTTGAAGAAGAAGGTGGAGCCGGCAAAGTATTTCTGGCTGAAGTTATAGACGATGGCAGCGCGGGTGTTGGTAATCACCTCGGGGAAGTGAGTTTTTCCGTCGTGCTTCACGCCGTTTTCTTTGATGTTGATGTCGTTGAAGACAATCAGGCTGGGCATTGCTGAAGCATGGAAGAGCCATTTGCCTGCCACGAGGTTGTAGGCGTAGCCACCACCGACGGCAATAGAATTCATGGTGACGCGTGTCTTGACCATATCGGCAGGGGCATCGTCGGTGGTTTTGAGTCTGCCGCCCTGATAGGTGAGGCCTACGACCCATGAGCCTGCCGAACGCTTCTGGATGTAGGACTGCGTGAAGGCAGCGGGATAGGAGAAGTGATGGTAGTTGAAGGCATAGTATCCTGTGATGGTGAGAAGTGACAACTTCAAGTCGCCCTTGCTGATGTGGTATCTTCTGTCACCGTCGATGTGGCCGGAGAGTGTCTTGGAATCTTGGTAGTTGGCTTCCAGACCGAAACGGTTGCCATAGGCGTTGATGTTGAGCTCCAGATCTTTGTTCTTACCAGCCAGACGGGCGGGATTGAGTGCCAAGCCTGCAGTCACTCCATAGTAGGTGGCTGCTGCACTGATGGTTCCACGGGTTTCGGTGTTGACTTTGGCGTTGTAGCGGTAGCCATTTTCGTTGAACTTGGAGTCCTGGTAGTAGCCAGACAGGTTGCCTCTCATTCTCACTGTCAGTTTGTAGTCAGGACGTTTCATGTAGAGGGTGTCATAGGATACCTTCTCATAGTTCTTGCGCAACACGTTGTCCATTCGTTCGCGCATCGCTTCACGTTTGCTTTGGGCTGAGGCTGTCAGTCCCACCAACAACGTCATCAGAATCAGTATAAAATGTTTCATATTTCAAAGGTGTTTATGTGTTTGACTTATTTGAATCATCAATGTTTCTTTTAGATGCTCAACTCGTCGAGCACATTAATCAGGCGTTTGTCAAAACGCTTATCGGTGCGGATGCACTCAGAGAAGGGCACATAGACGATATCATTGTTGCGTATGCCAACCATCACGTTGCGCTGTCCCTGTATAATGGCCTCGATGGCGCCAACGCCTGTACAGCTGGCCAGGATGCGGTCGCGGGCCGACGGAGTGCCGCCACGCTGCAGGTGACCGAGGATGGACACGCGCACGTCGAACTCGGGGAACTCATTCTTTACACGGTCGGCATAATAGAGGGCGCCGCACTTCGGACTCTCCGAGACGATAACGATGCACGACTTCTTTGACTTACGGATTCCACGACCCATGAATGCTGCTAGTTGGTCAACGTCGGTTGTTTCCTCAGGTACGATGGCAGCCTCGGCACCACAGGCGATGGCACAGTTCTGTGCCAGGAAACCGGCATCACGTCCCATCACCTCGATGAAGAAGATGCGTTCGTGCGAGTTGGCGGTGTCGCGGATACGGTCTACACACTCCATGATGGTGTTCATCGTGGTATCATAGCCGATGGTGGCGTCCGTGCCGTAGAGGTCGTTGTCAATGGTGCCAGGCAGTCCGATGCAGGTGAAGTCATGCTCCATAGCAAAGTCACGGGCACCCGTCAGCGAGCCGTTGCCTCCAATGACCACCAGTGCGTCAATCCCTTCCCTTTGGCATGTTTCGTAAGCCTTCTGCCTACCTTCGGGCGTCATGAACTCCTTGCTGCGGGCACTCTTCAGAATGGTGCCGCCACGGGTGATGATTCCACTGACATCCTCGGTAGTCAGCTCCTTTATCTCACCATTGATGAGACCATCGTAGCCACGATAGATACCCTTGATCTTAAAACAGTTGTAAATACCAGCACGCGTCACGGCACGGATAGCTGCGTTCATGCCGGGGGAGTCGCCGCCCGACGTCAAAATACCAATAGTTTTAATCCTGCTCATACTTGTAATGTTTTGATGTTTGTAATCATATAACGTATATTTCTCTTTTTTTATTGTTGTCTTGTAGCCGATACCTTGATGAGGCGTAAATGTGGGTGAATATAAGCCAGCAATATTATCCCTTATACTTAAAAGCCAGCATCGTGAGGTCGTCGCTCTGCTCGGTGTCACCGACATACTGGTGGACGGCGGCAGTCATGGTTTCGATAAGCTGCTGAGGGGAACCAGAAAAAGTGGTGATAACATTGTTGATACGCTGCCTTCCAAACAAATCACGCTTGGCGTTTTCGGCCTCGGTCAGACCATCAGTATATAGGAAAACAGTCATTCCGGGATTGATGTCTGTTTCTTGCTCAGAGTATTCAAGGTCTGACATGATACCAACAGGCATATTGGAGTCACACGGAAGCATGGTGCCCTGGATGTATGGCGATTCATGCCCAGCGTTACAGTAGCGCAGATGGCCGGTCTGTAAGTCAAGCACACCAACGAACAACGTGACGAACATACAGTTGTCGTTGCCCTCGCAGATGTTTACGTTCATCGTTTTCACGATATGGCTTGGCTTATCGGTATGGGCCGAGATATTGCGGAAGAGCGTGCGGCTGACTGCCATAACTAACGAGGCCGGTACGCCCTTGCCCGATACGTCGCCAATGCAGAAGAACAGTTTCTCATTGTGGATGAAGAAGTCATAGAGGTCGCCGCCAACAGCTTTGGCTGGTGTCAGCGAAGCATAAAGCTCTATGTCCTTGCGATCGGGGAAGGCGGGGAAAGTCTTGGGTAGCATGGACATCTGGATGCTGTGCGCCACATTCAACTCACTCTCGATAGAAGCCTTGGCTGCGGTCGATGCCTTCAGTTCCTCCACATACAGCTTCAGCGACTGTTGCATGGTGCCGAACGAGTCGCGCATCTGAGCCACTTCATCGTTGTCCTTAAACGTGGGCAGCGGTGTGTCGAAGTTACCCGTTGCCACCTCTTGAGCCACCTCAGACAGGAATCTCAGCGGCTTTGTGGCGTGGCGGATGCTGTGGCTCGTGAAAAAGAAGATGGCCAGGCAACCAACGCCCATGAATAACAAGATGGCGGCGGCGAACAGGATTCCCCACCAGAACACCAATTCGCGATGCTGGAGCACAACCAATGTCCAGCCCGTATGGCCTATTTGCTTGGAATTAATATAATAAGGTGTACCCTTCAAGTCTTTCATCTCAAGTTCGTCGTTCACATCCACTTGCTCCCCTTTGAGAATAGAGATGTCGATGGAGTCAGAACCTGTAATCCTGTTGCCCTTGCTGTCGAGGATCTGGATGGAGAAATAGATCTTATCAGCCGTATAATTGTTTCCTTCAATGTTGCCGAGGAATTCCTTCTTGACGCTTCCCATCGTTTCCTCGATGGCATTGTCAACCCATTCCATACTCAGGTCCACGCCGTATACGCCAACTTTGTTCCCCTGAGGGTCGAAGATGGGCACGGCGTAACTGCAGAACATACCGCTGTTGACAGTGTCGTCGTAGTACATGTCTGACAGGTAACCGTCGTCGTATCTGCCTAAGGAAAGTGCCTGCTGATACCATGGTCCATTGAAATAGTCGTGCTGTGCAGAGCCTATCTGCCGGCGCTCGATGTGTGTACTGTCGGTGTGATAGGCGTAGGCCTCAAACCATCGGCCATCGGCCGACCCTTGACCATTGAAATAGTTAGGCTCAAAAGCAACGAAACAGCCTGCAAGCCCCTTGTTGATCTGCAGGATGTGCTCCATAGCGTCGAACACATGCTCAGGACTGTCCAGATTAGCCTCCACTTCGGCACGGTTGTTGAATGTAACAGCCTTTGCCACATGCAGCATGGTCTCAATATTGCCGACAATCCCATCGGTCACGTACTGCCCACGCGTACTGCTGGTATCGAGTGAAATTTCGAAGACAAACCCCAATATTGCTCCAATGATTAGCACATTGAAGAACGATATGATTCCGATAACGCGCCAAGTGATACGGCGTGACAGCTTACTCTTTGTCATATTATTTTTTCGATAGTCAATACATTCTTGCCATTTTCATAGGCATAGCGGACATCATCCATTTTACGGCAGAGAAGGAAAATGCCAAGTCCACCTATGCGACGTTTGTTCCACGACAGGCGGGTGTCGGGATTTTCCTGCTCCAAGGGGTTGAATGGCGCACCACCATCTTCGAAACGGATGACGATGCGGTCGGTTTTCTGGATTTCCACATCCATAAAGCCCTCGGAACCTTCGGGATAGGCGTATGAGGTCACATTCATGATAATTTCTTCGCAAGCCAGCCGCAGCGTCAAGGTCGCTTTCAGATGGCAAGAGGAGACCTCTGGCGACTTCAGGATGGCTTTGAGTATCTGGTGAGCCTGTCCTTTGATGGGTTGAAAATGAAATTTGCTCATAACGCTGCCCTTCCTACTAAAATGATGATGGACCGCGGGCCGACAAGCACCTCGTGCTGGTTCTCGATGATTGGTTCCTTACCAGGCTCGAAGATGTCGTCGGGAGACGGCATTCCGGTATTGGCGAATACGTGCCAAGCCATAGATTCTGGCAGTTGAGGCGGTTCGAAGCAGTGCGTCTCCCAATGCATGTTTATGGCCACATAGATGAAGTCGTCGGGCACTCCGTCGGTCGCGGCATATTGTCCGTCCAGCATGAATGCTACTGTGAGATTGTTGCAACCGCTTTCAGGTTGCCAAGCCTTCATCCCATGCCACGAGAAGTCGGGGTAGCCAAGACCCAGATAGTCGCATTGTTGGAGGTGATCCTCGTAGCGGAGCACTTTGTGCTGACGGCGGAATTTGATGATTTGCTTGAAGTAGCGGAAGATGTCGGCGTTCTTCTCGAGATTGTTCCAGTCGAGCCAAGCAATTTCGTTGTCTTGGCAATAGGCGTTGTTGTTGCCCTGTTGGGAGTTGCCCATCTCGTCGCCCGACAGCACCATCGGTATGCCTTGACTTACCATGAGCATCGTGATGGCATTCTTCACTTGTTGATGGCGCAGACGGTTGATTTCGGGGTCATCCGTCTCCCCTTCGCAGCCGCAGTTCCAGCTGTTGTTGTGGTTCTCGCCGTCGCGGTTGTCCTCGCCGTTGGCTTCGTTGTGCTTGCCATTATACGACACAAGGTCCATCATCGTGAAGCCGTCGTGTGCCGTGATGAAGTTGACGCTGGCCTTGATGCCCCGTTTTTGTGAGGCATAGAGGTCTGGCGAGCCGATGATGCGCTCTTTCACGTCGGCCAGCACCTGTTCGTCGCTTTTCAGGAAACGACGCATGCTGTCGCGGAACTTCCCGTTCCACTCGGCCCATCGTCCCCATGACGGGAACGAGCCCACCTGATAGAGTCCACCCGCATCCCAAGCCTCGGCGATGAGTTTTGTTTTGCCGAGAATGGGGTCGTGTGCCAACGATTCGAGCAGTGGCGGATTCGACATGGGATTGCCGTTCTGGTCGCGTCCGAGAATAGCGGCCAAGTCGAAGCGGAAGCCGTCAATGTGATAGTCGGTGACCCAATAGCGCAGGCTTTCCACAATCATCTCGCGCACATTGGGATTATTGCAGTTCAGCGTATTGCCACAGCCGCTGAAGTTATAGTAATAACCATCGGGGGTCAGCATGTAGTAGGTCTTGTTGTCGATGCCGCGATAGGAGATGTAGGGGCCTTGTTCGTTGCCTTCGGCGGTGCGGTTGAACACCACGTCGAGTATCACCGCAATGCCGTTGGCATGCAGCCGCTTCACTAGATTCTTCAGTTCATCCACCTGCATGGCGAATCTGCCCGACGAGGCGTAGGCTGCCTTGGGGGCGAAAAATCCCACGTTGCTATAGCCCCACAGATTGTAGAGTTCTCGTCCGTCAACGGGCGAGATACGGTGGTTCTCAAACTCGTCGAACTCATGGATAGGCATCAGTTCCACACAGTTGACCCCCAATTCAAGGAGGTAGGGTATTTTTTCGACGATGCCTGCAAACGTTCCTGGATGTTTCACGTTGGCAGCAGAACCGCATGTAAAGTTGCGCACGTGCATTTCATAAACGACGAGGTCGTTGACAGGTGTTTCCAACGGCAGGTCGTCTTCCCAGTCGAAGTCGCCGAACACCACACGGGCACGATACTGGTAAAGACTGTCCCAGTTGGGTTGCTGTCCCCACACATCACGCCCAACAATCAACTTTGCATAGGGGTCGAGCAGGATTTTCGACTTATCGAAGCGATGGCCTTCTTCCGGTTGGAAGGGGCCGTCCATGCGGAAACCGTATTCTATGTTCTCATAATCCAAGTCGAAGATAATCATTGAGAACACATTGCCCAGCCGGAACTCCTTGAAGAAAGGAATCTCGACAAATGGTTTCTCTTCACGATTGTGGAAGAGCACCAATGTGCAGTCGGTGGCATAGCGGGAATAAACCGAGAAGTTGACCATGTTACCAACGACCGTTGCGCCAAACGGATAAGGTCTGCCCTGACGTAGTTTCAGCCCTTGGTATTCATGGGTGGGAAATAAATCGACTCTATGCATATTTTATCAATTTTTAATGGCCTGCAGGCATTCATCCATCGTGCAGAAAGAATCAAAGAATAGGTCGAAGCCTGTCACATTCATAATGTCTTTGACATCGGCATTCAAGCCCACCAGATAGAGTTTCAGTTCTTTCGATGCTGCCATCTTTTTGGAATAGAGCAACACACGCAAGCCCGTACTGGAAATGTAATTGCAGGCGGTCATATCAAGCACAGCACTACATCCTTTCTCCAGAATGGCCAGAATGTCATTTCGCACTTCTTGGTAGTTGAATGAGTCCAGCCTTTCCCCTAATTTGTAACTTTCTATGTTCATCGTATATTGCTTATTGGTTTTAGGTTATTGAATCTTGCGAACGATGTTTAACGCGACCAATCCATGCAACAGCGCACACGAAGGTCGGCGTACGGTTCGGCATTGAAGATAGTGGACTTAATGGTCATCAACTGCTCTGTTCCATAGAGGAAAGAGAAGGGTTTGGACAGTTCTTTCGTGAACTCAATGGCTTCTTGCATGAGGTTCACGTTGTCGTGGCAGTCGAACAGGATTCTGTCGGTGTCGTGATTATCCAGGAACAGGACGAGTTTGAAGTCGGCTGGATATTTGGCGAAATGTGCCTCTACCTTGCTGCGCAGGGTCTGATTGCCGCGGATGCCTCTTCCTGCCCGTATTTCTTCCAAGAGGATATCGCGATAGGCAAAGTCGAGGACACCATCCAGTGTGCCTACGTAGTCGGCTTGCAGGTCGTCTTGACTGAAGGGCACGGTGTCTTGCGCAAGGAACTCGTTCCGTCTGTCCGTTGTCTTGAAGTACAGTTGGCTAGCCAGTTGGGGACCGATGCCGAACGCCCATACTTCGCCGAACACGACGATGTCGCTACGGATGGCCTGTAAGTGCTCACGAAGGGTTTGCAGGAAAGGGAACGGCTGTCCCAAAGCGTGGTCGATGCGGAATGCATCCACTCCCATTCGAGCCAGTTTTTCCGCTTTTTCAATCATGAAACTGACCACTTCTGGGTTTGTCAGATTGAATTTGGGCAGGTCGCCAAAGCCTAAGAACGAGACAAATTCGTCGCTGTCTTCCTTGGGATAGAAGAACCAGTCGCGATGCTTTCCGCCGTTTGCGAGCAGCGACTGTGCAAAGATGGGTGCCTGATACCAGCAATGGTTGGGCACAAAGTCGCAGATAATCCGCAGCCCCTTCTCGTGTGCCTGGTCGAGCAACTGCTGGTAGTCTTCCCACGTGCCGAAATGGGGGTCAACTTCGTCGAAATTCAGGGTGTGATACCCGTGATAGTTAGCCGACGTGAAGATGGGCGAGTGCATGATGGCCGTGAAGCCGAGGCTCTTGATGTAATCAAGTTTCTCAATCACTCCCTGCAGGGTTCCCCCGCAGAAAACGTTCTCGCTCTTTGGCAGTGTCTGCCAGTTTCCGTTGAATCTGTCAATCAGCAGATGATAGATTCGGATGTTGTCAAACCAGTTTTTCATATGCAGTCCTTTTTTCATTCTCAGTTGCAAAATTAACCATATGTTTCATATATCGGGTATTTTCTGTTTCCTTAAATATGTTTTTTTTTTGCTTTTTGTTCCGAAAAGGTGGAAAATGAACAATATTTATGACATTTGAAATATAAAACTGTTGTCGAAGTGAGGTGATTATCCACTGATCGGTTGGCAGAGGTCGTTGCAGGTTGAACAGAAGGAGTGGAACTGATAAAAGTACGTTCGTGTAACAACCGCATCGACGATACTTCCACAACCTCAAAAACGGTCTGAGTCACACCGAGGGGGTCGGTGTGACTCAGACCGCCTACCTCGGTGTGACTCACACCGATTCAGAGGCAATGAAACGAAAGCAAATGGGCTTTCTTCAGTTGGATGATGCTGGGAAGCCTTGTACCTCTCTCATCACACGGAGGAAGTTGCCGCCCCAAATCATCTGTATCTGCTCTTCGCTGTAGCGTTCGCGGAGCAGGCGACGGGTGAAGTTGATGAGTTCGCTGGCCGATGCACAGCCACGAATGCCTCCGTCGCCGTCGAAATCGGTGCCGATGCCCACGTGCTCGATGCCCATCACGTTCACCATGTGGTTGAGATGCTCGATGGCATCGAGGATGGTGGCTTCGGTTACACCGTTGGTGGGCGATTCGAAAGAACGAAGCACGTTTTGTGGATTGTAATCGACCGAATCCTTGACCAGGAACCCGTGATAAAGCGTCACCTGTGCCACACCGCCAGCATTGGCGAGTGCGCGCATCTGGGCATCGGTCAGATTGCGTGGATGGTCGCACAGGGCACGGGCAGAGGAGTGGCTGCACACGATGGGGGTCTTGCTGATGCTGAGGGCATCGTAGAAACTCTCTTCGGCTGCATGGCTGAGGTCGACCATCATGCCCACACGGTTCATCTCGCCGATGACTTGTGCGCCAAAGGGGCTCACACCGCCATGTTCGTGGTTGCCGCGTGCGGAGTCGCAGAGGTCGTTGTCACCATTGTGGCAGAGGGTCATGTACACCACGCCGCGCTTGCGGAATGCCTCGACGTTGCGGATGTCCTTACCGATGGCATAGCCGTTCTCGATGCCGAGCATGATGGCGCGTTTGCCCTCTCGCTTCAGTCGCCAGAGATCGTCGGGTGTGTAAGCGATATCGACAGCCGTGCAGTTCTGTGCCGTCAGTTCCTCGATTTGGGTGAGGATTTGGTTGGCTTTGGCGGTTGCGTTCTCCAGCGATGCTTCGTCACGCTCCTGCTGCTCCAGATAGGCTACCATGATGGTGGCATCGAGGTGCCCCTCAGTCATCTTGTGGAGATCCACCAGAATCTTGGAGTCGCGCGATGCGAAGTTGATGCCCTGATGGAAGAACATGGGTGTGTCGCAATGGCTGTCGAGCGTGAGTATCTTGGCGTGCAGTTTCTTGGCGCGTTTGAAGTCGGCACTTTCGCCCACAAGCCACTCGAAGATGGGCAGCATGTCGGTGCAACCGCGCAGTATGTAGGTCTCGGGGTGCCATTGCACGCCCATGATGGACTTGAACTCGTTGCTTTCGATGGCTTCAATCACACCATCAGCACTCATGGCTGTCACTTTCAGCCCTGGAGCAGCCTCTTTGCAGGCCTGATGATGGAAGGAATTGACAGCCAGTTCCGTGCCAAAGAGTTTCGCGAGGATGGAGCCTTTCGTGAGGCTCACCTGATGCGACGGATAACGCCTGTCTTCGTCTTGGCTGTGCTTGATGCGCGTGCCCTCCATCTGTGTGTGGATGTCCTGATAGAGCGTTCCGCCAAGGGCTGCATTGATGATTTGGATGCCCTTGCAGATGCCCAGTATGGGGATTTGACGGTCATACGCCAAACGGGCCAACAACAGTTCCTGCTGGTCGCGCTCAGGAGTGATGCTATGGAGTTCCTTGATTGGCTCCTCACCCAACAGCAGCGGATTGATGTCGCCACCACCGCTGAAGAGGATGCCATCCAGACGGTCGAGTAGTTCGCCAAGGCGATCTGTCTCGAAGAAAGGAGGGATGATGAAGGGGATGCCTCCTGCCTTCAGCACCGACTGGTAGTAACCTTCAGCCAATGTGCAGGTCTCCTTGTCGTAGTTGCCTGTGATGCCAATGATGGGACGTGCATCCTTGGTGGGAAAGTCGCTGTTGATGCGCTGATAGGTGTCAAGCCAATTGTAACTGTCCATAATCTATTTTATTTTTTCTTCTTTTTCTTGAAATTCTCATAGAAGGGTTGTGACTCCACCTGTCCTTCAAAGAACTTTGCCCATTCGGCTGCGCCTTTAGGACCGCGTTCTGCCGTGTAGCCACGTTCCTCCCGCGAGGGTTTGGCAGCCGCACCACGAATGACTCCACTACCCTTCTTCGACTTCTTCTCATCATGCTGGAAGTCGTTACGGCCACGATGGCTGTCGCCTTTCCTGCCACCTCTTTCTCCACGATTGGTGCGTGCGCCTCTTACGGAACGGAAACCTTCTTCCTGTCGCCCATTTCCACCCTTCTTGGGGGCGCGCTGGCCTTCGGCTTGGTCGGTCACTTCCACATTCACTCTGCGACCATCGAAATCGCTGCCTTGAAGCACATTCAGAACGGTCTTTGTCTGCCCTTCCGGCACTTCGAAGAACGAGAAGTTCTGCATGAGGTCGATGCGTCCGAGGTCAATATGTGTGCCCTGTGCCACGCGGTTGATGAAGCCCATGAAGACTTTAGGATTGATGCCGTCTTTCTTGCCCAGATTGATGAAGAGGCGCGTATAGCCTGCCTCGGCCATGCGGGAACGTTCGCCACCACGACTACGGCGGTCGCTTCGGCTCCGCTTCTCTCCCATCCCGTTGGCCTTGTCGCTATGACGGTCGCCCTTCTCCGATGGCTGGATGATTTCAGGAGCATTCTTGTAGTAGTTGAGGAAGGTGTTGAACTCCATCGACACCATGCGCTTGATGAGGTCTTCCTTCTCCATCATGTCGAACTTGCGGTACACCTCAGGAAGGAACGGAGCGATTTCTTCTTCGTCCACTTCCACCTTCTCGATGTCGTCGATGACCTTATAGAGTTGCTTGGCGCAGATTTCCTGACCTGTCGGCAGGATGCCAGGCACAAATTTCTTCTGTATCTGCTGTTCGATGGCACGCACCTTTCCCTTCTCCTTCACGTGGATGATGGAGATGGAGGTGCCGGAACGACCTGCACGGCCTGTACGTCCCGAACGGTGGGTGTAACTCTCGATGTCGTCGGGCAAACCGTAGTTAATCACGTGGGTGAGTTCATCCACATCCAAACCACGGGCAGCCACGTCGGTGGCAACGAGCAGTTGCACACGGTGCTGGCGGAACTTCTGCATGGTGAGGTCACGTTGTGCCTGTGAGAGTTCACCGTGCAGGGATTCGGCGTTGTAGCCGTCCTTGATGAGTTTGTCGGCAATCTCCTGTGTCTCCATGCGGGTGCGACAGAAGATGATGGCGTATATCTCTGGATAGTAGTCGGCCACACGTTTCAGGGCATTGTACTTATCGCGGGCACTGACCATATAGTAGATGTGATTCACGTGTTCTGCACCTTCGTTGCGGCTACCCACCACGATTTCCTTGGCATCGTGCAGGTAATTCTTCGAGATGCGCTCTATCTCTTTGCTCATGGTGGCAGAGAAAAGGAGCGTGTTTCGCTCGGCTGGCACGCCTGCCAGGATGGTGTCGATGCTCTCAGAGAAGCCCATGTTGAGCATCTCGTCGGCCTCGTCGAGCACGACATTTTCCACAGTTCCAAGTTTCGCTACCTTGCGTTCCATCAAATCGACCAGTCGTCCGGGGGTGGCAACAATCACTTGTACTCCTTTTTTCAGGGCACGGATTTGTGGCTCAATGCTGGCACCGCCATACACGGCCAGCACGTGGAGCCCTTTGATATACTTGGAATAGTCTTTCAAATCGTCGGTGATTTGAAGACAGAGTTCGCGAGTGGGTGCCATGATGATGGCTTGGGTGTCGGTGCGACTGGTGTCAATCTTTTGCAGTACGGGTAAACCGTATGCGGCAGTCTTGCCTGTTCCCGTCTGAGCCAGTGCCACTACGTCGTTGTTGTGGCCGAGGAGGTAAGGTATCACTTTTTCCTGTACGGGCATGGGGGCCACGTAGCCCATCTCTTGGATGGCCTGGAGTATTTCGCCCGAAACACCCAGTTCTTCGAAAGTTGTGCCTGTCTTGGTGAAGGCATCCTCTATGGGTTGTTGTGGGTTCTCTGCGGGATTTTCCTGACTATTCAGATTTTCCGGGTTTTCTACAATTTCTTGTAACATTTCATTGTTTTCTTCCATAATTCTTTGCAAATTCTTTACTGATAGAGTTGTTGAAACTTTGACACACTTCAGCGGCAAAGGCGGTGCCGTGGGCAATGATACGATCCCATTGTGCCTCGCTGAGGGTGGGAAGGTCATCACGGTGTACGTTTTCGGTCATCAAACCGAAAATGATGCCTGCGTTGAAGTTGTCGCCTGCTCCAATAGTGGAGACGGTTTGTATTTTGTTGACTTTATACTGTTTGGTCACGCTGGGTGAGAAAAGGCTTATCTCGCCATCTGCATCGGTGCAGAGCATCTGCTGGCAATGGTACTTCACCTCTTGCTTGTACACCTTTTCGGGGTCGGTGAGACGGAACATGTTCTGAAAATCCTCGGTGGAGCCTCGCACGATGCTGGCGCAATCGAAGTTCTCCAAGATGGTGGAGTAGAGTTTGATGGCCTCGGATGCGTGAGAGGAACGGAAGTTGATGTCGTAGTAGATGAGTGCACCTTGCTGGGTGGCATAGTCGAGAAATTCTTTCACCTTGGTTCTCAATGCGGGGTTGAGCACGAAATAGGAGCCCATCATCACCAGGTCGTCTTTGTTCACTGCTGGCCATGCCACGTCGAGCCTTGCCTTGGGATAGTCTTTGTAGAAGGTGTATTCGGCATCGTTACGCTCGTTCAGATAGGCGAGCGAGATGGCGGTGCGTCCGTCTTCGTACATGCAGACGTGGGTGCTGTCAACACCATTTTCTTCCATGAATTGCTTGATGGTTCGACCGACGCGGTCATTTCCTGTCTCGGTAATCATGGTGGTGGGCAACCCCATGCGTCCCAGGGAGATGAGGCCGTTGAATGTGGAGCCTCCCGGCACGGCGACGGTGGGTTGTTCGTCCTTGAAAATGATGTCGAGAATGGTTTCTCCGATTCCAATTATTTTTCTCATTTGTTATCTGAAAATCAGGGTTGTTAAATTTTTTTCGTCGAATATCTCGCGTGCCACTTCCTGCAGGAGTTGTGGTGTCACTTTCTCCAGATGCTCGATGGTATCTTTCTGTCCCTCGAACTTGTTGTAGTGGAGGTACGCTTTGGCCATATCGAGGGCATAGTTCTCGAAGTTGTCGCATGCCACACCGATTTGCCCTTTCAACTGCTTCAGCGCTGCACGGAAGGAGCGTTCGGTGAGTGGCTCGTTCATCAGTTTGTCCAACTCCTTCCGCACGGTCTTCAGGCACTTCTGTACGTCCTCTGCATCGCATCCAAAGTAGATGGCCCATGTGGAGGTGTCGGTGTAGTTGGTCAGTGTGCTCTCTACGGTGTAAACCAATCCTTTTTGTTCTCTCAGTGCAACATTCAGCCGTGAGTTCATGCCTGGCCCACCGAGGATGTTGTTGAGGAAATAGAGGGCGATGCGCTTATCGTTCTTCGAGCCGTAGGCAGCCCTGCCTATCATCACGTGGGCTTGGTGGGTGCCACGCTCTTCTGTGAAGATGCCGGGGTGTGGTGTGAATGGCTCACTTGTTTCGGCACATTCAGCGTGTGTCGGTTCCGTTGGCATCTGGATACTCTTGAGGCATTTCCGCACCACTTTCTTCACCTGTTCAAATGCCACATTGCCGAAGAGGAAGAACACCATCTTCTCAGGGCGATAAAGCCGTTTGGTAAACTTCAATGCATCGGCCGACACAAACCCTCGTATGTTCTCTGCTGTGCCAAGAATGTCATGTCCGAGGCTGTTGCCTTCGTAGATGATATCCTCGAAGCGGTCGAAGATGAGGTCGGCAGGAGTATCGTTGTAACTCTCTATTTCGTCCACAATCACTTCACGCTCTTTGTCAATCTCGTGCTGTGGATAGGTGCTGTGAAACACGATGTCGAAGATGAGTTCCGCTGCCCGCTGGAAGTGCTCTTTCATGAAGGCAGCATACATCACCGTCTCTTCCTTGTTCGTGTAGGCGTTAAGGTCTCCCCCTACTGCTTCCATCCTGTTGATGATGTGCCACGCTTTTCGGTTGTTCGTTCCTTTGAACATCATGTGTTCGCAGAAGTGCGCCATTCCCTCCTCACCTGCTTTCTCATCGCGTGTTCCCGCATCGATGCTGATGCCGCAGTACGCCACGTTGGTTGGAGAAGGTATTTGTATCAACCGCAAACCATTCTCAAACTGGTATGTCTTCACCTCCTCGCCCATCATTCTTTGTGGTTTCATCCCTCTTTCGTCAATAAATGAGCAACCCAGCCAATCCGCACAAAAGAATCATGATGATGGGATGCACCTTATAAAGTCTTGTTCCCACAAATGCCAACAGGAAAATCGCCACACTCAACACAAACACAAACGGAGATTCAGACGGGTTGCCAAAGTTTTCTTTCGACATCAACATGATGGCTGCTGCCGCCAGAAGTCCCACAATGACGGGCTTCAGGGTGCCAAAGATGTTTGTCACCGCCTTTGAGTTGTGGTGCTTGATGAGGTATTGGCTGATGCTCACCATCAGGATGAAGGGAAGCCAAATCACGCTCAGCGAAGCCAGCACAGCACCTAAGATGGCTGCCCATGTGGGATAGCCAGCGTGAAGCACCGCCGTGTAGCCCGTATAGGTGGCGCAGTTGATGCCGATAGGACCGGGTGTTGATTGGCTGATGGCCACGATATCCGTGAATTCGTTGATGGTCATCCAATGATGCTTGTTCACCACTTCGTCCTGAATAAGTGATAGCATCGCATAGCCACCCCCAAAATTGAAGATGCCTATTTTGGAAAAAACGTAGAACAATTCTAAGAATATCATCGCTTCAAAAACTTCAATTTTTCAATTCTTCAACTCTTCACTTCTTCAATCTCCCATAAATGAATCCACCGATGCCAGCAGCCAGGATGCACCATATAGGCGACACCCCAAACGCTGCAATCAACACGACAGTCACCAAGGGAATCCACCAGTTGAACTTATTGAGTTTCGCCTTTTTCGCCATGCCGAAGCAAGGGGCGAGGATAAGTGCCACAACGCAGGGACGTACACCCATGAAGATTTTCTCCACGTACACGTTGTCTTTGAATGCCTGGAAGAAGATGGCAATGAGCAAGATGGCAATGATGGACGGCAATGCAGTGGCTAATGCCCCGACGATGCCACCCCTCACACCTTTCAGTTTCAGACCGATGTGCGAGGCCATGTCGATGGCAAAGAGGCCAGGAGTGCTCTGTGCCACCACCAGCGTGTCCATAAATTCCTCTTTGTCCAGCCAGTGTTTCTTGTCCACCACTTCCTTCTCCATGATTTGCACCATCGCATAGCCTCCCCCTAAGGTGAAACTACCAATCTTGGCAAACGTGAGAAAGATGTCTGTGTAGATGCCCATGCGTCGTTTGTTATTCTAGTTTTACCAGTGGCACTCGTCTCACCAGTTTTTCACTTCTTCTTTGCTTCCACCCACTTTCGTGCATTCACAAAGGCTTCCACCCATGGAGTCACTTCGTCACCCTTCCTGTCGGCAGGATAGTTGGCCTGCTGCCAAGGGAAGATGGCGCGCTCCAAGTGTGGCATCATGGCCAGATGACGACCATCAGCCGAGGCGATGCCAGCCACATCGTATGTGGAGCCGTTCGGGTTGCCTGGATAGCCAGAGTAGTTGTATTTAGCCACGATGTTGTAGTCCTTCTCAGCCTTTGGCAGACGGAAGTTGCCCTCTCCGTGAGCCACCCACAAACCGAGTTTGCTGCCGCTCAACGAGCCGAACATCACGGATTTGTTCTCAGGAATCTGCAAGGTGACGAACTCACTCTCGAACTTGTGGCTGATGTTGTGCAGCATCTGTGCATAATCCTTTGCATCGGTCACAGCGTGGTTATGATTGAGGAGACCGAGTTCCACCATCAACTGGCAACCGTTGCAGATGCCCAGTGAAAGCGTGTCCTCACGAGCATAGAATGCGTCGAGTGCAGCCTTGGCTTTGGGGTTGAAGAGGAAGGCGCCTGCCCATCCCTTCGCACTGCCGAGCACGTCGGAGTTGGAGAAACCGCCGCAGAACACAATCATGTTGACGTCTTCCAGCGTCTCGCGACCGCTTACGAGGTCGGTCATCATCACGTCCTTCACGTCGAAGCCTGCCAGATAGAGCGAGTAAGCCATTTCGCGCTCGCCGTTCGTGCCCTTCTCGCGGATGATGGCCGCCTTGATGCCTGTACGCTCACGGCGGTCGGCGCTGATGCCGTACTGTTCCATCTTACCTGTGAAGGAAGCGGGGAATTGATGTTCGATGGGTTGGTTCTTATAGTTCTCGAAACGCTCCTTGGCCGTACCGTTGAACGACTGCTTGGTGTCGAGACGGTAAGAAGTGCTGTACCAGATGTCGCGCAGTTTGTCGATGTCGAAGTAGCGGTTGCGTCCACCTTTCTTCACCACAATCTGTCGTTCTTCAATGGGCTGACCGATTTCGACGAAGCCCACACCTGCCTTGTTCAGCAAGAACTCCACCTCACGTTTGTCAGCGTTCTTCACCTGAATGATGACGCCGGGGTTCTCGGCGAACAGCAGTTTCACAGGGTCGTTCTCCACGATGCCGTTGAGATTGACCTTGATGCCGCCCTTCTGGTTGGCGAACGTCATCTCCAGGAGTGTCGTAATCAAACCGCCGGCGCTGATGTCGTGACCAGCCAGGAGAAGTCCCTCCTTCACCAGTTCCTGCACAGCCAGGAAGGCATCGCGGAAATACTCAGGATTCTTCACCGTTGGCACATCGCTGCCCACTTTGCCGAGGCTCTGTGCAAAAGCGGAACCGCCCAACTTGAGGGTGTCGAATGAGAAGTCGATGTGATAGAGGGTTGTTTCCTTATCGTTGACCAGCACAGGGCTGACCACTTTCTTCACGTCAGACACCTCACCGCCCGATGACACAATCACCGTTCCCGGAGAGATAATCTTGCTTCCATCGGGATACTTCTGGGTCATGGAGAGAGAGTCCTTACCCGTTGGAACATTCACCTGCAAGGCACAGCAGAAGTCGCTCAATGCCTGCACTCCCTCGTAGAGACGTGCATCCTCACCCTTCTGCGAGCGGCAAGGCCACATCCAGTTGGCAGACAGGCTCACAGAGTCAAGACCTTCTGCCAGAGGTGCCCAAACAAGGTTGGTCAATGATTCGGCGACGGAGAGCACAGAACCCGCTTTCGGGTCAGCCAGACCTGCCTGTGGAGCATGTCCGATGGCTGTAGCGATACCCTTCTCGCCGCGATAATCCAATGCCACAACGCCGCAGTCGCTCAATGGCAACTGAATCTCGCCCTGACATTGCTGGCGGGCAATCTTACCGGTCACGGAGCGGTCCACCTTGTTGGTCAACCAGTCCTTGCAAGCCACAGCCTCCAGTTGCAGCACGTTCTCCAGATAAGATTCTATCTCTTTGTAGGAATAAGTCACATCCTCATACTTCCTCACCACGGTTTCATCACGCATGTAGGTCTTGGGCGAGTGGCCGAACATCTGCGCCACATCCAAGTCGAACGGACGCACACCGTCACCCTGCTGGAAGGCAAAGTGAGCGTCGCCGGTGGTTTCACCCACCACATACAGCGGCGCACGTTCGCGTTCGGCAATCTGACGCACGTGTTCGATATGCTTTTCGTCAATCAGCAAGCCCATGCGCTCCTGGCTCTCGTTGGCGATAATCTCTTTGGAAGACAAGGTTTGGTCGCCAATGGGCAACTTCGTCATGTCGATGAGGCCACCACATTCTTCCACCAATTCAGAGAGACAGTTGACGTGTCCGGCTGAGCCGTGATCGTGGATGCTCACCACAGGGTTGACATCCTCTTCGCACAAGGCGCGAACGAGGTTGTTGGCACGTTTCTGCATCTCTGGGTTGGCACGCTGAACGGCGTTCAACTCGATGCCCGACGAGTAGCGACCCGTGTCCACAGAAGAGACGGAACCGCCACCAAGACCGATGCGGTAGTTGTCGCCACCGACCACCACAATCTTGTTGCCCTTTTCAGGCGTACCTTTCAGGCAGTCGCGCTTGGTGCCGTAACCCACACCGCCTGCCAGCATGATGACTTTGTCGTAGCCGTATTCTTCGGTGGTGTCGCCCTGCTGTTCGGCATGCTCGAATGTCAGCACAGAACCGCAGATGAGCGGTTGGCCGAACTTATTGCCAAAGTCAGAAGCACCGTTCGATGCCTTGATGAGAATTTGTTCTGGTGTCTGATACAGCCACTGACGGATAGGAAGAATCTCTTCCCAGGGACGGATGTCGCCCGCTTTGTCCGACTTTGTCCACTTCGGATAACTGTGTGGCTGGCTGGGTGCAACACCGTTGCGTGGGTAGCTGGTCATATACACAGCAGTACCTGCAATCGGCCAAGAGCCGACACCACCGCCCATACGGTCGCGGATTTCACCGCCGGTACCCGTTGCGGCGCCGTTGAATGGCTCCACAGTCGTTGGGAAGTTGTGCGTTTCGGCCTTCAGCGAGATGACCGACTCGATGTCCTTCACCTCAAAGTAATCGCTCGTCGAGTGGTCGGCAGGAGCGAACTGCTCCACCACGGGGCCTTGGCTGAACGCCACATTGTCCTTGTATGCTGAGAGAATCTTGTTGGGGTTCTCCTGTGTGGTCTTCTTAATCATCTGGAAGAGCGAACTCTCCTTCTCCTTGCCGTCGATGATGAAGGTGCCGCCGAAAATCTTGTGGCGGCAGTGCTCGGAGTTAATCTGCGCGAAACCGAACACCTCAGAGTCGGTCAACTTTCTGCCCAACTGGCCTTCCACCTTGTGCAGATATTCGATTTCCTCAGGAGAGAGTGCAAGGCCTTCCTGCTCGTTATACTCCTCCAGGTTCTCAATATGCAGAATGGGTGCAGGCTCGATGTTCACCGTGAAGATGTCCTGGTTCAGCCCCTTGTACATGCGTTGCAGCATGGGGTCGTGTTCGGCATCCTCGTTGTCCACCGGGAAATATTCCTCGATGCGCTGCACACCCGTGATGGCCATGTTCTGTGTAATCTCCACAGCGTTGGTGCTCCAAGGCGTAATCATCTCTCGGCGTGGGCCGACAAAAAATCCCTGTAAATTGTTCTCGTCTTCGGGTTGGGCTTCGCCATACAGCCAGCAAAGCTCCTTGGTTTCATCAGCTGAGAGCTCGTGATTCACCTGCGTGGCAATCACACTCTGGGCTGGTGTTCTGAAAAAGTAAATCATAAAGTTACGAATGTAAAATTTCCTGCAAAGGTACGACTTTTTCTTCGAAAACCCACCACAAAACCCTGTGAACTTACATTATTTCGCGAAAAAACACGCTTACCCTTCCTCATTTGTTATTTCGACACTTCCACTGCCACCCTTTCGACACTTCCACTGCCTCTTTTTCGATGCTTCCACAGCCTCAAAAACGGTGTGACTCACACCGCCACCCCCGGTCTGAGTCACACCGACCCCCTCGGTCTGAGTCACACCGCCAAAGAGGCAGTGGAAGCATCGTCCAGGTGGTTCTGCAACAGAGGAAAGGGTGGCAGTGGAAGTGGAGGTGCGGAGGAGGTGTTTCTTTCCCCCTCCCGATAGGCGAAAAAGTGATTTTGTGGGTGTGTTTTCCCATTCTTTCCAAAATATTCCGTACCTTTGCAGCCGATTTTATCATGTTACCAAGTAGAATTCTCCCCCACAAACATTCTACTCCTCCCGTTTCAGGGGAGGCGGGGGAAGGGTCTTTATGGCTTTGAAAGCAGGTATTGTGGGTTTGCCAAACGTGGGCAAGTCAACACTTTTCAATTGTTTGTCGAGCGCAAAGGCGCAGGCGGCAAACTTTCCTTTTTGTACGATTGACGCGCAACTCGGACAGGTGAGTGTGCCTGACGAGCGACTGACGAAACTGGCTGAACTGGTGCATCCGGGCAGGATTGTGCCGGCCGTGTGCGACATTGTCGATATAGCAGGTCTGGTGAAGGGAGCCAGCCAGGGCGAAGGTCTTGGCAATCAGTTCTTGGGCAACATCCGCGAATGCGATGCCATCATTCACGTGCTGCGCTGCTTCGACAACGGAAACATTGTGCATGTGGATGGCTCGGTTGACCCTGTGAGGGATAAGGAAATCATCGACACGGAGTTGCAGTTGAAAGACCTCGAAACGGTGGAGGCCCGCATCAAGAAGACGGAGAAGTTGGCCAACGTCGGTCACGACAAGAACGCCAAAGTGGAATACGGCTTGCTGCTGCGCTATAAGGAGGCTCTGGAGAAGGGGCTCTCGGCCCGCACCGTAGTGCCTGAAAATGAGGAAGAAGTGCAGGCGGCCAAGAACATGTTCCTGCTCACCACCAAGCCCGTGCTGTATGTGTGCAATGTGGACGATGCAAGCGCGAAGACGGGCAATGCCTACGTGGACAGCGTGCGCGAAGCCATCAAGGGTGAGGAGGCGGAACTCATCATCATCAGCGCCCAAACCGAAGCGGACATCGCCGAACTGGAGAGTTACGAGGAGAAGCAGATGTTCCTCGAGGACATGGGCCTTGAGGAAAGCGGCTGCAACCGACTGATTAAGGCGATTTACGCGCTGCTGAACCTGCAGACCTTCATCACCGCAGGCGAGATGGAGGTGAAGGCGTGGACATTCCGCAAGGGATGGAAGGCTCCGCAATGCGCAGGCGTCATTCACACCGACTTCGAGAAAGGCTTTATCCGCGCCGAGGTCATCAAGTATGAGGACTACATCAAGTATGGCAGCGAAGCAGCCGTGAGAGAAGCCGGCAAATTGGGTGTGGAAGGTAAGGATTATGTGGTGCAGGACGGCGACATCATGCACTTTAGGTTTAATGTATAAACATGACTGCTTTATTTATTGATTGGCAGCCTTCTGTGGAGGCTTTCTCGCTGGGGTCTTTCAGCGTGCGGTGGTACTCGCTGCTGTGGTGCATTGGCCTGTTGTTTTCCTATCTGGTGGCTCAGCGCATCTTCAAGCAGATGAAGGTCGCTGACGAGAAGTTTGAGCCGATGTTCTTCTATTGCTTCATCGGCATCCTCATAGGCGCGCGATTGGGTCATTGCATCTTCTACGAACCCAGTTACTACCTGACCAGCGGGAAGGGTTTCATCGAGATGCTCATCCCCTTTCACCAGATGGCCGATGGGTCGTGGAAATTCACTGGATATGAGGGTTTGGCTTCTCACGGCGGCACCATAGGCCTCATCATCGCGATGGTGCTTTATTGGAAAAAAGTGAAGTTAAGCCCCTGGTTCGTGCTGGATGTGCTTGCGTTGGCCACGCCCATTGCTGCTTGCTGCATCCGTCTGGGCAACTTGATGAACTCGGAGATTCTGGGCAATGTGACGGATGTGCCTTGGGCATTCATCTTCCACAGCGGCGAGTCGTTGGTGGACGGCGTGAACGTGCCTCGCCACCCGGCACAACTCTACGAAGCCATCGCCTACCTGATATTTTTCGTTGCAGGAGCGACGATTTACTGGCGGTGGTACAAGGGCAAGGGTGCCGACGAAAAGTCGCCCACAGCGGTCGGAACGGGCTTTTATTTCGGTTTCTGCCTCGCCACCATCTTCACCTTCCGTTTCTTCATCGAGTTTCTGAAGAAAGAACAAGTGGATTTTGAGCAGGGGATGCCTTTAGACATGGGACAACTCCTCAGCATCCCGTTCGTGATATTGGGAACATGGTGCATGATACGGGCAAAGAAAAAGGCGGCAAATTGATTGCCGCCTTTCTTTTTGTTGAGTTATTCTAGTCACCTTTATCGAGTTATTCTAGTCACCCTATCCTATCTAGTTCATCTAGCCTTATAACGCCTCCAGCATCCGCTTCAGCACCACCGTAGCCGAAATCTCGCGGTTGGCGGCTTCAGGGATGACGATGGAGGTGGGAGCCTCAATCACATCATCCGTCACAATCATGTTGCGGCGAACGGGCAGGCAATGCATGAAGAATGCGTTGTTGGTCGCTGCCATCTGACGGTCAGAAACGGTCCAATCAGCATAATCGTGATAGTCGCCCAGCACTTTTCCGTAATCTTCAGGACGCGTCACACCGGGGCAACTCCAATTCTTGGCATAGATGAAGTCGGCACCCTCGAAGGCTTTCATCTGGTCATACTCCACCTTGGCATCGCCCACAAACTGCGGGTCGAGTTCATATCCCTCAGGATGTGTGACCACGAAATCAACATCGGCAGCATTCATCCACTCGGCAAAGGAGTTGGGCACTGCCTGCGGGAGTGCTCTGGGATGTGGAGCCCATGAGAGCACCACCTTCGGACGACGGTTGGGAGTGCGCTGGATGGCTTTGCCGCCAAAGAGTGGGTTTGGCTCAATGAGCGTCCTGTCCTTGTACTCCTCGATGGTGATGAGGTCGGCAAATGCCTGCAAGGGGTGTACTGTGGCACTCTCCATGAAGAAGACAGGTCGGCCGCTATATTGGATGAACTGCTGGAGAATCTTCTCTTCGTAGTCATCCTTGCGAGATTCGAAACGGGCAAAGGAACGCACACCGATGATGTCGCAGTAGCATCCCATCACGGGAATGGCTTCCAAGAGATGCTCACTCTTGTCGCCTTCCATGATAACACCACGTTCGGTTTCCAGTTTCCAGGCACCTTGGTTCACATCGAGCACAATGACGTTCATGCCGAGGTTGAGGGCTGCCTTCTGTGTGGATAGACGGGTGCGGAGGGAATTGTTGAAGAAAATGAGCATGGCAGTTTTGTTCTTGCCAAGCGATTGGTACTTATAGCGGTCGGCCTTGATTTCGAAAGCCTCGTCAAGAGCCTTGCGAAGGTCGCCAATGTCTGATACGTGCTGGAAAATTCTCATAATAAAAGACCCCTTCTGCCTTGCAGGCATCTCCCCCTCTATGGGGAGAGCCGTCCGGCTTGTTTGTCAAGTGGGGGTAACTTGCTTTTTATGTTAATACTATTACTTTTTGTACTATTGTTTTTGTACTATTGCTTAACACCCCGCATGGTTCTCCCCATAGAGGGGGAGATGTCCGATAGGACAGAGGGGGTCTTCTAGTGCTTTATTCTCTTCCCTTTCCATGATTTCACGTTCACCCGGGCCTTTGTCGTTGATGCCGCAGAGGTGGAGAATGCCGTGGATGATGACACGGTGGAGTTCCTCCTCATAAGCGGTGCCTTGTTGTTCAGCGTTGCTGCGTACAGTGTCGAGGCTGATGAAGAGGTCGCCGGAGATGGTGTCCTTGCGGCCAGTGAGAAATTCATCATCGCAATAGTCGAAAGTGATGATGTCAGTATAGTAATCGTGTTGGAGATACTGACGGTTCACTTCCAGAATTTTCTCGTCATTGCAGAAGATGTAACCGATATCCCCCACCCTTTTACCATAGGTGGCGGCTACGGCCTTAATCCATGCATTGGTGTCGCGGCGTCGGATAGAAGGCATCTTGACGCCATCGGTGGTATATGTAATCATGAGTTGATCGGAACTTAGTTGGAATGGATGCCTTGGAAGAGGTTTTCGTCCTTGAGTGCCTCGAGTCCTTTTACATAGATTTCGTTCGTCGGGTTGATGATTTCGAAATATTCGGACATGTCGAAGAGGTCGCGGGCGATGAGTGCCTTGAGTTGTACCTGCAGCATAGGCATTGAAGCCTGGAAGTCGGAGTCGGTGTACTCGATTTTCTGCTCTTTGGCCTTGGCTACAAGGATGTCAATTAGGTCTTGCGGCACCGTGAACTCGTTTCTGAAGCGTTCGAAACCCGTGCGCAAGTCTGCAGGGTTATACATCTTGTTGTCGATTTGGCGTGTTTTGGCCTTGCGATAAGTCGCCACGTCGTATGTTTTGTCGAGCTGTTTGCGATGGCGGTCAATCCATGTGAGGACGGAAGTGTTGATGCAACTTTTGGCAGCCATCTCGCGATGCAGACGGGTGTAGCGGGTTGTGTCGAGTGGCACATAGACATCGGGCATGATGCCTCCGCCGCCATAGACGGTACGTCCTCCCACGGTGGTGTATTTGAGTGAATCGGGGAAATGGATGCTGTCGGCGCTGGTCAGTTCACCGCTGTTCAGGCGGTCAAGCATATCCATGTCGTAACTCTTTCTGTCGCCTTTCACGTAGGGCTTCTGGAAACAACGTCCTACAGGGCTGTAGTAATGTGCCACAGTCAGGCGGATGAGAGAGCCGTCGGGCAGGTCGATAGGTCGTTGCACAAGACCTTTTGCAAAGGTACGTCGACCTACGATGATGCCTCGGTCGTTGTCTTGCAAGGCTCCTGAGAGGATTTCAGCGGCTGAGGCGGTGTAGCCATCGACAAGGATGACCACCTTGTTGATGTTCATCTTGCCCTTTTCTGCGTGGTATTCGTGTCTTCCCACTTTGCGCCCCTCGGTATAGACAATCATCTCGCCATTGTCGAGGAACTCATTGGACAAGTCCACCGCTGCTTGCAGGTAGCCGCCACCATTGCCCTGCAGGTCGATAATAAGGTCTTTCATGCCTTCCGGCAACAGTCGAGTCACCGCCTTGATGAACTCGGCGTTGGTGGTGGCGCCAAAACTGCTGATGCGGACGTATCCAGTGGTGGGATCGACCATGTAGGCAGCGTCGATGGTATAGACAGGAATCTTATCACGTGTGACCGTGAACTTTTGTATCCCTTTCACGCCTCGACGGATGATGCCAAGGTTCACTTTGGTTCCCTTGGGGCCGCGGAGCCGCTTCATGATATCTTCTTTCGACATCTTCACACCTGCGATGGCAGAGTCGTTCACCGACACAATCATGTCGCCTGCCAGAATGCCGACCTTTTCGGAAGGACCGCCGCTGACGGGTTGTATGACGACCAACGTGTCTTCGTTCATGTTGAACTGTACACCAATGCCTTCGAAAGAGCCTGTGAGTGGTTCGTTCAGTGCCTGCACCTCTTTGGCGGGTGTGTAGGTGGAGTGTGGGTCAAGTTCTTTCAGCATGCCGCGTATGGCATCTTCTGTCATCTTTTCCATGTCCACTTCGTCCACATAGAGTTGGCTGATGGTGCCTTGGGCGAATACCATCTTGCGAATCTGCATGTCCAGTGCGTTGTTCTTCTGCTGCGCCAGGAGTGGCACCGATACCAAGAGCATCAGTGCAGTGGCGAGTGTCTTTGTGTGATGTGTTGTCATTTTTATCTTCATGGGAGAAAATCTTTTACGTCTTGATGATAAGTGATCAGTTCACGCACGATGCTTGAACTGACACATGAGTATTTTGGATCGGTGAAGAGCAGTACGGTCTCTATGCCTGTGAGGCGGTGGTTCACTTCAGCTATATCTCTTTCAAACTCGAAGTCTTTCACGCTTCTCACTCCTCTCAACAGGAAACTTGCCCCTACCCTCTTGGCGAAGTCGGTGGTCAATCCAGTGTAGGTCTCCACACGTACTCGTGGCTCGTTTTGATAGATTTTCCGGATGGCTTCTTGCCGTTCTTCGAGCGAGAACATGTACTTCTTCTCGTGGTTGATGCCGATGGCCACAATCACTTCATCGGCCACGCTTTCGAGCGCGCGGTCGACAATGTTCTGATGTCCAATGGTGAATGGGTCGAAACTACCGGCAAATAAGGCAATTTTAAGACCCTTCCCCTGCCCTCCCTGAATGGAGGGAGCATTTACTTTGTTCATATTTCTTTATTCCGTTTCGGAGATACCACTCTCTCCCTCCGTAGAGGGTGAGGAGAGGCTCTCTTCTTCTTCCTCGGGCTTGTCTTCCTCGATGACCAGATTGTTGATGATGAAGTTCTGGCGCTGCATGGTGTTTTTGCCCATGTAGTATTCGAGCAGTTCCTTCACTTGGTCGGTCTTGCGCAGCGTGACAGATTCCAGCCGCATGTCAGGGCCGATGAAGTTCTTGAATTCGTCGGGGGAAATCTCGCCCAGTCCTTTGAATCGTGTGATTTCTGGGTCAGGACCCAACATCTCGATGGCTTTCTGGCGTTCTTCATCGCTGTAGCAATACATGGTGATGAAGTCGCTCTTGTTGTCGGGATGCTCTTCCATGTATTTTTCGAGCACCGCTTTCTTGATGCGTTTCTTTCGGTTTCTCACACGGAAGAGCGGCGTCTGGAGGATATAAACGTGTCCTGTCCTGACCAGTTCGGGGAAGAACTGGAGAAAGAAGGTGATCATCAGCAGTCGGATGTGCATGCCGTCCACATCGGCATCGGTGGCCACGATGACTTTGTTGTATCGCAATCCGTCAATGCCATCCTCTATGTTAAGGGCGGCTTGCAGCAGGTTGAACTCCTCGTTTTCATACACCACCTTTTTCGTCAATCCATACGAGTTCAGCGGCTTTCCTCGCAATGAGAAGACGGCTTGGGTCATCACATCGCGGCTCTTCGTGATGCTTCCGCTGGCGGAGTCACCCTCGGTGATGAAGATGGAACTATCTTCCTTCAGGTTGCCCTTGACATCGTTGAGGTGTATTTTGCAATCGCGCAGTTTGCGGTTGTGCAGGTTGGCTTTCTTCGCACGTTCGCGTGCCAGTTTCGTCACACCTGCAATCGCTTTCCTGTCCCGTTCGTTGTCTTTGATTTTCTCCTCAATGATTTCGGCCACATCCAGGTTCTTATGCAGGAAGTTGTCCACTTCGGTCTTGATGAAGTCTCCCACGAACTTGTTCACGCTGATGCCGCCGTTTGGCTCCATCGTGAGAGAACCCAACTTAATCTTTGTCTGCGATTCAAACTGCGGCTCCTGCACGTTGATGGCAATCGCCGCGATGATGCCCGAACGGATGTCGCTGTACTCATAGTTCTTCCCGTAGAACTCTTTGATGGTGCGGGCGATGTGCTCCTTGAATGCGCTCTGATGTGTACCGCCTTGGATGGTGTGCTGACCATTCACGAACGAGTGGTACTCTTCGCCATACTGCTGATTCGTGTGGGTGAACGCAATCTCGATATCGTCACCCTTCAGATGGACGATGTCGTAGAGCGGTGTGGCATCCATCGTGTCCTTCAAGAGGTCTTTAAGACCGTTGCGGCTCACAATGCGGCTTCCGTTATAGTAAATCTCCAGGCCTGTATTCAGATAAGTGTAGTTGCGCAGCATGTTGCTCACAAACTCGTCCTGGAACTTGTAGTTGAGGAACAGCGAGTCATCGGGCTGGAAGAAGATGTAGGTACCATTCTCCTCGGTAGTGTCCTCCGTCTGGTCGTCCACCAGTTTTCCTTTCTCAAACACAGCCTTGCGCACTACCCCATCGCGGTAACTTCTCACCTCAAAATGGTTCGACAATGCATTTACGGCTTTTGTACCCACACCATTCAAGCCGATGGACTTCTGGAACGCCTTCGAGTCATATTTGCCACCCGTATTCAGGATGCTCACCGCTTCAATCATCTTGCCTTGAGGGATGCCGCGCCCATAGTCGCGCACCGTCACGCACAGATTGTCTTTCACCTCCACCTCGATGCGCTTTCCCGCCTGCATCTTAAACTCGTCGATACTGTTGTCGATGATTTCCTTCAGCAGCACATAAATGCCGTCCTCCGCATGGCTTCCATCACCCAGTCGGCCGATGTACATACCAGGGCGCAGGCGGATGTGTTCTACACCCGTCAGCGTGATGATGTTAGCATCATCATAATTATTTTCTGGGGTATTGTAATTCAGGTTCAGCTCTTCCATTGTTTCCTGCGATAGCCTATTGATCACTTATCACTTTTCTCAGTTCCCTTTCCACTGCCAATGCTTTTCTTATAGCACCTTCTCCGTTTGTGCTGCCGCCTTTCAAAATAAATCCACTGCTGCTGCACCTTGTCGTTCGATTCCAGTTCAGGATTCGTCTCCACATAATCATAACCCTCGCTGATGTAGATGGGAACAAGGTCGTAGAACAGCAGCGAGTTGACTCCCTTCCCCTGATATTCAGGCAGAACGCCCACCAGCATCAAATCCAGAATCTTAGGCCTACAGAATTTCAAAGCCTTCAACAGATGCCACCATCCGAAAGGAGTCAACTTTCCTTTCGCCTTTTGCAGCGCCTCCGACATCGATGGCATAGAGATGCCCACCGCAACCAATCTGCCGTTTGCCTCCGTGATGAGGCTCACCATCTTCAAATCCAACACAGGCAGGTACATCTTCACATATTGGTCTATCTGCTTCTGGCTCAGTTCGCTATATCCGAACAGCGGCTTGAATGCCTCATTGATCACGCTGAAAATCTCCTGCCCATAATCGTTCGCAATCTTCTTCGCCGATGTGTACTTCTTGATGCGCAGGTCGTACTTCTTCATCACAATCTCCGCCACACGCTTCAACCTGTCAGGCAACCCCTGCTCCTTCGGCACCACCATCTTCATCTCAATCCAGTCAGCATCCTTCTCAAAACCAAGTCTTTCCACATGCCTCTGGTAGTAAGGATAATTGTAAATGGTCGCCATCGTCGACAACTCATCGAAGCCCTCAATCAGCATGCCCTCGGCATCCATATCGGTGAAGCCCAAGGGTCCCTGAATCGTGTCCATGCCACGCTCTCTACCCCACTCTTCCACCGTCTTCAGCAACGCCTCGCTCACTTCCTCATCATCCACAAAGTCAATCCATCCGAAGCGCACATTCTTCAGGTTCCACGTCTTGTTGGCCTTCTTGTTGATGATGGCTGCCACGCGCCCCACCAACTTATCTTCCTTATAAGCAAGAAAATAAGCTGCCTCGCAAAACTCCATTGCTGCATTCTTCTCAGAGAACGTGTTGAGCATATCCTCATAGAGGTCAGGCACAGAATACGGGTTATCCTTATAGAGTTCATAGTTGAAGCGGATGAACTTCTTCAGTTCCTTTTTCGTCTCAACCTTCTTAATTGTTACCATGAGTTCACAAAATTTTTGGCAAAGATACAACTTTTTCCGCTTTCTTCACACTCCTGCGGCTTAATATTAACGATTTTTACGGCTTATGCACGCTATAATCTGCTACTCATAGCCCATCAAGCCATCTTTTACGCCGTTGCCACCGATACGAAACCGACACTCACACAAAACACTCCCTTCCACAGCCTCAAAAACGGTGTGAGTCACACCGCCACCCCCGGTCTGAGTCACACCGACCCCCTCGGTCTGAGTCACACCGCCAACGAGGCTGTGGAAGGTCTATTGTTTGAGTTGTAAAATAGAGAAAACAGGAAGATGGTCGCTGAGGCCACCCTGATAGATGGGGCCGAGATAGGTGCGATGTGGTTTGTTTCCTCCGTTGGTGGCATCTGGTTCTGTGAGGAAGGGTAGGGCGAGGATGCGCGTTTCTTGGTGAGAAAGGGTGGTGGTGTGGGTGAGAATATGGTCAAGGGTGGACCATTCGCCTTGATATTTGTAAGTACCTGGTTGTAAGCGTGCTGTGCGGTCGACGAGATGATGGCTGCGGGTGAGCAATTTGAGTTGAGGAGAGTTGGTTTCGGCATTGAAATCGCCCATGAGGATGAGGTTGGGGTGATGTCTCACCGCGCGTACAGAATCCACGTGGGCTTGTACTTGCTGACAGATGCGCATGCTCAGTTTCTGTGCCTCTCCGCCGCCTCGTTTCGAGGGGAGATGAAGCACATAGACATCAAGGGTGTCGCCTCCCTTGATGGTGCCGGCCACATGCAGGATATCTCTTGTCTTTTGTTTCTGAATGGATGGCTTAACGCTCTGAATTTCTACGGGATGGAAGGTGAAAGGAGAGTAGAGTAGGGCGACATCAATGCCTCGGTCATCCTCGGAATGGGTCATCACATATTGGTAACCTAATTGTTTCAAGGGGGTGTTTTGGGTGAGGTATCTCATCACGGTGTCGTTCTCCACTTCGCAAAGTCCCACAAGGTCAACGGGTCGTTTCTCATCGGCAGCCGCAATCACCTTGCTGATGCCCTTTAACTTCTTGAAGAGACGGAATTTGCTCCATTTCCGTTCGCCACCAGCACAATACTCATAGTCGTTTTTCCCTTCGTCGTGAATGGTGTCGAAGGCGTTTTCGATATTGTAGGACATGCAAGTGAAAACCTCTTGCGCCTGCGCTGCATGCGCGTACATAGTCAATAAAATCAGACCTATGACAGCCTTTCGATGCATACAAAAATCCGTTAAATCGGTGTAATCTGTGGTTCTGAAAGAATCAAAGAATCTTAGTGTGCCTCCAGCCAGTTGGTTCCCCATCCGCAGTCGGCCACGAGGGGAACAGATAGTTTGATGGCATTTTGCATCTCATTGATAACCAATGCCTGCAACTGCTCTTTCTCCTCGGGAACTACGGAGAAGTTGAGTTCGTCGTGCACTTGCAGAATCATCTTCGAGCGGAGCCCTTCTTCACGCATCCGTCGGTCGATGTTAATCATGGCCACTTTGATGATGTCGGCAGCCGTTCCTTGGATGGGTGCGTTGATGGCGTTTCGTTCGGCATAGCCGCGCACGACGGCGTTTCTGGAGTTGATGTCGGGCAGTTGGCATCGGCGGCCTAAAAGTGTCTCTGTGTAGCCCAGTTCACGAGCCTTTTCGATGCTCTTGTCCATGTATTGTTTCACACCCGGATAGGTGGCAAAATAGTCGTCAATGAGTTGTCGGGCTTCCCCTCGGCTCACCTCCATGCGTTCGGCGAGGCCGAAGGCGGAGATGCCGTAGATGATGCCGAAGTTGGCGGTTTTGGCTTTTCTTCTCATGGTGCTGGTCACATCGTGGATGTCCACCTTGAAGATTTTAGCCGCTGTGGCTTGGTGGATGTCGTGCCCGGAGTTGAAGTCTTCGAGCATGTTTTTATCTTGGCTCAGATGGGCCATGAGACGCAGTTCTATCTGGCTGTAGTCGGCAGAGAAGAAGAGGTCTCCATCGTCGGGAATGAAGGCTTTGCGCACCTCCTTGCCGTTCTCGTCGCGGATAGGGATGTTTTGCAAATTAGGGTTGCTGCTGGAGAGTCTTCCAGTTGCTGTAACCGCCTGATTGTAAGATGTGTGTATGTGTCCCGTCCGTGGATTGACGAGTTGGGGTAGGGCATCAATGTAGGTGCTCAACAACTTCTTGTACCCACGGTATTCGAGGATTTGCTCCACCACCGGATGCTTGCTTTTCAGAGAGAGCAGGGTGGCTTCGTCAGTCACATATTGCCCTTTCTTTGTCTTCTTCGGTTTTGAGTCAATCTTGAGTTGGTCGAAGAGGAGTTCGCCAATCTGTTTTGGGGAACTGATGTTGAGTTCCTGTCCTGCCACTTCGCGGATGTCTCTTTCGATGGCTTCCATGCGCTCTGTGAACACGCGGGAGGTCTCAGCCAATGATGCTTCGTCGATTTTGGCACCATTCATCTCCATCCTTGCCAACACAGGCACCAACGGCATTTCCACTTCGTCGAAAAGATGGAAAAGTCCTTTTTCGTGCAGTTCTTTCTCGAGGAGATTCTTCAGTTTCAGCGTCACATCGGCATCCTCGGCTGCGTATTCATACACCTCTTTTGGGGAGAGTTCCCGCATCGACCGTTGTTTCTTGCCCGACCCGATGAGGGAGTCAATGTGGATGGTGAGGTACTTCAAGTACACCTCGGCCAGATAATCCATGCCGTGACGCAACTCTGGTGCAATAATATAATGTGCAATCATCGTGTCGAACATTTTGCCGGCAAGGTGGATGCCGTAGTTGGCCAACACCATCATGTCGTACTTGATGTTTTGTCCCACCTTCACAATTTTTTCCGATTCATACACCTCCTTGAATGCGTTAACAATTTTTAAGGCTTTTTCGAAATCATTGCCCGACCACTCCTCATGATTTGGCACAGGCACATAAAATGCCTCGCCTTCAAGCACGGAGAAGCTCAATCCGACCAATTTTGCTGACATCGCATCCACAGAAGTCGTTTCCGTGTCTAAACTGATAAAGTCGAAAGTCAATAATTTTGCAGATAATTTCTTTATTCCTTCCTCCGAATCAACGAGTTGATAATTGTGGGGTGTGTTGCTCAAGTCGTTGAGATTCGAGAAAAATAAGTCACCTTGCCCCGTGTCCGCAAATTCGGGCTTCTCAGGGGCTTGAGAAGAGGGGTTTGGAGTGGGTGAAACAGGTTCGCCGAAGAGGTCGCCGCTGAAAAGGTCGCCTTGTTGAGGCTTTGCCTTCTTTCCGCTTGTTGGACTTGAAAGGGTGAGAGAGGGTGCTCCATTTTCAGTACCGCCAAACTTGCGTTTGCTCAAAGTGCGGAACTCCAATCGTTCGAAAATCTCTTTGAGTGCCATTTCATCGACCGGTTCCCGTTTCAGGCTGTTGAGGTCGAGGGTGATGGGCACATCGGTTTTGATGGTTGCCAGGAACTTCGACATCTTGATGTCTTCCACATGCTCTTCCACCTTCTTCTTCATGGCACCCTTCAATTGTTCCGTGTTGGCCAGAAGTTCTTCGATGCTACCGAACTCGTTGATGAGTTTCACAGCGGTCTTTTCGCCCACACCAGGACATCCGGGATAGTTATCCGACGAGTCGCCCATCAGCCCCAAAAGGTCAATGACTTGCTTCACGTCGTTGATGCCGTATTTCGCTTTTACTTCCTCCTCGCCCAAAATGTCGAAACCACCGTCAAATCGGGGTTTGTACATCTTCACGTTCTTTGCCACCAACTGCCCATAGTCCTTGTCGGGGGTCATCATGTAGGTTTCGATTCCATCGATGGATTCGCTCTGTTTGGCCAAAGTGCCAATCACGTCGTCGGCTTCGAAGCCAGTCACCTCAAGCACGGGGATGCGGTAGGCCTTCAGCACATCCTTTATAATGGGGACGGCAAAGCGGATGCCCTCAGGAGTCTCTTCCCGTTGTGCCTTGTAGTCGGCAAAAGCCTCATGGCGGAAGGTGGGTCCGTGGGGGTCGAAAGCCACGCCGATATAATCGGGATTCTCCTTTGTGAGAATCTCTTCGAGCGTATTGACAAAGCCAAGAACGGCCGACGTGTTTTCCCCTTTGCTGTTGATGCGCGGGTTTTTGATGAAGCCATAATAAGCTCTATAAATCAATGCATAAGCATCGAGAAGGAACAATTTTGACATGTCTTTTTTTATTTTGCGTGTAAACTTACGAATAATATTTGAAAAAACACTAACTTTGCAGCTGTTTTTCGAAAAAGATGGATGCATTAACCCAAATAAGAAAGCCAATTGGCATGGAGATGGACAAATACAAAGAGGTGTTTGACTCTTTCCTCGTGCATACCAATCCGTTGCTCAACATGGTGCTCCGTACCATAGGCAACAGGAGGGGCAAGATGATGCGTCCCATTCTCACGCTTTTGGTGGCTAAGTTGGCCAATGGTGGCGAAATCAACGAGAAATCCATCTATACAGCAGCCACTTTCGAGTTTTTCCATACGGCCAGCCTGATTCACGATGACATTGTGGACGAGAGTGAAGAAAGGCGTGGGCAAGATTCCGTGAACAATGCCTATGGCAACAAAGTGGCCGTTTTGGTGGGCGATTTCATCCTCGCAAACGCTCTGCTTTGTGCCTCACGCACGGGACAGACGCAGTTGATAGAGATTGTTTCCCGTGCTGCCCAAGACCTGGCGGATGGCGAACTGCTGCAACTCAACAATGTGGCCAATGAAGCCATCACCGAAGAGGTCTATTTCAACATCATCCGTAACAAGACGGCTGCCCTCTTCGCTGCTTGTGCCGAGGCAGGTGCTTTGTCGGTTTCATCGAACGAAAACACCCGCCAACTCTTAAAGCAATTCGGCGAGAACATCGGCATTTGTTTCCAGATTCGTGACGATATTTTCGACTATCATCACGACAAACAAATTGGCAAGCCGACGGGCAACGACATGAAGGAAGGCAAACTCACTCTGCCCGTCATCCATGCCCTCCTTTCCACTCAGAATTCCGAAATGATGGCCTTGGCCAGCAAGGTGAAACATCGTAGTGTGTCGCAGGATGAAATCGATGTTTTGGTCGATTTCACCAAGAAAAATGGCGGCATCGAATACGCCATCCAGCAGATGGATGACTATGCCCAAAAAGCAAAAGACCTGCTTGCATCGTTCCCTGATTCCGATGTCAAGCAAGCCATGATGGCATACGTCGATTACGTGATCGACCGTACGCTGTAATCCCTGATTTTGTATTGTCATTGTATGTTTGTAACAGAGAGCACTGTTACAAATGTAACACCGGGTGTACGGCAAATGTTACAATTTCTTTGCAGAAAATCTACGTTTAGAAGAACTTCACTTCCTTTCCTTCTATGTCCGAAAGGAGTTTGTTGGCGAGCGAACTGGTACCCAGACGCAACCATTGGTTCGTCAGCCATTTCTCGCCCAGCACCTCCTTCACGATGGTGTAGTAGGTGAGTGCATCCTCCACAGTCTTCATGCCTCCAGCCGGTTTGAAGCCAATCTGAACGCCTGTTTTGTCGTAGTATTCCTTGATGGCTTGGCACATCACGAAGGCCGCTTCGGGGGTGGCAGCAGGTTCCAGTTTGCCCGTCGAGGTCTTGATGTAGTCAGCACCTGCATACATCGCCAGAAGGCTGGCCGTCTTGATGTTTGTGGATGTCTTGAGACACCCTGTTTCGAGAATGGTCTTCAGTTTTTTCTCGCCACACACAGCCTTGATTTCAGCGATTTCATCGCACATCCCCTCATAGTCACCTGCCAGAAACTTACCCACAGGAATGACGATGTCAATCTCCGTAGCGCCATCTTTCAATGCCAGCGCCGTCTCTGCAATCTTCACCTCCACAAAGGTTTGTGCTGAGGGGAAACTGGCTGATACGCAGGCGATTTCCACCTCTTCGTTCTCCAGTGCGTCGTGACAGATTTTGGCATAACAGGGATACACGCACACCGTTGCCACATGTCCCAATTCAGGGTACACATCGTCGAATTTGTTCACCTTTTCCACAAACTTCAGCACACTATCCTCGCTGTCTGTTGTCTTGAGGGTGGTGAGTTCCACGCTGTTCAGCAGAAACTGCTTCACCTCCCGTGTGTTGTTCTCTTGCAAGTGCTCCTTCAGGAGGATTTCCACCTGTCGCTTCACCTGCTCGTCGTCGAGTTCTAAATCATACTGTTTCAGAACCTCAAAATACTTGTTTTCGTCCATTTTCTTCTATTGTTTTATTCTCTGTTTTTCGTGTCCATGCAGATGGTCACAGGGCCATCGTTCAACAACTCCACTTTCATGTCGGCACCAAATTCTCCCGTTGCAATCGGTTTTCCCAATTGTTCCGATAAAACCGCACAAAAGCGCTCGTAAAGCGGGATGGTTACTTCGTGGCTGCCTGCCCTCAGATAGGAGGGGCGGTTGCCTTTCTTGTAACTGGCCCATAAGGTGAACTGGCTCACCACCAGAATCTCGCCACCCACATCCAGGACGGACTTGTTCATCACGCCATTCTCGTCGTCGAACACCCGCAAGTTGCAGATTTTCTTCGCCAACCATTGTATATCTTCCTCGTTGTCAGCATTCTCGCAACCGAGAAGAACCAAATAGCCCTTGCCGATTGTCACCGTTTTCTCACCATTGATATTGACGGATGCGTGTGTTACTCGTTGTATGACTGTTCTCATTCCTATATGTGTTTTATTCTTCGTTGAATGCTTCTTTCAGCAGTTGTGCCTTCGAAGCCCCTATAATCTTTTTAAGTGTTTCATAATCAGCCTCTTTAATACGCCTTAAACTCTTGAACTCTTTGAGTAACAAGGTCTTAGTGGCTGGGCCGATTCCTTTGATGCCATCCAGTTCCGATTCCGTGTTATGCTTGGCACGTTTCTGCTTGTGGAACGTGATGGCAAAGCGGTGCACCTCATCTTGGATTTGAGTGAGCAGTTTGAAGAGGGGGCTGTCCATCTCGATGCCCACCACTTGAGCAGGGGATCCGAACAGCAATTCGTTCGTTCGGTGATGGCTGTCTTTGGCGAGTCCTGCGATGGGGATGTTGAGGTGCAGTTGATCCTCTATCACCTTTCTCACCACTTCCATTTGTCCCTTGCCACCATCGGTAATGATGAGGTCGGGTAGGGGAGTTTCTTCCTCGATGGCGCGGCTGTATTTACGGAACACCACCTCGCTCATCGATGCGTAATCATCAGGGCCAATCACCGTTTTGATGTTATATTTACGGTAGTCATTCTTCGATTTCCTTCCACCGATGAACACCACACAACCTGCCACAGCATCCTGCCCCATGATGTTGGAGTTGTCGAAGCACTCTATGCGCATTGGGATTTTGGGTAATTTCAGCTTCCGTTGCAGTTCCTTGAGGATGTTCACGTTTCGCTGGTCAGGATTCAGTCGTTCCGCCTGTTTCAGCGCGTCGATGCGGTATTGACGCACATTTGCTTCCGACAGAAACAGCAGTTTCTTCTTGTCACCCGCTTTGGGCACGATGAATTGGGCGTCCTTCAGCGTGAAATCCAGTTCAAATGGCACCACAATCTCTTTCGATTCGTTGCCATACTGCTCGCGCATACTGACGATGGCCAGCGAGAGAATCTCCTCGGCTGTTTCGTCTAACCTTTTCTTGTATTCGTTGGTAAATACGCGGGTGATGCAACCGTTTACCACGTGCATATAGTTGACATACGCCTTGTTTTCATCGTCTTCAATGCTGAAAACATCGATATTTTGGTTCGTGCTGGTGATGACACGGCTCTTGCTATCAAATTCTTGGGCCAGCAGATACTTCTTTTTCACCGCTTCCGCCTCCAGGAACAATTCTTTTTCCGCCAAATCCCGCATCTCTTCCAGCAATTTCTGGCAAAGATTTCCTGTGTTTCCGCTGAGAATCTGCTTCACTTCTTCAATCTGTCGCATGTATTCCTCGTGCGATTGGAGGCCAATACAGGGCGCTTTACACTTACCAATGTCGTAATAAAGGCATTTCTTCAACTTTCCTTGGCTTATCTTTTCAGGGGTGATAGGTGTGTGGCACAGCCGCACTTGGTAGATTTTGCCAATCAGTTCCATCATCGCATTCAGCGTACCAATGTGGCTAAAGGGGCCGAAGTAAGTGCCCGTCTTCTTATCGATGTTTCGTGTCTTAATCACCCGAGGAAAGTACTCGTTAGTGATGCAGACGGACGGGTAAGTCTTTCCATCCTTCAGCAGAATGTTGTAAAAAGGCTGGTGTGCTTTGATGAGGTTGTTTTCCTGAATCAGCGCATCCTCATCAGTAGGAACCACCACATATTTGATGTCCTGTATTTTGCTGACCAGTATCTGTGTCTTGCGGTTTTTGAAGGAATTGTTGAAGTAGGAGGCGACACGACGTTTCAGGTTCTTTGCCTTACCCACATAAATCACCTTGCCATCCTTATCCAAGTATTGATAGCATCCAGGTTCTTCGGTGAGACTGTTGACAATCACCTTCAACCGTTGTAGACGTTCTTCCTCGCGCGTCATTCCACTTCAAGTGTTACTTTCACTACTGTTAATGTTCCACGTGAAACAATTCACTCCTAACTGATGCAAAATCAGCATGAAACAAACTCGTGTTGCATGTTCTGTTAAACCTTAAGAAGCGTGGTGATCTCTATCCCGTCGCCAATCGACTCCCTTCCGTGTAAGCCCTCATCGCGTATTTCCACCAAGAAGTTCATGTAGCATTTCTTGGGGTTGAGTTTCCTCACCAAATTCCATGCAGCCTTGATGGTGCCTCCTGTGGCAAGCAAGTCATCGTGCAGGAGAACCACATCGCTGGGTTCAATCGCATCCTGGTGTATTTCGATGGCGTCGGTACCATATTCTTTCGTGAAACTTTCCCTTACTGTTGTAGCGGGGAGTTTTCCTGGTTTGCGAGCCATCACGAAACCTGCATTCAGACGGCGTGCCAGAACTGCCCCCATGATATAGCCGCGTGTTTCAAGCCCCACCACTTTCGTGATGCCCTTGTCCTTGTAGAGTTCGTAAAGCTCCTCTTCCATGATTTCAAGTGCTTTTGCATCTTTGAAGAGAGTAGTGACGTCGCGGAAGTTGATGCCCTTCTGTGGAAAGTCAGGAATGCAACGTAAATGGTCTAATAGATACTGATTGTTCATGGTTGTTCTGTTGTGATTATATGTTTTGTTTGATGTAATCTTCTAACCCGTTGATTTTGCATTTGATATGCACTAATTGTTTCACGTGGAACAATCGTCTTATCTTCCCATCAGCACCAACATGATGTTGATGTCGGATGGAGACACCCCCGGGATGCGTGAGGCCTGTGCCAGCGTGACGGGCTGGATGGCTTGTAGTTTCTGGCGTGCCTCGATGGAGATTTGGGTCATGTTGGGATAGTCGAACTTGCCCAGAATCTTGATGTTCTCCAGACGAATCATCTTGTCGGCCATTTGCTGTTCGCGATAGATGTATCCCTTGTATTTGACTCGTATCTCTGCCGCCTCAATGATTTCTTCGCGTCGAAGGTCTTCGTCGGCCAGCAGTTGCTCCAGCATCTCGCGGAAGGGTTTAATGTGTGGGGCGGTGTTACTGATGTGGACTTGTGGGCGTCCCAGCAGTTCCTCCAACTTGCAACCTTGGCGGAGTGGGGTGGTGCCCAGGGTTTCGAGCAATGGGTTGATGAGTGACGGCTTCAAGGAGAAGTTCTCAATGAAGTGGGTGATGGCCTCTATCTTCTCTTTCTTGGTCTTCATCAGTTGATAGCGTTCCTCTGAGGCCAGTCCTAACTGATAACTGCGTTCTGTGAGGCGCATGTCGGCATCGTCCTGACGCAGCAGAATGCGGTATTCGGCACGGGAAGTGAACATGCGGTAAGGCTCGTCCACACCCTTCGTCACGAGGTCGTCAATCAGCACACCGATATAGGCTTCGTTGCGTCCCAAAGTGAAAGGTTCTCCCTCGTTGAGGGTGGGGCGGCTGTTGATGGCTGCATTGATGCCTGCAATCACACCTTGTCCGGCCGCTTCCTCATAGCCCGTTGTGCCGTTCACCTGTCCTGCAAAGAAGAGGTTTTTCACCACCTTCGACTCCAGCGAATGCTTCAGTTGTGTGGGGTCAAAGAAGTCATATTCGATGGCATAGCCCGGTCGATACACCTCCAGATTCTTGAAGGCGGGAATCTTGCGCAGAGCCGTCAGTTGGATGTCTAAGGGGAGGGAGGAGGAGAAGCCGTTCAGGTACATCTCGTTGGTCGTCTCTCCTTCAGGTTCGAGGAAGAGCATGTGCTCGTCCTTGTCGGGGAAGGTGTGGAGTTTCGTCTCGATGCTCGGACAATAGCGGGGACCGATGCTCTGAATTTGTCCGTTGTAGAGAGGAGAGTCGGGGAGACCTGAACGCAGCACCTCGTGCACTTCTGTGTTGGTATAGCAAATCCAGCAGGGCTGGTTGTTGCGTTCCGTCACAGAAGTGTTTTCTGTAGGCAGATAAGAGAACTTGTGGAAGTCGTGGTCGCCATCCTGCTTTTCCATTAGCGAGAAGTCCACGCTTCTCTTGTCAATGCGCACAGGGGTGCCCGTCTTCATTCTGCCGGAACGGATGCCGTGCTTGGTGATGGATTCGGTCAGTTCGAGCGAAGCCGCTTCGGCACATCTGCCACCTTGTATCTTCACTCTGCCGATGTGCATCAATCCGTTCAGGAAGGTACCTGCGGTGATGATAACACATTGGGCACGGAACTCTGCTCCGTAATAGGTTTTTACTCCTTTAACGATTTGATTTTCAACGATTAATTCTCTCGCTTGGTCTTGCCAGATTTGCAGATTGGGCGTGTTCTCCAGAATCTCTCTCCATGTCCAGATGAACTTGGCACGGTCGCATTGCGAACGGGGGCTCCACACCGCTGGCCCTTTTGAGAGGTTCAGCATCCTGAATTGCAGGCTACAACGGTCTGTCACGATGCCTGTGTAGCCTCCAAGTGCGTCTATCTCCCTCACAATCTGTCCTTTAGCAATGCCACCAATGGCGGGATTGCACGACATCTGTGCAATCTTGTTCATGTCCATCGTGATGAGACACGTCTTGACACCCAAATTAGCAGCGGCGGCAGCAGCCTCACATCCAGCGTGACCTGCTCCCACCACAACTACATCATAGTTGAAAATCATTTGTTTTACGCGTAATTGAGTTGCAAAGGTACGATTAAGTGAGCACAGTACAAAATAAATCATTGATTTTTAACGTGAAATCCTCGAAATCCCATTGCCTCCACTTCCATTGTGTAACAACCTCTTCTGCGTCGGTGTAGCAACCTCCACCGACTCTGTGTAATAACCTCCATAATGGTAACGTAAGTACAAAAATAAATCGGTTCTTAGAATTGATGAATTGAAAGAACCGATTGATGAGTAAGTACAAGGAATTGATGAATTCCTTGTACCAATTTATGAGTCTGATGAACTTCTTATTTCGCGACAAAGATATAAAAAAAGAAGGACATAAACAAGTGTTTGTACCGAGAACTGGCCTGCTAATGACATTTTATGAAAATAATTTTGTTAATTTTTTTGTATATTTGAAAGAATGTCATACATTTGCCCATTACTAATAATCCCACTGCCAAAAACAAAACATAAACATGACAAAAAACCAATTACCGATGATGAAAAACAACCAAGAAAAAAGAAGGTGCCAGAGGCTGTTTGGCCACGAACCCACTTGTTGGGTTACAGTGTAAACAACTTCAGAGAACGCGACAGAAGGCGCGTTGGTGATGAAGAGGATTGAACCTTTGGTTCGTGACACAAAACGTGATTGACTATCAAAAACAATATCGATGAAAAAGTTTTTTTCTTGGATGTTTGCCGCCATCCTTCTTTTCTGCGGCACCATGAAAGTTCAGGCACAAATGGTGAAGGCTGCCGACCTTGAGAAGTATGCCAAGCAACGCTATGGCGAGAAATGGCTTGATGCTGCTGCCAACTTGGCCAGCGGATTGAGGTTCGACAAGAACGAGTCTTTGACTTATCAGCAGGTGATAGAAGCACCAGGCAAGAGCAAGCAGCAACTGTATCTTGCCCTGAACTATTGGGCAACCGCCACTTTCAAGGACAAGCAGGCCATTACGTTGAACGATAAGGAGGCGGGTTGTATCATCATTTCTTCCACCATCCAGAACATCGCGGAGCACATGGGCACCCTCAACAAGTATTCTGTCAGCATCACGCCTGTCATCAGACTTGACATCAAGGACGGGCGCATTCGTGTGACATACACGGTGCAGAGTTATGACATCCTGGCCGACATCAGTGGCGGATGGCTGAGCCCCACCGACAACAGTCGGCAGACGTATGGTGACTCGAAACGGAAAAAGGATGACAAGACGAACGCCAACCTCTACGATGAGCAGTGGGAGATTGCCCGTCACTACCCCTTTGTGGAGAAAGACCCCCAGAAGCGCACCTGTGCCAAGGCCCTCGTGATGACTCATGCCTATTCAAACGCTGTGATGGATAAGGTGGAGGAGGCTGTGAAGAACGGGCTTGTGGGGAATGACGACGACAATTGGTAGGAGTTGGAATGAACTGGACTCTAGAACTTCGTGATTTCATACAGGAGCATCTGAACGATGATACGGCTGAGTTGCTGTTGGCGGCTCGACGTTATCAGGGGGTGGATGTTCCGTTTGTTGTGGAGCAAATTGAGGCTCGGAGGCGGTTAAAGGGGAAGTTGCCGGAATGGTATGGAAATGCCAATCTGGTGATGGGTGGCAAAGTGCCTGCCGAACAATGCAGTTCGGAGGTGACAGCCCGATATAAGCGGAGCATCATTGAGGGGAGGAGCCTTTGCGACATGACTGGCGGCATGGGCATCGATTTCTGGTATATGTCGGAGGGGATGGAACGTGCCGTCTATACGGAACGGGGCGAGGCGCTTTGTGAGATGGCAAGACACAACTTCGGAGTGCTGGCCGACGGTCGGCATCCAGAGGTGGAAGTGAGGTGCGGCGATGGACGGGAAATGCCCATTCCATCGGTGGATGTCATCTATCTCGACCCTGCCCGTCGTGCGGGTGATGGGAGTCGTGTGTATGCGATGGAGGATTGTGAACCCAACATCGTGGAGTGGCAGGACGAACTGCTGAGCCACGCCGGGATGGTGCTGGTGAAACTCTCGCCGATGGTTGATTTGACCGATGTCTTGCGGAAGTTGAAAGGGGTGACGGATGTGTATGTGGTGGGGGTGAAGAACGAGTGCAAGGAGGTTTTGGTGAAACAGAGACCCACCCCGACCCTCCCTGTTGAGGAAGGGGGAGGTGCCCATGCGGAGTGTGTAGTGCATTGTGTGGATTTCCTTTCTTCAGGGAAAATAGCATATTCTTTCCATTTGTCCGATGAGATGGAAGTTCTTGTTGCATCGGAGGGGGTGGGGAGGTTCCTTTATGAGCCTGATGTCACGCTCATGAAAGCACAGGCGTTTGGTTCTCTCTGTCAGCGTTTCCCTGTGTGCCAACTGGACTTTGAAACGCATCTGATGACCTCCGATGACCTGATTCCTGATTTTCCTGGCCGAACCTTCATCGTCGGCGAACAAATTCCTTTCTCCTCCAAGACGCTCAAACTGCTCCAGCGAGCGATTCCCCAAGCCAACATTGCCACCCGAAACTTCATCATGACAGCCGACCAACTGCGTCAACGCACGCGCATCAAGGATGGTGGCGACATCTACCTCTTTGGTGCCAAAGTGAGGGGAATGGGTGATGTGTTGCTCAAATGCACGAAGGTGGAAGGGTGACTATCTTCCACCACCTCCGCTGATTCTCTTCCACATCCTCCATTTCCTTTACGTCACATCCTCCATTTCCTCTACGTCGTTGTTCTGATTTCCTCTACGTCGTAGCCTCTGAATCGACGTCGTCGACATCGGTTGGTCGACATCGACGACATCGGTTAACCGACATCGACGACGTCGGTTTAGAGGCACTGTAAGAACCGGTAAAGAGGTTGTGGCAATTCTTCCTTTCCCTTTGTTGACTTATCACCTCTCTCCCTTCCCCCTTTTTGATTTTTACTCCGAAAGGGATGGCTGAATTCTTTTTTTTCACTACCTTTGCACGCATAAATTGATTGACGACATGAGATACGGAGTGATTGGAGCAGGTGCCATTGGCGGCTATTATGGAGCCAAGTTGGCACATTCGGGTAAGGAGGTGCATTTCCTTTCCCATAGTGATTATCAATATGTGAAGGAGCGTGGCTTTCAGGTGGACTCCTGCGATGGCAGTTTCCACCTTGCACATGTGAATGCTTATGGTGATGCTGCAGACATGCCGAAGTGTGACGTTGTGCTGATTGGCTTGAAGACGGTGAACAACCATTTGCTGCCTAACTTGCTGCCTCCATTGCTGAAGGAAGACACGCTGGTGGTGTTGATTCAGAATGGCATCGGTGTGGAGGAGGATGTGCAGAAGATGTTCCCAGAAGTGCAGTTGGCGGCTGGTTTGGCATTCATTTGTAGTGCGAAGACAGAGCCAGGAAGGGTGAATCATCAGTGTTATGGTTACATCAACATCGGCAACTATTCGTGCAAGAATCAGGCGCGGATTGATGAGGTGGTGAACGACTTCCGTGCCGCTGGTATCGATGCCAATGAGGTGGAGTATCTGGAGGCACGATGGAAGAAGGCTGTGTGGAACATGCCCTTCAATGGCATGACGGTGGCGCTGAACACGCAGACAGACATCCTGCTGCAGCATCCCAGCACCTTGCAGCTCATCAAAGACCAGATGATGGAGGTGATTGAGGCGGCACAGGCATGTGGGGTGAAGAACATCGACGAGACGTTTGCCGACAAGATGATATACAACACGGTGCACATGACTCCTTATTCGCCTAGCATGAAACTGGACTTCGAGTTCAAGCGTCGGATGGAGATTGAGTATCTCTACACCCGTCCCATCGAGGAGGCGCGCAAGGCGGGTTACCGCATGGAGAAACTGGAGATGCTGGAGGCGGAGTTGAGATTCTTGGAGGAAACACGTGTATGCTGACGACCCTTCTGTTTGATTTGGACGGCACCCTGATGAACACGCTCGACGATTTGCACGAGAGTGTGTCTTATGCTTTGCGCGAGGCGGGTGGGCTGCCGCCTAACACGAAGGAGGACACGCGCCGCTTTCTGGGCAATGGCGTGAGGCGTCTGGTGTGGCAGAGTGTGGAACGGGCTTGTCCCGATGCTGACGAGGTGCTGAAGGAGCGTGTGCTGGATGCGTTCCGTGCCCACTATGTGGCGCACTCGATGGACAGGACTGCTCCCTACGAGGGCATTCCTGCCTTGCTCCGCGAATGCAAGCGGAGAGGCCTCTTCACCGCCATCGTGAGCAACAAACCGGATGCTGCCGTGAAGGACCTCCACAGGGCGTTTTTTGCCGACTGCATCGATGTTGCCATCGGAGAGACTCCCGCCGTGAAGCGGAAACCTGCTCCCGACATGGTGAATGAGGCCATCCGACAACTCTCCCTGCTGCACGGACGGGAGATAAGGAAGAGGGAGTGTGTCTATGTGGGAGACAGCGAGGTGGACTTGATGACGGCTCAAAACGCGGGGCTTCCGTGCATTGCTGTCAGTTGGGGATTTCGCGACAAGGACTGGCTCAAAGAATGTGGTGCCCGAATCATTGTTGACAGCCCGAAAGCCCTTGCTGCACGGCTTCTTTCACGCCTTGTGTAACCTATCCGCAAATAAATGTAATGTAGAGAAAAGTGGGGTAGGAGAATCATCAGTAATTTTGCCCCTAAAATAAATAATGTACCAAATTACTGATAGAAAATGAAGAAATTACTACTTGTTTTAACGACATGGAGCCTGTCGCTGATGGCGATGGCCCAGGTTACCTATGGACGCTTGTCGCCACTACATGTGGACGGGAAGTATTTCAAAGACCAGCATGGCAACAAGGTTGTGCTGCATGGTGTGATGGATACCCCGAGTGAGTATTTTAACGGTGGTAGATGGTCGGGAGGCTATACTTCTACAGGTGTAGCCAACTGTAAATCGTATTTCACCAAACTCTTCACCGCCATCACTGACACGACGCAGGGAGCATACTGCAACCTGTTCCGTCTGCACCTCGACCCTGCATGGACGAACGGAAATGCAGGTGCATGGACGCAGGATTCGAGGGAGTCTGGTACTGGCGAGGCTGACATCAGCCATTATACAGGAACGAAATTGGACTCATACTTGAAGTCCCTCTATTTCCCGATCGCCCGAAGTGCTATGCAGCATGGACTTTATGTCATCATGCGCCCGCCGGGCGTTTGTCCTCACAACATTTATGTGGGTGGCAGCTATCAGAATTTTCTGCTTGATGTGTGGGATCGTGTGACGAAGAATGACTCCATCTTGAAGTATAGCGGTCAGATCAGCATTGAGCTGGCCAATGAGCCTGTGAACCTGTACATGAATGATGGCTCGTCGTCGTCAAAGGCGCTGCACGATTTCTTCCAACCCATCGTGGACAAGATTCGTGCCAACGGGTTTACAGGTATCATCTTGGTACCTGGCACGGGTTGGCAGAGCAACTATCGTGACTATGCCACCTACCCCATCGAGGGTTACAACATCGGCTATGCGGTGCACAACTACGCTGGGTGGTACGACAATAGTGATGATCATTGCGATGTTAATAATGCCATCAAAAAGTTTGGTGAGTCTGTGCCAGTGTTGAGCACGAATCCTATCGTGATTACCGAGGTGGACTGGAGTCCTCACAAGCCGTCGGCTCAGGGGCACTATGATGAGCATGGAAATTGGGTGATTCCCAACTATGGCACGTGGGCTACGGCTTCCACCAGCAAGTGGGGTAAGGCTTACAAGGCCATCCTTGATTACTATGGTAACATCTCCATGACGCTCACCGGCACGGGCGACTTCATCGACATTGATGAATACATCAACAACAGGAAGGTGGTGCCTGCCTTCAAGAAGGCGATGGAGGCCAATGGCGTTGACCCCTATGAGGCTTGCGGTGTGGCTTGCTTCGAGTGGTACAAGGAGTATTACCATCAGGATTATCCCTGTCCGTCCTACACACGTGCCTGGACAGCAGACCAGGGCAACGGAACCTACATCAACCCCATCATCAATGCGGACTTCCCCGATGTGGACGTGATTCGTGTGGAAGACACTTACTACATGGTCAGCACGACGATGTATCACTTCCCCGGTGCCACCATCCTGAAGTCGAAGGACTTGGTGAACTGGGAGTATTGCGCTAATCCGCTGGAAAAGATTCTTGACAACGATGACTATAGCCTGCTGAATGGTAAGCATCACTATGCACAGGGCATGTGGGCTTCGTCGCTCAGTTATCATGACGGCAAGTTCTATCTCTATTTCCCATGCTCCACATGGGAAAACGACCGTCAAAGCATTCTGCTGACGGCCACCAATCCTGAGGGACAGTGGGAGGATACGCGTTTGTCGGGCATCTATCACGACCCAGGGTGGCTCTTCGACGATGGCGAGAATGGTGATGGAAACCTCTATGTGGCTTTTGGCATCAACAACATTGATGTCATCAAGATGAATCCAAAGACCTTCAAGGAGATTGAGAGGAAAACGGTCATTTCTAAGAACGATGCAGGTCTTGAGGGCACTCACATGTATCACATAGGGGATTATTACTACCTCTATTGCACTTACAATCATGGGGATTATGTGGATTATTTCACCAGTTCGCAAACCATCTTCCGCTCGACGAACCCGATGGGACCTTATGAGGAGTGCCCTTACCGTGTGTTCTACGACAGTGCCATTCATCAGGGTGCCTTGGTGCAGACACAGACGGGCGAATGGTGGACGATGCTCTTTAAGGATGCTGGTGCCGTTGGCCGCATCCCGTATCTGGAGCCTGTCGTATGGGAAAACGGCTGGCCTGTCATCGGCAATAATGGTGTGGATGTCTCGAAGGCGAAAAGCAGCACCAAACTGTCCTATTACAAGAAGCCTGATGTGGGTGCTTTCTATGAGCGTACCTATCTGCCCACCAACGAAACCTTCACCAGCCCACGACTGGGCATGCAGTGGCAATGGAACCACAATCCCGACGATGGGGCATGGTCGCTGATGGCCAATCCGGGCAATTTGCGTCTGTACACAGCCAACGTGACCGACTACCTTGTATGGGCTCGCAACTCGCTCTCACAGCGCATCTTCGGCACCTCGCCTGAAGGTACTTCGCAGATTAAGTACATGAACTCTTACGGCACCATCAAGATGGACATTTCCCACATGGAGGAGGGCGATGTGGCTGGTCTGTCCGTGTTCCAGAATCCTTATTCCTTCATTGCTGTGAAGATGGAGAATGGCAAGAAGCATCTCTACAGCCAGCGTTGTACCTTCGACGGAAAGAATCATGCAGTGGCTGAAACACTGAATGGTGATGAGGTGAATGCCGATGTCATCTACCTGCGTGCAATTGTCAATTTTGCAACCAAGTCGTGCAAATACTACTATAGTTTTGATAATGCCCAGTGGATACAGTGGGGTGTGACGATGACCATGAACTATACGCTTGACTTCTTTGTCGGTCAGCGATTCTACCTCTTCAACTTCGCTACGCAGGAACTGGGTGGATATGTGGATATCGACTGGTTCTCCACCGAACCTGAATACACGGAGGAGATGTACTATGCTCCTGGCACATTGCAGACCTTCACGGAGGATGACCTCATCACGGAGTCGCTGAAAGCCGATGTGTCGAAGGTGAGCCTCATGCCTGGCTCTGCCAAGACGTTCCACGTCATCAGCACGGCGAAATCGGGTCTGCAGAACGATGTGACCTCTTCTTGCTCTTATGTGAGCAGCAATCCAGAGGTTGCCACAGTGAAGAGTGGACGCATTGTGGCCCTGCAAGATGGTGAGGCCACCATCACCGCCACTTACTTCGACATCATGCAGAACTCGCAGTCGGTGAGCATCAAGGTGTCTGTGTCTCCATTCCCTCTCACCAAAGAGAACTTCAATCCTTCTATCTTTGCGACGGGAACGTTCGATGAGAGCAAGAAGACGTTCAAGGCTGGTCAGAACGGATTCGGAGGATGGACTTATTCGGCTGGCCTCGACCTCTCGGCTTACAACTACTTGGTAGTGAAACTTAAGTACACAGCAACCAGTTGTGCACCTTCGTTCCGTCTCTTCGACGCTAACAACTACTGGGGTGATGCCTACATCAAGGATTTCGGTTCATCGAAGAAAATCAAGATTGACCTGCATGATATGAAGGCATCCAACGGTAAGGTGATTGACCCATCACACATCTACATCGCTGGTTTCTGGACGAATGGTAGTTCTTCCATCTATATCGATGATGTGTTCCTCTCCATGGATGGTACGAATCCCATCGCAACGGACATTGAGGGAATTGAGTTGCCCGAGGAGGTGATGGGTGTTTCTACAGAGATTTCCACGCTGGATGGACGTCGCCTCGCTCGTCCTGAGAAGGGAATTAACATCATCAAGAAGACCTACAGCGACGGAACCGTGGAGACGAAGAAGATCTTAGTGCAATGATGTGCTAAAGTAATTGGATAAAACTCATGCCCGTGCGGATTCATGGGAATCTGTACGAGCATGGGTTTTTCTGCTTTCAAAGACACTCAAGAAAAATCACCTATTTCTATTAACCAGATAAAATCAAAAATCTTTTTGCAATATGAGAAAACCTTTATCAACGCTGTTCCTGTGCTGCATGATGGCATTGGGAGCAAATGCACAAACACTACCGTATCAAAATCCGAAATTGAGTCCTAAAGAACGCGCCACTGACCTTTGTGGACGTTTGACGCTGGAAGAGAAAGCGATGCTGATGCTGGACGAGAGTCCTGCCATCCCAAGGCTGGGCATCAAGAAGTTCTTCTGGTGGAGTGAAGCATTGCACGGTGCGGCAAACATGGGCAATGTGACCGTGTTTCCAGAGCCAATAGCGATGGCTTCATCGTGGAACCCTGCATTGCTTTTTAAGGTGTTTGATGCCACGAGTACGGAGTTCCGTGCACAGTATAACCACCGTATGTTGAATGGTGGAGAGGACGAGAAGTTCCATAGTCTCTCGGTTTGGACTCCGAATGTGAACATCTTCCGTGACCCCCGTTGGGGACGTGGGCAGGAAACCTACGGTGAAGACCCTTATCTGACCAGTGTGATGGGTGTACAGGTGGTGAAGGGTTTGCAGGGACCTGAGACAGCGAAGTACAGGAAATTGTGGGCTTGTGCCAAGCATTATGCAGTGCACAGTGGCCCTGAATACACGCGCCACTCAGCGAATCTGGTGGATGTGTCTCCACGCGACATGTGGGAAACCTACATGCCCGCCTTCAAGACATTGGTGCAGGATGCAAAGGTGAGAGAGGTGATGTGCGCTTATCAGCGTTTGGACGATGACCCATGCTGCGGAAGCACCCGTCTGTTGCAGCAGATTTTGAGAGATGAATGGGGATTTGAGTATTTGGTGGTGAGCGACTGCGGTGCCATCAGCGACTTCTATACCTCGCACAAGTCCTCTTCGGATGCCACTCACGCCTCGGCAAAGGCAACATTGGCAGGCACCGATGTGGAATGTGGTTATGGTTATGCTTATAAGAGCATCCCCGATGCAGTGAAACGTGGTTTCATCACCGAGGCAGAGGTGGATAAGCATGTGATACGTCTGTTGGAAGGCCGTTTCGACTTGGGTGAGATGGACGATCCTTCTTTGGTGGAGTGGTCGAAGATTCCTTACTCGAAGATGGATTCGAAGGAGCATCGCCAGATTTCACTCGATATGGCACGTCAGTCGTTGGTGCTCTTGCAGAACAAGGGTGCTGTGCTGCCTCTTCAGAAGAATAAGGAGAAGATAGCCGTGATTGGTCCTAATGCTGATGACGAGCGATTGATGTGGGGTAACTACAATGGTACTCCAAACCGCACCATCTCCATCCTCAATGGCATCAAGACGAAACAGAAGAACTTGGTCTATATGGCCGGTTGCGACCGCACTTACGACAAGGTGATGGATTGCCTCTTGGCCACTAATTGCCAAGTAGATGGAAAAAAGGGCTTGAAAGGCACTTTCTGGAACAATACGGCGATGGAAGGAAAGCCTGTCACGACACAGTTCTACACCACTCCTGTGGCAGTCACTACTGCAGGTATGCATAACTTTGCTCCTAATGTGAATCTTGAGGACTTCTCGGCCAAGTATGAGACCGTCTTCACTCCGAAAGAGTCGGGTGAATATGTGGTGAACATGGAAAGTTGTGGAGACTTCGAACTGTATATCGACGGAGAACGCAAGGTTCGTCATCACACCTGGCGCACTACACCCACTCGCACCGCCATCAATGCCGAGGCTGGCAAGTCCTATCGGATTGAGGTGCGTTTCAAGCATGTGAAGACATGGGATGCCAACATGAAACTGAGTGTGGATAAGGAACTGCCTATCGACTATGCGGCAGCGATTGCCCAGTTGAAAGGTATTGACAAGGTCATCTTTGTCGGTGGTATTGCAGCCGCTCTCGAAGGTGAGGAGATGCCTGTGAACATCGATGGTTTCAAGGGTGGTGACCGTACCCACATCGAACTGCCGAAAGTGCAGCGCGACTTCCTGAAGGCATTGAAAGAGGCTGGCAAGACGGTCATCTTCGTCAACTGCTCTGGTTCTGCCATTGCCTTGTTGCCAGAAACGGAAACTTGTGATGCCATTCTGCAAGCATGGTATCCAGGTCAGGAAGGTGGACAGGCTGTGGCTGATGTGCTCTTTGGCGACTATAACCCTGGTGGCAAGTTGCCTATCACCTTCTACAAGACCTCTGCTCAATTGCCCGACTACGAAGATTATTCCATGAAGGGACGTACCTACCGCTACTTCAACGACCCGCTCTTTGCTTTTGGTTATGGACAGAGTTACACGCAGTTCACAATTGGCGAAGGGAAGATGAGCAAGCAGGGCAAGGGCTACAAACTGACGGTGCCTGTCACCAATACGGGCAAGATGGATGGTACCGAGGTGGTTCAGGTGTACATTCGTGACCTTTCCGACCCAGATGGACCACTGAAGTCGCTCCGTGCTTTCCAGCGTGTGGACGTGAAGGCAGGTCAGACGGTTGAGGCTGTGTTGGAACTGACATCGAAGTCGTTTGAGTTCTTCGACCCTGAAACCAACACGGTGCATGAGAAGCAGGGCGATTTTGAGATATTGTATGGTACAAGTTCACAAGACAAGGACTTGAAGAAGTTGTCTTGGAAGGTGAACTGAGAAAAAGTCATTAACAAAAGGAATTGATATGAGAAAGATTTTATTCGTGCTGTGCGCGCTGGTGTGCTGTCAATGGATCTTTGCGGAAGAGTTTCCCTATGGTAAGGGTACTTTAATCGTGAAGATGCTGGCTCCGAATGCCGTGCGCATCCAATATGTGGAACAAAAGGCTGACGAGCCATTGCCCGAATGGATTTATGTGAAGGATAGTGAGGTGAAGGGCAGCGACATCTCTGTGAAGGTGGATGCTGACAGCAAACGTGTGGAGGTGTTGGACAAGACTGGGAAAGTAGTCTTTTCTGCTACTGAACACGAACTGAAGGCCGCCACCGTGGCAGGTTTGTCCACTTATGAGGCTCGTCTGGCGTTCGCTTCGCCCGAAGGGGAGTTCCTCTATGGTTTGGGGCAGTTTCAGGATGGCTACACCAACATTCGTGGCCTTTCACGCCGACTCACACAGGTGAACACCCAGATATCCATTCCCATGATGCTGTCAAGCCGAGGTTATGGTCTCCTTTGGAACAACTATGGTCTGACGGACTTTAATCCGATGGATAGTCAAGTGGCTCTGACCAAGCGTGCGGGAGTTGGGAGCAAAGAGGTGGTGAATGTCACTTCAACCGAAGGCGGCAAACAGGAGGTGAGAGAACGCAATCTGTATGAGGCAACGATTGATGTGGCTGAAGAGGGCGACTATTCGCTGCTGCTCGATGTGGGTCAGCAGATGGCGCGTCGGCATAATTTGGTCATCGATGGCAAGCCCGTCATTGAGATGCAAAACCTTTGGCTTCCTCCAACGGCTTCCACCCTTGTGCATTTGAGCAAAGGCACACACACGCTGACGGCAGAACTATCCAACGGTGACAAACCGGTGGTGTTTTATGGCAAGGTGAAGAACGAGACGGTGTTCCGTTCGCCTGTGGCTCAGGCAGTTGATTACACCGTGTTTGTGGGTAGTGCCGACGAGGTCATCGCCACCTATCGGGAACTGACAGGCAAGGCACCGCTGATGCCTCAGTGGGCATTGGGCTACATCCATTGCCGCGAACGTTTCCATTCACAAGCCGAGTTGCTGGGTGTTGCCCAGCGTTTCCGCAGCGAAGGACTTCCTGCCGATGTGATGGTGCAGGATTGGCAGTATTGGGGCAAGTATGGCTGGAACGCCATGCGCTTTGACGAGGCCAACTATCCTGACCCGAAGCAGATGACTGATAGCCTTCATGCGATGAACATGCGGCTAATGGTGTCTGTGTGGTCAAAGATTGACAAGAGTTCAGAGGTGGGCAAGCAGATGTTGCGCGAGGGCTACTATATTCCTGGCACGGATTGGATAGACTTCTTCAATCCTGCAGCCGCTAAAGCCTATTGGAAGAACTTCAGCAGTCGTCTGTTGCCTTTGGGCATCGATGCGTGGTGGCAAGATGCCACAGAGCCGGAGAATGACGACTTGGTGGGTCGCCGTTTGGTGGATGGAAAATACCCGGGCGAGTTGTTCCGCAATGTCTATCCGCTGATGGTGAACAAGACGGTGTATGAAGGTCTGCGTCAGGATGCACCCGAGAAGCGGCCGATGATTCTCACCCGTTGCGGGTTCCCTGGTATCCAGCGTTATGGTTCGGCTATGTGGTCGGGCGATGTGGGCAATGATTGGGAAACTTTCCGTCGACAAATCACGGCAGGCTTGGGCATGCAGGCGGCAGGCATCCCTTGGTGGACTTACGATGCAGGCGGCTTCTTCCGTCCGGGCAATCAATATCAGGATGCGGCATACATCGAGCGTATGTTGCGCTGGATAGAGACATCGGTGTATCTGCCTTTGATGCGTGTGCATGGCTACATCAGCAACACTGAGCCTTGGAACTATGGAAAAGAGGCGCAGGACATCATTGCTGGCTGTCTGAAGGAGCGTTATCGTCTTCTGCCTTATATCTATAGCCATGCGGCAGGTGTTTCCTTTGATGGTTCGACACTCATGCGTCCGCTTGTTTTCGATTTTGTGGGCGACACGGAGGCGTTGGCACAGAAGCATGAGTACATGTTCGGCAAGTCACTTTTGGTGAATCCTATTACAGAGCCTGGAGTGACCTCTTGGCGCACCTATCTGCCCATCAACAAGGCGGGTTGGTATGATTTCCGCACAGGTCAGCATTATACAGGAGGACAGAGTGTGGAGACAGCAGTCAATCGTACCAATATTCCTGTGTTCGTGAAGGGCGGAAGCATCATGCCTGTGGGAGCCGACAAGCAATATGCTGCCGATAAGGCTGATGCCCCGATGGAACTGCGTATCTACCCAGGTGCTGATGCCACGTTCACACTCTACGAGGACGATGGAGTCACCCATGCCTACGAGCAGGGCAAGTGCAGCCGTATCGTGATGAATTGGAACGAAGCCGCGCAGACGCTGACCATTGAGAAGCGGAAGGGCGCATTTGACGGTATGCCTGCAACGCGAGTCTTTGTGGTTGTGAAGGATGGAAAGAAGCAGGAAGTGACCTACAAGGGCAAACGTGTAAGTGTAAAATTGTAATTGAACAGAAAGAAAAACAAAGGGGGAGCCTTATCCAATGTGTCGGATGAGGCTCCCCCTTTATGATTCTTATGGTGTACTTCACTTTCCCCCGATGTCCGTTCGCTTTCCGCCTTCGTTCCTTGCCTCCCAGAAAGCTACTTCCATCCCAGCTTGAAGCGAAAATGACACTCAGTCTTTTTTATTTCAGGCTCCACTCGAACACGCCGGCGCTGTAGTCGCCTTGGACGATTTCGAGTTTCATGGCGGAGGTCTTCACGGGGTCGAAGTTGACGATGTTGGCGGCACCCTTCACGGTTCCGTATTGGGTGGGGTTCTTCACTTCTGCCCAATCGCCTGATGCGGTTTTATAGTAGAGTTTCCAACTGTCGGGCACGCGGCAACCGCCCCAAGGACCATCGTCGAACCAGTAGACGGTGGAGGTGCTGACGGTCTCCTCCTGCTTGAAGTCGTATTGCAGCCACTCGGTTGAGTTCTTGGCTGGCCACCAGTGGGTGTAGGGCACCGAACGGTCGTTTCCGTCGGCAGGCACCAGACGGTCGTTGATGGCGGAGAGGGCAGGGAGGTTGCGTTTGGAGCCTGTCACCTTGCTCTCAGAAGCGATGGAGGCAGGAAGAGCAGGGGTGGTGGCGTTGAGGTCTTGTGGAATCCACACAGTCATCTTGCCAGGACCGCGGTGTGCCCATGCATAGTAAGGGATGAGCACCAGACGCTCGTCCTTCGTCTGTAGTTTGCCCTGTTGGTCGAAGTTGAGGGTTTGGGCGTCGGTGGTGAGGGTCTGCACGGTCGTGTTCATGATGTCCTTGGTACCCATCTGGAAGGTAGGTTCCTGGTTGATGAGCACAGAGAGCACATCGCATTGGTTGTCGGGCCATTCGGCGCAATAGACGATAGGACCGCGCTCGATAGCCACACGTCCCTTATCGGCTGCCACCTGTCCGTTGGCACGCACGATGCGGGGTTCCATGTCGAAGTGAATCTCCACTTTGTCGCCCTTCTTCCAGGCACGGTCGATGACGAAGTAGCCCTGTTGCAGGTCGCTCTTCACCTCCTGACCATTCACCTTGATGGTGTAGTCGAGGCGCTTGCCGTCGGCGTAGGTGTAGAGGTTGCTGGGCACCACCTCACCCTTCACCCATCCGGGGATGCGGATGTTGAGCGCGTACTTGCCGGCACCGTTGTCTATCTTCAGGGTCACGTCGCCGTTCCAAGGGTAGTTTGTCTGCTGTGAGAGGGTCACGGGGGTCTTGCCCACCTTCACGTTCACGGTATTGGAGTTGAAGAGGTTGATGTAGAGGCTGTTGTCCTTGACTGCATAGATGTACTGAGGCAGCGAAGGAATGAAACGAGCGGCGTTGGATGGACAGCAGGCACAGCCGAACCAAGCCTGACGCTGGTGCTGACCCATGCTCTGCAGAGGGTTGGGGTAGAAGAAGTTGCCGCCGTCGATGCTGATGCCCGAGATGACACCGTTGTAGAGCGAACGCTCAAGCGCATCGTAATATTTGCTGTCACCATGCAGGAGGAAGAGGCGGTAGTTGAGATACACCTGAGCGATGGCAGCGCAGGTCTCGCAGTAGGCGCTCATGTTGGGCAGTTCGTAGTTCTTTCCGAATGCTTCGCCCGAGGCGGTAGCGCCTACACCACCTGTGATGTAGAACTTCTTGCCCACGATGTTTTCCCAGATGCGGTCGATGGCGTCGATGTAACTTCTGTCGCCTGTGAGGGCTGCTATGTCGGCCATACCAGCATACATATAACCGGCACGGACAGCATGACCGACGGCCTCATCCTGCTCCACCACAGGCTTGTGGCTCTGGCTATAGTCGCTCAGAGAGTGGAAATAGCCGTCGTTGTCGTAGAGTCCGCGTCGTGTCTCTTTCCAAGCGGCATCGCGCTTGCCGCGCTTGTCGAGGAAGAATTTGGCTTGCTCCAGATATTTCTTGTCGCCCGTTGCGATATAAAGTTTGGCAAGGCCCATCTCGGCAATCTGGTGACCGGGCACAACGCTGGCCTGACCGGGCTTGTCGCCCACTTCGCGGCACACGCAGTCGGCATACTTGATGGCGACGTTGAGGAAGTTCTTCTTGCCTGTGGCATAGTAGTGGGCCACGGCGGCTTCGCAGAGGTGGCCGAGGTTGTAGAACTCATGGCTCAGGTCTTCCACACGTTCCCAACGTTTGGCACCTGCCCATTCGTGGGGATGCTGGGGGTTCTGGGTGCGCGAGGTGTAGAGATAGCCATCGGGCTCTTGACCGGCGGCGATGACGGCAATCACGCTGTCCACATACTTGTCCAGACGTCCGCCCTTGAACTTGGCGTTGGGGTAGGTCTGCAGCAGATAGCTGGCACCCTCAATGGTCTTGTAGGGGTCGGTGTCGTCGAAGGAGTAGGTGCCCTTCTTGATGTCAAACACCTTGCTGGGGTCCTTCAGGTGTGCAGCGGCATTGCTGAAGTTGGTGTAGCGGCCGGTCTCCTCGCTCTTCGAGAAGGCGAGCGGAATGGTCACATCCTGACTGGCTTGCAGACGCTGTCCCCAGAAGGTTTTCTGGGCTACTTTAACCTTGGTGAAAGGCACTTGGGTGATGGGGTAGCCACCGTTCTTGTCTTGGGCTACCGCTCCGACGGCCATCATGGCGGCCATCGACAACAGAATAAGTCTTCTCATTAATATATAAGTTTTATGTTAGTTGGTATCGTTGGTCGAGAATGTCATTGCAAAGGTATGAAAATAAAATGAAAGCCAAAAACAATTGGACAATAAAGTCACGTTTATGGACTTTTGTGTCAGTTTTCCGCAGCGCATCCGATGGAGGTTCCCCTTGCTCTCTTCTTCAACAGCCTCCAATTTACTTCTTCCACTGCCACCCTTACGGCACTTCCACCACCTCCCTCACGCCCCTTCCACTACCTCGAAAACGGTGTGAGTCACACCGACCCCCTCGGTCTGAGTCACACCGACCCTACCGGTGTGAGTCACACCGCCGTTGAGGCTGTGGAAGGAATGACGGAGCGGTAGTGGAAGTGCCGTAAGGGCGGCAGTGGAAGGAGGGGTTTCGAGGCTGTGGAATGTCCTCTCTGCCCTTTGGCTGTAGGCTCCACGCGCCGTTTCGTGTCAAATATGTGGGTGAAAGGCAAAAACACTCCTTCTAATTTGGTCAAAATGAAAAGAAAACGTAACTTTGCAGTCGCAAAGTGTCAGCAAATTGCAGTTTTCACTAATAAAAAGTGACTCCTTTGCCACCTTTGGTGGCTCGGAAAAACGATAATTGCCGATAATTAACGATAATTTGTTCCGATAATTTTGATAGTAGAGATGACCAAAGAAGAGTATATGCGGATGTACGAACTTGTTGGTGCCGCGATGGAGGTGTACAATGAGTTGGGGTTTGGGATGGAAGAACCGCTCTACCAGGAGGCGATGGCAATGGAATTGGAGGAACGCGGCATTCCCTATTACCGAGAAAAGGTGCTTCACACTTATTACAAAGGTAAAAAGATGCAAAAGACCTATGTGGCAGATTTCTATAGCCAGGAGATGATTGTGGAGTTCAAGTCTGTTAGTCAACTGACATCAGAACATCGTGCTCAACTCTTTAACTACTTGCGCATCACGAAATTGAAATATGGGATATTGGTCAATTATGGAGAAGACCATTTTCATGCGGAGCGTTACGTGTATGATGAAGAGGGGAATCGCTATGTCCTACTCTCCAAAGAGAATCTCCACCACTACGTACAAAACTAAAAAATTATCGGAACAAATTATCGTTAATTATCGGCAATTATCGTTTTTCCAAGACACAGAATGTGTCGCAGGAGCAAAAATAGATAAAGTTATCATTAAAATATAAAGCTTATGGCAGAAAAATTGGAAGTGAAGGAACTGGCCGAAGTGGCGGTTCGATTCTCAGGTGATTCTGGCGACGGCATGCAGTTGGCCGGAAACATCTTCTCCACGGTGTCAGCCACCGTGGGCAACAGTATCAGTACTTTTCCAGATTATCCAGCCGACATCCGCGCCCCCCAAGGCTCGCTGACGGGCGTGAGCGGTTTTCAGGTGCACATCGGTGCCGACATGGTGTACACACCCGGCGACAAGTGCGATGTGCTCGTGGCTATGAACGCAGCTGCGCTGAAGACACAGTACAAGTATGCCAAACCAGGCGCTGCCATCATCATCGATACCGACTCGTTCGGCCCTGCCGACCTGAAGAAGGCGGCCTTCGCCACAGAGGACTACCTCGGCGAGATGGGCATCGACCCCGACCGGGTGATTGCCTGTCCTATCACGCAGATGGTGAAGGACTGCTTGGCCGATTCGGGTATGGACGTTAAGGCGATGCTGAAGTGCCGCAACATGTTCGCCCTCGGCCTCGTGTGCTGGCTCTTCGACCGCGACCTGAACATCGCCTTCAACTTCCTCAAGGAGAAATTTGCCAAGAAGGCAGGTGTGGCTGAGGCCAACATCAAGGTGATTCAGGCAGGTTACGACTACGGACACAACACGCACAGCAGCGTGGCAAACGTCTATCGCATCGAGACGAAAAACAAGGTGCCTGGACGCTATATGGACATCACGGGCAACAAGGCCACCGCATACGGTTTCATCGCTGCCGCTGAGAAGGCAGGCCTGAAACTCTATCTCGGCTCTTATCCCATCACTCCTGCCACCGACGTGCTGCACGAACTCTCCAAGCATAAGTCGCTGGGCGTCACTACCGTTCAGTGTGAGGACGAGATTGCCGGATGTGCCTCGGCAGTAGGCGCATCATTTGCGGGCGCATTGGGTGTGACCTCCACATCTGGCCCCGGCATCTGTCTGAAGAGTGAGGCGATGAACCTCGCGGTCATCATGGAGTTGCCGCTCGTCGTGCTCGACGTGCAGCGTGGTGGCCCTGCTACGGGTCTTCCCACGAAGTCGGAGCAGACAGACCTCTTGCAGGCACTCTTCGGCCGTAACGGTGAAAGCCCGATGCCGGTGATTGCGGCCACCTCGCCCACCGATTGCTTCGATGCTGCATACGCCGCAGCCAAGATGGCGCTGGAACACATGACCCCCGTCATCCTCATGACTGATGCCTACGTTGCCAACGGCTCTGCAGCCTTCAAATTGCCAAACCTGGCCAACTATCCAGCCATCAACCCACCATACGTTCCAGAAGAACTGAAGGGCTCTTGGGCACCCTATCTCCGCAATCCAGAGACAGGCGTGCGCTACTGGGCAGTACCTGGTCGCGAAGGCTTCCAGCACATCCTCGGCGGATTGGAGAAGGACAACAAGACGGGTGCTATCTCCACCGACCCTGAGAATCACGACTTGATGACTCGTCTGCGTCAGGAGAAAATCAACAAAATCCAGGTGCCAGACCTTGAGGTGCTGGGCGACAAGGACGATGCCGACCTCCTCATCGTAGGCTTTGGCGGCACTTACGGACACCTCCACGCAGCGATGGACGAACTCCGTGCTGCTGGCAAGAAGGTGGCACTCGCTCACTTCAAGTACATCAACCCGCTGCCTGCCAACACGGCTGAGGTGCTGAAGAAGTACAAGAAGGTGGTTGTCGCCGAACAGAACATGGGTCAACTCGCCGGCTGGCTCCGCATGAAAGTCGACAACTTCGTACCCGAGCAGTTCAACCAGGTGAAGGGCCAGCCCTTCGTGGTCAGCGAACTTGTGGAGGCATTTACAGAGATAATCAACAAGTAGTTTTAACAACAACGAATTTCTCGAATCAGTCGAATAGTTGGTGTAATGCCGCATGCGGCGATGAATAGAATCGAATGGCAATGGAAACTCAACGGAAAGATTTGATATGTCCCCAGGAATCTTACGAGATTATCGGAGCAGCAATGAATGTGCATAATGCTCTTGGTCGTGGATTCACGGAGAAGGTGTATCAAGAGGCTCTGGCAATTGAGTTTCAAGAAAAGGGGATACCCTTTCAGCGTGAAGTAGAAATCCATGCTGTTTATAAAGGAAATACCCTTTCAGCAACGTTCATCCCAGACTTTATCTGTTACGACAAGATAATAGTTGAACTAAAAGCTGTTACAGAACTTGATGATATGCATCGTGCCCAAGCTTTGAACTATGCTAAAGTTGCAGGCTCTAATTTGGCTCTTCTCATCAACTTTGGCGAAACTCGTCTGGTTGCTGAGAGGCTTCCGGTTCTGATGTAACATCAACATTCGTTTTTATTAGTTGTCGTTCACGACATTTAGAAGAACTATTCGCAAAATTAGACATATTCGTTGTTTAAAAAGATAAGAGTTATGAGTAATTACACTGCAAATGATTATAAGAAGGGACAGCCAAGATGGTGTCCTGGATGTGGCGACCACTTCTTCCTCGCATCGCTCCACAAGGCGATGGCTGAGATTGGTGTGGACCCATGGAACACAGCCGTGATTTCTGGTATTGGTTGTTCATCGCGTCTGCCTCACTACATGGCAACCTACGGCATGAACACCATCCACGGACGTGCAGCAGCCATCGCAACCGGTTGCAAGGTGGCAAATCCCGATTTGACCGTATGGCAGGTCAGCGGTGATGGCGACGGACTCGCCATCGGTGGTAACCACTTCATCCATGCGAACCGCCGCAACATCAACCTCAACATGATTCTGCTCAACAACCGCATCTACGGTTTGACGAAGGGGCAGTATTCACCCACCTCTCCACGCGGATTCGTGTCGAAGTCCAGTCCTTACGGAACTGTGGAAGACCCCTTCCGTCCGGCAGAACTCTGCTTCGGCGCACGTGGCCACTTCTTTGCCCGCGCCGTTGCGACAGATGCTCCCGGTACGGTGGAAATCCTCAAGGCGGCCTACAACCACAAGGGTGCAGCCGTGTGTGAGATTCTGCAGAACTGCGTCATCTTCAACAACGGTACCCACGACGCTGTCTACAGCAAGGAAGGACGTGCCAAGAATGCCATCTACGTGCAGCACGGCAAACCCCTCATCTTCGGCGAGAACAACGAGTATGGTCTCATGCAGGAGGGCTTCGGCTTGAAGGTGGTGAAGATAGGCGAGAACGGCATCACGGAGAAGGACATCCTCGTGCATGATGCTCATTGCGAGGACAACACCCTTCAGTTGAAACTCGCCCTCATGGGCAATGGCGACGGCTTCCCAGTGGCACTCGGTGTCATTCGCGATGTGGATGCTCCTACTTACGATGATTGTGTCACTGCTCAGATTGAAGAGGTGAAGGGTCAGAAGAAGTATCACAACTTCGCCGAACTGCTCGAAACCAACGATATTTGGGAGGTGAAATAATCCCCACAGCATGGTGCAACAGAAAGAATTCACGTTGGAAGCACGGAGTCGCGGCTTCCATCTCATAACGGGGGAGGTGATGCGTCACCTCCCTCAGCCTTTGCCCGACACAGGTGTGCTGCATCTCTTCATCAAGCACACCTCCTGTGCCCTCTCCATCAACGAGAATGCCGACCCCGACGTGCGTCGCGATATGGAACAAATCATGAACCGTCTGGTGCGTGAGAATGAGCCATACTACCAGCATACGCTCGAAGGGAGTGACGATATGCCTGCCCACGCCAAATGCAGCCTCATCGGTCCCGATTTGACCATTCCCATCACGCAGGGGCGGCTCAATCTCGGCACGTGGCAAGGCATCTACCTCTGCGAGTTCCGTGATTATGGTGGAGCAAGGAAGGTGGTGGCAACCATCATGGGAGAATAAAAAAGGCAGGCCTGTATCAAAACGATGCAGGCCTGCCTTTTTTATGGGATATAACGAAGATTAGAGTGTTGCTTTTTCGTTCAGATAATTGCAGTAGATGCGGATAGCCGTCTCCACCATGCGGATGCAGGGACGTTTCTTGTAATACTCGTCCGTTCGGGCTTCAGGAGTGGCAACAATCTTTATTTCGGGGATGGTGCCGTCAGCACGTTGCTTGTTGAGTCCAAGCAGTTCCTTGCAGATGATGGAACCTGTTTCTGCTTTGAAGTCGGCAGCGAGACGTTGCACCACCTCATAGTTCTTCTTCTTCAGTTCCTGGTCGGGATAGTCACCCTTCACCTCCAATCCTGCCAACATGAACATGCCACACGCTGTTCCGCAAGTTTCACGCATCCTGCCGATGCCGCCTCCGAAAGAGCCGGAGATGTGAGCCGCAAATGCCTCGTCTAACCCGTAATAGTCGGCAAACGCCAACACCACGGATTGGGCACAGTTATAACCTTGCTTGAAAAAGGCCACACCCTTTGCTACTCGTTCTTCCGTTGTCATTATCTCTCAACTTTCAACTTTATCTCCCTTTGTACATATCGTCGTAGTATTTCTCGTAGTCGCCGCTGGTGATATTGTCCATCCATGCTTCGTTCTCGAGATACCACTTCACGGTCTTTTCGATGCCCTCCTCAAACTGGAGACTTGGCTCCCAACCCAATTCTGCCTGGAGTTTGCGCGAGTCGATGGCATAGCGGGCATCGTGTCCGAGGCGGTCGGTCACATACGTGATGAGGTCGAGGTCTGCCCCTTCAGGACGACCCAACAGACGGTCAACCGTTTTGATGACCACCTTGATGATGTCGATGTTCTTCCACTCGTTGAAACCGCCGATGTTGTAGGTCTCAGCCACTTTGCCGTTATGGAAAATGGTGTCGATAGCACGGGCATGATCCACCACATAGAGCCAGTCGCGCACATTCTCACCCTTGCCATACACAGGCAACGGCTTGCGGTGACGGATGTTGTTGATGAACAATGGAATCAGTTTCTCGGGGAACTGATAAGGCCCGTAGTTGTTCGAGCAGTTTGTCACAATGGTCGGCATGCCATAAGTGTCGTGATAGGCACGTACAAAGTGGTCGCTGCTTGCCTTCGAGGCACTATAGGGAGAGTGGGGGTTGTATTTCGTGGTTTCCAAGAAGAAATCAGTACCATAGGCAGCATGATGTTCCGCGCTTGATGCTGTAGTGGTGAACGGGCTCTCCACACCTTCAGGGTTCGTCAGTTTCAGCGCACCATACACCTCGTCCGTTGAGATGTGATAGAACCGCTTGCCCTCATATTTCTCAGGCAGACTCTCCCAATAGAGTTTGGCGGCCTGCAACAATGAGAGTGTGCCCATCACGTTGGTGCGGGCAAAGGTGAAGGGATCCTTGATGCTTCTGTCCACATGACTTTCTGCTGCCAAGTGGATGATGCCGTCTATCTTCTCGTCCTGCATCAACTGGTAGAACGCGTCGAAGTCGCAGATGTCCATCTTCACGAACTTGTAGTTCGGCTTATCCTCCACATCCTTCAGGTTGGCGAGGTTGCCAGCATAAGTCAACTTGTCGAGGTTGATGATTTTGTACTCGGGATACTTGTTCACAAAAAGACGAACCACGTGGCTGCCGATGAAGCCAGCACCGCCCGTGATGACAATGTTTCTCTTGAATTCCATATTGTTAAGCACTATTCTTTTTTATTTTGGGTGCAAAGGTACGATTAAGTGAGCACATTACAAAATGAAATGGCCTATTTCATTTTTATTGTCGAACGCTAGTACCTTGCGCGGAGCGAACGGTACGATTAAGTGAGCACATTACAAAATGAAATGGCCTATTTCATTTTATTGGCTTCGTGAAGAAGTCCTTGATGCAGTTGACAATCTTGTCCACTTGTTCCAATGTCAGTTCGTAGAACAGGGGCAGACGAACCAGACAATCGGCATATCTGTCACATTGTGGCAGGTCGGGAATGTCGGAGTAGTGGCTGACATAGTAGTCGCTCTTGTGAAGGGAGAGGTAGTGGAATACCGCTAGAATCCCCTGTGCCTTCAGTGTGCTGATGAGTGCACTTCGTTCCTCCAAATTACGGCAAACGATGTAGAACATATGGGCATTGTTGGTTGCATAGTCGGGCACTTCTGGCAGTAGGAAGAATCCCTCTTGAGCCAGTCCTTCAAGTCCCTGATGGTAGGCCTTCCAGAGTGTTTTCCGCTTTTGCTGGATGTCCTCCATGTTCTCCAACTGAGCCCACAAAAATGCCGAAATCACTTCTGACGGAAGGAAAGAACTGCCTGTATCCACCCATCCATACTTGTTCACCTCTCCTCTGAAGAACTCTGACCTGTTCGTGCCTTTCTCCCAGATGATTTCCGCACGGCGCACAAACCGTTCGTCATTGATGCCGATGAGGCCTCCTTCGCCAGCAATGATGTTCTTGGTCTCATGGAACGAGAATGCCGACAGATGTCCGATGGTGCCCAGTGGACGCCCTTTGTAGTAGGAGTCAATGGCCTGTGCTGCATCCTCCACCACCAACAACCCGTGGCGGTTGGCAATCTCCATGATGCGGTCCATGTCGCAAGCCACTCCTGCATAGTGCACGGGTACAATCACCTTTGTACGTGGTGTAATCAGCGCCTCCAGTTTCTCCGCGTCTATGTTTGGATTGCTCTCCATTGAGTCGGCAAACACAATCTTGCATCCCTGTCTTACAAACGCCAGTGCCGTCGACACAAACGTGTACGAAGGAACAATCACCTCGTCACCCTCACCAACGTTGCAGAGAATGGCACACATCTCCAGTGCATCCGTACACGAAGTGGTCAGCAGCGTTTTCTTGAACCCGTACTTCTGTTCGAAAAACTTTTGGCACTTCTTGGTGAAGAGTCCATTACCTGACAACTTACCTGTGTACACCGCCTGATACATGTAGTGCGCTTCCTTTCCCGTAAGGTGCGGTTGGTTGAACGGAATTCCAGATCCTTCCATAGTCATATCGTTTTATGTGTATAAGTCATTGTTTCGTCTCTTCTGTAGTCCATATGTGATAGATGGGTGTCTCTTCCTTCAACACAAACCCGTTCTTCTCATAGAAGTGACACGCTCCAAGGTTATCCATCTGTGTCGCTACCCTCACACACGTTCCCTGGTCAAAACTTGAGAGGAACGCCTGCATCAGCCGTGTGCCGATACCTCTGTTCGCCATTCTCCCGTTCACGGCCACCAGTCCAATCACCACAGCATCCTCTTCTGTCTTGTATGTGATGATGCCTACAGGCACACCTTCCTCCACATATGCCAACACATCCGTTGCCATCGTCCCATTCAGTGAGTTTTCCATCCAAATGCGGTATAACGTGCGGAAAGCCTCCTTGGGGAACCGCTCGTCCCTGTTGTAGCGCGAGTACAGTCCACTTTCCCATGCCAGTTCCAGCAGTTCCTTCGTCAGTTCGTGGTGCAGCATGCTCTTCACGTGTCCGTCACATGGAGACACCTTCTTCTTCGTTCTCAACTCATACATTGCCCTTCGGTCGGCCAGTACAAATCGCTTGTCCAGTTCCTCCTTCGGCAGCGCCACTCCTTTCAGATAGAGCAATTTGTAGCCATCCTTCTGTGCCTCAGCCACCATCTCTTTCACACGTGTCATGTCCACCTCCCCTTGCCAGAGAAGGTGTCCCACCTTGAGTCCAAAGTGGTCGGTATCCCATTTAGCCAGTTGTATCATCATCGTCTTTGTCCATGTTCAGCGTCTCGCTGATGATGAAGGTGGGTCTTCCCTTCACTCGGTCGTAAATCTTTCCTATGTAGATGCCCGTCACGCCCAGCATCATGGCAATGGTGCCCAAGGCAAACCATACCGAAATGACCAGCGTGGTGAAGCCGTCCACTTCAATCCAGCCCATTGCCCATTTCACGAAATAGTAGAGTGCCACAAGCAGCGAGAGGAGTGTGATGTAGAAACCAATCTTCAGCATCAGGCGGAGGGGTTTGTCCGAGAAGCCAATCATGTTGTCGCTGGCCAGTCGGAACAGTTTGAAGAGGCTGTAACTCGACTTTCCCCTTTCGCTCTCGGCGTGTTGTACAGGCAGGTATCCTTTTCTGAATCCCACCCACTGCGCCATGATGGGGAAATACCGTATGCTGTCGTTCATCGACAGAATGGCCTCCACCACCTTTCTGTGGTAGATGCCGAAATTAGCCACCGATTTGTCCTGACGAGAGTCTGTCAGGAAGGAGAAGACCCCATAGAAAAGCGTGCTTGACATCCGCTTTGCCCACGAGTCTTGACGTTCCATACGCTGAGCAAACACGCTGTCATATCCCTCCTGCGCCTTCCTGTACAGGTTGGGAATCTCTTCAGGGCGGTCTTGCAGGTCGCAGTCCATCACCACCACCCATTCACCTTGGGCCTTCGACAGACCAGCCGTGATGGCATAATGCTGTCCGAAGTTCCTGCTGAGGTTCACCCCCTTCACACGCCTGTCGGCCTTGCACCGCCGTTCGATGCACTCCCACGAGTTGTCGGGCGAACAATCGTTCACCAGCACAATCTCGTAGTCGGAGGTAATTCCCTCCACCGCCTTCTCGATGCGCTCCACGAGTTCATCCAGCATCTTCTCTCCCCTGTAAATGGGAGAAACAACCGAAATCTTCATATATCTCTCTAAACTTTCAACTTTCAATTTTCACTTTTCAATTTGGGAATGAAGATTTCCACATCGCCATCTTTGTATACACAACGATAGTGATGCATCTCCATCCACGGAGTAATCGTGGCTCTCGCCTCCTGTGCGTCGCTGATGTGTTGGTCTTCAGCCTCTTTCCCGTATCTCACATACACAATCAACGGCAGCATTCCATGCTTCGCCACCCGCTCATCCAAACGATGGATAAGTTTCTCTCCCTTGAACGAGTTGAGCATGGTGTTGCCCGTGAACGGCCATTTCCCTGTGGCATAATACAACTCAGCCATCTGGTTGCCGACAAACAGGCACGGATACCCCTCGCCATATTCGGCCACACGAGCCACCACATTCTGGTAGCGTGCTGCCTTCTCCTCGTGAACCATCACATTCAACGTGCCGGGCAATGCCACGGTCGTAGTGTCCAGACGGCCATAAATCTCTCCATACGCCCTTTTCATCGTCTTCGTCAGCATGCCGATGCACACAAAGACGCATAGCCATCCAGTCACCTGCCGTTGCCATCTTCCACGCAGCCACTGCCAGCAACAAGCCGCAGGCACAATCAGCAGACCGCCACACTTGTTGAAGATGCTCTCAATGCCTGTGTCGCTGCCCAAGGGGAGCACATAAGCCGCCACCAGTGCATAGGCCGCCATCACCACAAACTCCCTCGGAGGCCGTTGGGCATACACCACCCGTCCCAAGGAAGGAATCCCTGTTGCTAGCAGCAACACTATGCAGCCAGCCAGTGCCGAGGCGTAAGGTCTGTTCGTCAACACCAACACACCCAAACCAGCTATCAGCAGCGCCGACCAAGCCTTTCTTCCCATTGCCGGGAACTTTTGTCCGTATGCGTAAAGCCAACTGATAGCCATCATTGCCAAGGCGAGAGTTCCCACGTTGAGTGCGCTCTTCAGATACACCACCAGGAGGTTCCCCGACGAATGTGTCGCCTCGTCGTGTTCCAATGTGCCCATCGCCTCATTCAGTCCCTCCACGAAGTAAGGCAGATGCCCCATGCACACCATGAGCACAGCCACTGCCCCCGCTCCACAGGCGATGCCTCCCACGTAGGTAAAGGCGTTTCTCCATCCCTGCTGCCACGACGCATGGCAACCTGCCACAAACGGCACCACCGCCAAGACACCCCACGTGCCATTCACTGTCCGAGCCCAGAAACTCACACCCACCCACACTCCAGCCAGCCAGAGCCATCGCAGGAGTTTCTCATTCCGCAACCAGCGTCGCATCGTCCACACCGATGCCGCCATCAGCACGAACGAAACCGTGTTGTAGTAGAACGTGATGAACACTGTGGGAAATAGGAAACTCACCAGAATCGCCACCACCTCCACGCCCGTCCTCCCTGGCTGCGGACGAAACGCGCCATACAGCGCTGCAATGGCCAGCGCACCCATCAGCGTCTCCAGCACCCGGAAACCCGCCAGCCCCCACTCGCCCAGTCCCCACTGCCACAGACCGCCCAGCAGTCCAGTCAGATAGAAATTGAAGTAGAACGGAATGGCATCGGGATGCTGAAAGAAATTCTGGTAGAACGTCATGCTGAACCCCATGTCGATGGCATCGAACCCCTGCAAACCCACCATGAGGCGGTACACTATACCGCCCATGAAAGCCAACCCCACGCAGAGAGAATGTCTTGTCATTGTCATACAATTCGCAGATTTGAAAGTGCGAAGGTAGGAAATTTTAGTGAAAAGTGAAAAAAAGAAAAGTGAAAAGTGAAAAAATAGGCGAAACTCACCGGAGGTCGACATCCTTATCCGCATCCATTTCTCCCTTTGCGCACAAAAAAGGATGCACCGAAGCGCATCCTCTACTTAAATCCTTTTTAATCTGTTCAATCTGTGGTTTTTAAGAAAAAACCTTTGTGTTTACTTGATTTCGATGTTCAAAGTCTCCTTTGCTTTTTCCTCTTCCGTCTTCTTCGGAATGTCGATGGTCAGCACACCGTCTGCCATGCCTGCGGCAATTTTCGACTTCTCCACATTGTCTGGCAGTGAGAACCTCTGTTCAAACTTGCTGTAGCTGAACTCCCTACGCAGGTAAGTCTTCTTGTCGCCACCCTCTTTGTTCTCAGCCTTTTTCTCCATGCTGATGACGATATCACCGTCAGTGGTGAGCTGGATCTTGAAGTCATCCTTGGTCATGCCAGGAGCAGCCACTTCTACTTTGTACGCTGTTTTGTCCTCCGATACATTGATGGCTGGAGTCGTTCCCTGATATTTAATGGTTGGCATCCAGTTGTCATCGAAGAAATCGTTAAACAATGAAGGGATCCATCCCTGATTACGTGTTGAATAAACTGTAGGCATCATAGTTTTGTCCTCCTAATTTATTTT